>Ga0308024_1000580_pt1 | contig 14666 bp, 11 predicted proteins | sample Neamet420_FD_201295 | JGI IMG/M metagenome (GOLD analysis project Ga0308024, IMG submission 201295) | Marine microbial communities from water near the shore, Antarctic Ocean - #420 | ecosystem: Environmental > Aquatic > Marine > Unclassified | place: Southern Ocean | collected 2014-10-03
AGCTTGAGTCTTAAAGTCTTTAATACTTATATACCTAGAACCTGAAGAAGTAGGTATAGGAAGCTGCCCATTAGGAACGTATGTTACAGTTGCCGAATTATTCTCTAAGTTAAAGCGAGCGCCAGTTTGTGCGCGATTAGATGCAGCGTCTCCTGAGTCTACCGCAGAGTCATCATTTAAAAATACGCTGCTAGAGCCATTGACTAATCCTTGTATAGGCCCCTCGGAAATAAGATCTGTAACATATAAGTTTTGGCTTTTTCCATACATCACCATGGTACTTACCATGGTAGTATTAGATTCGGGACCCTCACTAGTTATAGTATCCTTATCCCCCTCACTTCCTCCGAGATAATCTGCAGTACCTGAGCCACCCGAGTTCGCCTCTACAGAAGTAGCTGCAGTATCCCCTTTAGTAGTAGTAGACTCACTTAGAAGAACTGTTTTTTTATTTTTTATTTCAAAAGATACGGGGGTACCTGGAACTCTTAATTCCCCATATAGAACAGGTACAGGATCACCCTCTACAGTGTTCTTTTGAGAACCACTTAGCATATAGCCTTTTTCTTCTTCCCGATCGGTTTCAGGATCAGGAGCCATAATCTGTTGAATACCTGCAATAGCTAAATTCGCAGCTAAGGTGGTTACTGCCATGGCAGCCATTGCTACTCCACCTTGTTGTAACATTGCAGCCGCAAAGATAGACTGATTCGCACCACTAGCAAGTCCAGGTATGAATCCAGCGCCACCAGGTACAAACATTAAGGCTGTAATGGCCATTGCTGTAAGTATTTTGGCTCCTCCAGATTTTGAGCCTGCAAGAATAGGAGTAATAACTATATCTCCTTCAGTTAGAGGTAGTAAGCATTCTCTAAAATCATCTATATCTTCTCCATGTACTTTAATAGAAAAGCCTATATCATTCTCATGACATTTAATAAGGTATGGTCTAAATTTAGGCTCATTAGCTTGCAAGCACAGTAACGCCTCTTGTACTGTGTCTCCTACAAAAGGAAATTGCTGCCCAAATAAAGCAGACATTTCACCGTTTAAATAAATTTTACGAGCCATATCTATATATCCCACTTAAATGCTTTTTCCATAAAGGGTAAAGATTTTCCTTACAAGAAAGTCTATTCACTGCATGATGAAAAAATATATCATCGTATAAATACACACCACAATGTGTGCCTATATCTGCTCCCATTGAAAAAATAAGAACATCGTTTTCTTTTAAGTTATCTACAGGTCGAAAGCCCCACTCTTTTAAATGTTCAGGAGTAAAGTAATCTTTACCATGCTCCCACCAATCATCTAAATAACTCTCTCTTTTTCTTAATTCTATTTTTAATTTTTGACTGTAAAAGTCTATCACAGCCTCTAAACAATCGAATATTCCGAAAGAGTACTCTCTCCCCGCTAGTTCATTAACTACCTTTCTAGGCTTTAGTATTTCTAATACCATATCTGGATAGCTAAAAATATAATAGGGTATCCCTATAGCATTGCAATATTTTCGATCGTTCTCACTAGGTTTTGGGCTTGCATTAATATGATTATGTACTATACCAATTATATCACTTTCCATACTAATTCTATAAAATTCATCTGTGTTTAGTATGAAATCTTCGTCCTGTTCCGCAATATTTTCACATGGAAACCACTTTGATTTACCTTTTACAACTCCTATTATGCCACAACCTTCTTTAGGGTAGCACTCGTCAAAGTGTCTTTCAATAGTCTCTAAATGCTGTATCATCTAAACTTTTTAGTTCCTGGAAACGATCCAAAGGGTAAGGCTTCATAAGTATTTTTAGCAGTTTTAGGGTAAGAATTAGTCGTACCTTTAGCCTGGGGAGTAAATTGAAATCTACACTTACAAGAAGATAGTTTTTTACCACATACTTCAGCTCTCTTCCAGTAAGTAGAGTTAGGTTGTGGAGCTATTTGATTCGCTCCTGTAGTTGTTTGTACTAATAAAGCTTTCCAAACACTATTACTATGCTCATAAAGAGAATCTTTAACCATAGCAACAGAATTATCATAAGCTATATAACCTTTTGCATCTGACCAGCCCGCAGATATAGTAGCTGATAATTGAGATTGACCTGCATTATTATTAACTATAGGATTATCATCTATATCATAGTAAGCTTTATGAGAGATCATTGCCCCATCTGCATTAGGATACTCTATAGTACTGTCGGATTTCCAAGTACAGCCCCCGCCTTTTCCATTAGCATTACCTTGATATACCCAACTACAGTATTTGCCTATAACTTGTCTATTAGGTATTTGTATCCCCTGTAAATCATAAGGAGAACTAACTTCAAAAGTAATCGCTAAATTACTTTCTCCTGATATTCTGTCTAAAATGAATTTCTTTTTTGGGAATTCTATAGGGGTGGTTCCATTACCAAGGCCTGCGCCCCCATTGTTATAAGTAGTTTCACTTTCTAAATATTTATTTAAAGTTTGTCTAACAACGACAGTTGCCCCTATTAGATCTTTATTAGATAAGCCCCCCAATAAATTACTAAATGCAGTGGTAACGTTGGCTATAGTAAGAGTAGGTCTATTAGTGGCTCCGTCAGCATTATATTCCACGCCAGTCATTTCTACTGGGAAAGCTTGATATTCTCTAATTTTAAAAGGAGAAACTGCATCTTCAAAATATAACTCATTTAAACTTTCATCTAACCCAGGATGGAAGTATAAAGTCGTACTATTAAAAGTTAACTCAAATAACGATATTAGCTCACTGCCAGGATCGTGTTTCTGTACCAGCTCTATTAATTCTGTCATGCTTCATAAACTCTTCTAAGTGTGGTTGAACAACTACAAACAACTCCATTATCATAACTTAAACTATAGTCCTTGCATACTACCTTAATTGTGGTTTCCCCGCTTCCTGCGTTACTATCAGGAATAGTAAAATTAAAAGATGCGCCTTTTCTTGACTCTAAAAAAGCTACTATGTCATCTATTACAGCTTTAGCTCTGTTGTTAAAATTGACACTATAACTTTCTTCTACGTTATTAATACCGTCCACAATTCTTTGTTCGTATCCATCCCCGAATTTTGCTGTTCGTACTCTAGAGGATCCTTTTCTTGCCATACCCTTATCAGGAGTAATCGCAGTGTCTGCAGAAACATAACTTTCTGCTGCTGGTATAGTAAAACCTACTGTCATTATGCTACTCCATACGGACTAAGAATGCCGCCTGACCGTTTTTGATTTTGTAGTTCAGATTGGACAGCTCTTGCTATCGCCTTGCCTAGACCTTCTGAATCTCCGCCTTCCACTTGGGTTTGCCCTTCTGCGGATACGTTTACAGTTATATTATTAGTTTGTGCACTACTTTTCATATCTACGGGAATGGATCTGCCATTTGGTAGTGGTACAATAGCTTCATTGTGTTTACCCTCTCCCACTAAACCAAGAGTCGGACTAGTAGCAATTCCGCCATTTGCATACTTACGGAAGCCTCCTTTGAGTACTCCACCATCTGCTGCAGTAAGTAAGTTTATTATACTTCCTGCGCCTCCCATTGAGTCAAATATACTTCCAAATAAACCCCCCAACCCTTTTGTGAAGGGATTACCCTCGCCAAAGAGTCCAGTTAATCCCTCTAAAAACGCAGGATTAGGTACTAGAGCTATTTCAGAGGTATTGAGAGAGGGAGATGACGACTTCTGTGCAGCCCCAATTACTGAATTCGCGGGCCGCTCTTGCATTACGCTTGGAATTTCAGGTTCCATCCACAAAGGTCTGTCGTTGTCTGGTCTATCATATGATTTAAACTTATCAGTTGGTTGCTGACCAGGCCAATTTGTAACCTCTGCCAATATTGGAGTATTTAATCTCTGTACAAACTCCTGTGCGGCGAATTTTGCGTCCGTATGTGCAAGGACTGCATTACGTTGAATCTCAGTAAGCACGGATAGTGTAGTATCTTTCTTCACAGTATCAACCGCTTTGGTATCCGGATTCCATAAAGCGCCAGGCATATAGGCATCCTGACCAGGATTAACAAAGCCAGCATCTCTTAAATCTGGAGTTTGGCCCCCAGGCATAAATTGGGGTAGATTAGCTTGTTGTCTGGCATACTCTTCTTGGATTCCCGCAATTAACATACTAGTATGTACTTCCGCGGCCTCTATCATACCTTCTTTCATTATTTGTGCTTCTGTTTTGATTCCAAATACGCCCATTACTGCTTCAGTCATCTGTTTTGATAAAGTGTCTGCTATAGCGCCTAATACCCCTTGAGCAAGTTTTAACATACCTTCTCTAAGACTGCTTTCCTCTCCTTTAATAAATTGAGAAAAAGTTTTCTGCAGCCCTGATTCAAATGCTTGGGCTGCAGCATCTTTTATTTGCATTGTATAATCAAGTTTTCTTTTTAGTAGGTCATTTTGTAACCGTAAAGATTCTTCTTCTAATACAAGGTTTTCAAGCATTGCAACCTGTTGAGGTTCTACCTCTCCTTGATTCAACATTATTTTTTCTTTTATCTGTAGTATTTCGTCATTAACCTTTACTACTTTATCGTCAAGTTTCATTTGCTGCATTTGTAGCTTAATTCTAGTAGCAACTAATTTTGTAGCCCCTAATAGTTGTTTTCTTTCAACAATTGCAGTCGCTTTAGTTCTCTTTTCAGCGTCTCTTTTTGCTTTATCTATTCTTTTGAATAATGTCAACTCTAGATTAATACGTGTTGTTCTTATATTAAAAGCCTTCGTTTCTTCTGGGCCCATTCCTGCGGGGGCTATAAGACCTTCGGAAGCTAATTTTTGTCTTAAATCTAATTCTTGCTGTAGATTATCCACCATACGACCTTCAGTACTTCTTTTCTGAACATCTTGTAAAAGTTTTGATGATTCTTGTGAATTATCTTTTTGTAATCTTCTTACTGAAGTTATTATAGCTCCATACTCTTGTGCCGCAACCTGTGCTGCGAATATATTTTCTATAAGAACATGCCAAGCTGGAGTACCTATGTCTTTTCCACCCATTGAGTCTAATTCATTAAGAACATCTACATACTCTGTAATTGCATTTGTAGCATCTCCTTTAAAAGCTGACGCAGCGATGTCGGCAGACTCTCTCATTCCTTCAAGAAATTCAGCAAATTCCTCAAGCCCTTCATTACCAGAAATCTTCATATACGCCATTAGATCCCCTTGAAAAGCCAGAGTCGCCTGATTGGCTTCTTCCACCCCCGCCTTGTACTTATCTACTTTAACCGTTAGTTCGTCCATTACAATTTGCCATTTTGCATCCCCAAAATTTATTGTTTCAAAAGGCAGCTTTGTAAGTCCAATCCAAGTGGCGCTCCAATCCGCCCAAGGTGCTGGTATCCCTTCTGCCATTCCACGTAGTACACCCTCCAAACGAGTAATTTCATCATTTATTTCCGAAAGAACCATACCACCTGCTTTGCCTCCTCCAGGTAACATATCCATCCAATTGCCTTTTGAGGCCTTCATAGCTATTGTATCTTGTACAGCATTAAATTCCGCAACACTCATAGCTAAAAAGCCTTTCATACCTTCTGCTGCCTGATCGAATAATATTTTTTGCATACTAATAGATAACTGTCCTACTTTATTTCCCAAGGCTTCAAAAAATTGAAGAAACCCAGCCCCATCCTCAGTTATTATTTCTTGTACGGCGTTAAATTTTGAAAATTCTTCGTTTAAACCTTTTACTTTTTCAGTAGCTAGATCCATTGGTGATATAGTACTATCGAGTGCCGTTGAAGCTTTACTAAGTCCCTTACCCCACGCTATCGCAGCTTTACCCATAGTATATAGTATAGAAAGCATAGAAACCCAACCCAATAGTTTAGTAACAACCATACCAAATCCAGCTGTTACAGACTTCATTTTTTCCATAGTAGCTGCCCAACCTACTGCTAACTTTTTACGTTGAACAGCAATGTAGCCTATGGTTTGTTGAAAGTAATATTGTATATTTTTAGTTGCAGCTTTTGTTTTCGATTGTACGTCATTTAATGCTGTATGCCATTGAGCCTTAACGGCATCTGTTAAAGTTTTAGAACGATCTATTACGCCTTTCATAGAGGCGATCTGCTTATCGTTTAACTCTTTGCCTGCGGCCGCGGCTACAAATGCAGGGCCCGCAATCTTACCCTTACTTGAAATAGCGTTTTCACCTGTTGCTAAGTCCTGCAATCTGCCTTTTGCACTTATAGCTATTTGGGCTCTTCGAGCCTGAGCTGTTTGTAGCTTCTCTAACTCTAATCTAGCCTTTATTAAGTCACCTGCATATGCTTGAGCAGCATCTCCCGCATTTTTTGTCCAACTTTGTAATCCTGTTTTTACAAGAGTATTTCCTAATGCTACTAGTATACCTATAATTAGCATGGGTTGTTTAGTCAATACTCCCGCTATTGGAGTCGCTACTGCAGCAGCAAATTCTTTTATTTTATTAACAATATCATCAAAGGATTTTCCTAATTTAGTAAATTGATTACCAGAGGGCGCCATAACTGCCATTACACGTCCATATTTACTTTCTACCTGCTCTAATACTTCTAAAGTAACTGCTTGAGATTTCTCGAACTGTGTTAAGTCTTGGGCGCTTTTACCAATCGAAGCACCATATTTTTCAGAAGCATCGGCTAGCCTAAGGATAATACCCAATTCGTCTAATAGTTCTGGTTCTGCTTTTGTTACGCCTCGAACGAGACGATTGAAAGAATCTGTAACATCTCTACCTAGTATGATAGACACATCTTTTGCACCTTTGCCAAGTCTAACTAATTGATCATTAGTTAAACCTGCTGCTTTACCAATGGCCGCTGCTTGTGAAGCGTTTGTAAAAGTAATTTGAGCGTCAGTAGCAGCTATAATATCATTAGTAAGGGACTTGAGGGCAACACCTGTAGCAGAAGCATAAAGTATTTGACCTTCTTTAAGTTTTTGAAGGTCGCCTGCGCTTTCTAAAAATCGAAAGGCTGCGCCGATCGCAAAGATATTAGCCGCTAACGTAGCATAAGCTCCTACGATCCCGCCCATGCCTTGTGACATTTTTGAGAAGTTTTTAGACGCGCCAGAAGACTGCTTACTAGCACCCTTCATATTGCGGTTAAAGTCACCCGTACTTTTAGAGGCTTTATTAGTCTGCTCCCCTAGATTTTTCATCTGTAGGGTAGTCTTTTTAGTGCCTCTGCCATTTACATTGACATCGACATTAATTGTATTTTTACTTTTAGCCATTATCCTTGTATATTATGGGTGTAGTGTTTACCATCACCGCCGGATTTTTTTCTACGTTTTTCTGCTTCTCTTTTTTCGTCTGCCCTGTCTGCTCTATAATTAACTAGTGTTCTTTCGTACATTTTCATAAAGTACATAGTTGTTTTTTGATCTTCTACTTCCCATATATCGAATAATTGAGTACAATGCCCCCAATCTTTACCCATATAAGTACCTGACATTCCTTCCCAAACATCTGATAAAAGGTCAAACACAAAAAATGCCACTTGAACCTCGATCGGAAACTCCGATTGAGATAGCGGCATCTTTTGTGGATCAGGCTCTTCTCCTAACTGTTCACAAATCCTGTAATACTTTTCTATGTCAATAGCAGCATTAGTTTGATTTATGTACCGAACAAATAGACCCTGAATTTGCTCTACTTGTTCCCAGTAAAATTTTCAAGGTCACCCACTACATCTGTTACCCATGTATCAAAATCATTTGAATTTTTCATGAGTAGCATTGCGTTGTCGTGTGTATAAGGCAACATATCGTTAGGATCATAGTCTGAAATATCCACCAAAAGAAACTCTTCTAAGTATGTAAATTTCAATCCGTCCCATCCTTTAATTACTGCTTTAGTATACTCCACTAGGAACTTGTCTTCATCCAAAGACTCTTCTGGCTGATGAGTCTTTCGATTAAATTTTGTAGTTAAACATCTCTTCCTTAGTTTTAGCAATTCTTCTCTTGCTAAATAACAGATGGATACTGATAAACCATCGTGCCCAGGAAACTCTATAGATACTGTCTTGCTTGGAGTCATAAGACTCGCTAGTGAAACCGGTTCTGCTTTAGGTTTCGTAGTTGCTGATTCTACCATTAGTAATATATTCCTATTTATGTTTGAAAAAGAAGCAGGGGTTTTACCCCCTGCGCGATTCTTTATATATTATATTTCACTTTGACGAAAATGTCAAGATATATTTTTGATTAAGCGTTAGGTGTATCACCTATATACATCATAGATACTTCGTCAGCTAAGTCAATCGTACTTGGCAAGGCCATGAAAGTAGTTTCCAAAGTAATAATATCTTCAATAGAGTGAGTAGGGATATCTACGTGACAAGTTGGCATTTTAATCTGCAATCCAGGAGAAGAAGGTGCATCTACTGCATTACCGCCTCCGATCAAGAAAGATAATGAAAACTTATTAGTTACCTGATTTCTCTGAGCTGTTGAAGTGAGGTCTTGGAAAAAGTCCTTACTTGCATTAGTTGTAGCTGTATCTTCTGACAGATAACAAGTCATGCTGCCACCGAAAGAACGAGCACCAGTTACGTGACCAATTGGGATATTCACTACACCCAGTTCTTCAGGTGTTAAGTACTGTACATTGTTGCTTAGTGTTATATTTCCACCTGTTAGAGTCAAAACATAAGTAGACTCTAGAGCATTCGCAGGATCACCACCAGACTCAGTAATAAACACTTTTGTCAATCTATTACGAATAAAGTTATTAGTAGCAGAGGTAGCCTCAAAAATAGTTGCTCTTGGGCCTAACAAAGTTAGTACAGTTCCAGCAGCAATACTATCTGCTGTACTTAGTACAATAGTATCAGCATCAGTTCGCGAAGCGATAAAACTATCTGCTAAGATTGGCGCTGCCGCTGTACCTGCAATTCTTCGTCCTGCATCTGCTGCTACGATATCAATACTGCCCGCAGTGAAGTCAACAGTAGTAGAAGAAGAAACTGCTCCGGCTACTGTTACTGTTGAAGAAAATTCAGTAATTGTATCAGCAAATCCTGACCAGTTAATCTGTGCAACACCATCAATATCGAAATCAATAGATGCTTCATTTAGTACAACTTTTGCTAATTTATAACAAAGTTTGTTAGCGTCACCCAATTCAAAATACAAGTTAGCACCCGCTGTAGGGCCTAATGATGATTTATTTGATTGACTGAATAACAGATCCATGTTAGTTCCATCATGCGTAGATTGATTAGTAAATGCATTACTAGCATACGTAGCTGGACCTGAAAATAGTGCCCATAGTGCTTCTTCTACCGCGTGATGATATGCATTATTGTCAGCAGTTGCTGAACCTGATGCTTTGAATGGACGAATGTAAGTGCTGAAAGAAAATTCTACGGGGGCAAGAGAGTCATTAAAAGCTCTTCGTCCTCGACGACTTGTTCCTGCGGTACTTTCCATCTCGTTCAAGGTTATTTCCGACACATTCGTAGCCTGAGAAAAGCTAAATCCTTCTAGAACAGGAATCTTCCAAACTGCGGATCCTATCTCTAAAAACATTTGCGAGTCGCGGCTAAAATATAGTTGCTGAGCCATTATTATCTCCTTATTTCTTGAAAATGCCTTGTATTAGAACTTTTGCTCTTGTCAAGGATTTTCTAATATCGAACTTCTATAGTTACTTCTCCAACACCTAGAGGTTCAAGTACACCTTCGTCAGTTTCAATACTGAGGATTGTGATTTGTTGAATAGATTGCGAAACCCCTAATTTATCAGTATATGCTAAACTTGAGTTATCTTCAAGTACAGTTTCCACATCTTCTAATAAAGCGTCTAGCGCATCTACTGCGTCTTCTTCATTTACATAGCAACGTAGGGTAACGTTCATGTATCTGTTCTTCATTCCTGCCGTTAAATACTCTCTAGTTTCCATTCCTGCATTTATATGTATTGCAGGAAATTCATCAACTTCGTCCCAAAATTTTAGCCTTGGTTCTACTTGATCAGCTAAATCTATATGAAAGTTCCCAGAACCATCAATTAGTTTTAGTTTAGTTACTAGGGCATTTACGATTCCTTGCCTACGAGTTGTATATGTTCTAGTTCCCATTATTAAACCCTTCTAGTATAAAATCTTCCTATTGCATATTGTGATGCGATTTCCCTTATTGATCTATCAATTAATTTTCTTGGGTCATAATCAGGGTCTTGCTCAAACACTCCATATGGGTCTCTTTGATAAGTATACCCAATAGAAGGAAACCCTTGTGGAGTTATCGCCATATCCGTTACTCTAGGAGAACTTGCGAATCTTCCTGTTATGTTGGTTAATGCTGGAGCCCCCATATTAGATTCTACCCTTTGAGGTAATTGTTCATTTAGTACCCCTAATAAAAATAAAGGAGCATTAGCAGGGGCAGATCTACTTTTACCTGTTCTTGTAGATTTTATAACCTTTGCAAGTGTAGGCGCTGTCCATGGTGGTACTATTCGAGTTCTTCTAGGTTTAGTCTTGTTATTCTTACCCACAGAACTTTTTGAATTTTTTTGTGCACCAGTTTTAAGTCTTGTCTTTGTCTTTACCCTTTTATTACCTTTTACAGGTTTAATAAGAGCTGCAATAGTTTTTTTTTCGGTCATTTGCAAAAAGCTATCCGAGCTTTCGGCATTTTCCCAGCCTCCCATCTCCTTATGAAGTTCTGCTACCATCTCCTGTAGTCTATTATTTAAAAAAGTAACTTCTTTCTTTGCTTCCGAAGAAGTCTGTCTATTCAAAGATGCGGCTTCCCATTCAACTGCAAATTTTTTCTGCCCCTCACCTTTGTAGTCAGTTATAACACTTAGTTTTAGTAGTAGTGCTTCAGCTACTTTTTTCTGTTGATCAGTTCCCTTAAATTCAGTAAAAGCTTCTTTAGCTTGTAATAGTCTGGCCCCTGAAACAGAAGACCCTTCCATATGCCCCAAGTCTAAAAACGAGTCCATAGAATTTGACTTTTGTACTTGGCCTGCTTGATCTGTGTACTCTTCGCCTTTCTTTGTAATTGTTCTTCTTTGCTCTCGGTGGCCTCCGCTTTTAACTGGTACCTTTGCTCCTATTGAAGATTGTAGTTTAGCGTCTCCAAACTCCTGCCCTCTTCTACTATAGGTTGGTCCAGCCTTGCTGGGGGTCATAGACCATGCATTTATAGCAGCTATCATGCCTATTTGAGCATTTGACTTAAACATACTTTTATATGTCTGAAAGAGCCCTTTTCCTTCTTTCTTTCTAGAAAATTCGAAGGTATACTTAGTGGCATTATGGCCTTTATAAAATTCTATTACAAAGGCAGTAGTACTTTTATTTTTTTCTGCTAGTACAGCATTATATATATTTTCATTGAACTTAGGTACAGCATCTGCTAAAGTCTTTTGTATTTTGCCAAATACGCCTTCTCCTGGGAATCTATCGTCTAATCCCTTTTTAAAGTCTGCTTTTGTTTTATACCCCTCTCTAAGCGCCATTTGTATAAGTGCTTGAGCTTCAATACTTTTATTGTCATGACTTATTACAAGTGTTTGTTTATTAACATAATAGGAACGGAACTTATCTGCATCCTTTTTTATTTTGGATTCAATGTTTTTTCGCAATAATTCTAAGTCTACCTTTGCCATTAGAAGTTCTTATAAAGGTCTAAGACCCTCTTGATATGATCTGGAAAATCTACATTGTCAGACATAGACGAAGTGCCTTTGTTAGACATACTTGCACCTTGCATAGTTCGTCTTTCTTTATATTCGTCTTTTAAGTAATAAGTTATAAGATCAGCAACCGCTAGTTGCAAATCTTTGGGAGTAGTCTCATACCCCGCTGTATATACAATCTTAACGGCACCAGGCCCTTGTGGCCAGTTCCTATAGTTAGCACCAGATGTAGTACGAATTACACTATCTGTATCAACATCTAAATAATATTCTGTATTAGCGGTAGTAAGGGTCTTATATGCACTAGAGTAGCCTTCTCGCTCTTGTACAGAAACAATGGTATTAACAGGGCTTTCAGTTAATTGGACTAGATAAGTATCCCAATTGACATTGAAAGTTTCTGTTTTATTCGCGGAGTAATAATCTGTAATACTATTACCACAATAGGTTTTTACTAATGGACTCACAGAATCTATAAGCGCATCTATACGTCCGTCCTCCTTCACGCTTTGTGAAAGATTTTTTAACGCTTTATATTCGTCTCTTGTTATTAAGTCTGCCATAAGTCAATTAGTAAAAACCTGGGGAGAGCCGAAGCCCTCCCCACGAGTTAATATTTAATACACCAAATTACGAAGCGGCGTATCTTACTGCAACTGCTGGCTCATCTGCGCCTGCGCCTGCAACTAGCTCTTCAAATCCTCTGGATTGTGAAGCTACAACTGCAGTACGTTGACCTGCTACTTCGTAGTCAGTCTCAATGTTTACAGACTTCAGTCGAGGCATCAAGTAGTTATGTACGTTAACTGCACAAGCTGCTGTGCTGTTAGCTGTACGAGCGATTTGATCACTCACAACTACAGGAGATCCATAGATAGATCCAACCTGACCAACTACCTTCATAGCGACATCACTACCAACTTCAGATATGTCTGAGAAAGCTGCGTCTGCGATAAGGTTGAAATACTCTTCAACATTAACAACGTATGCTACGTCATTAGGATTGACTCCGTATTTACCCATTTCAGAACGAGCTGCTAACAAGTTTGCACCAGTAAGTGCACCTGAACCGTTAAGAGCTAGAGGAGTTCCACCCCAAGTATCAGCTAGTTCAGTACCTGCGTAATCAGTACCAGCTCCACCAACTAGACCTGCTTGATTAGCAGTACCCAGTAGAATAGAAGCATCGATAGCGCGAGCGTGAGCTCGTGCAAGTGCTGATAGAATCCAAGGAAGGACGTTAACAACGATTTGCTCATCAGTGTCATTGCTGATAAAAGTACCAGAAATTAGACGGTAAGCATTCAGTGTTACACGATTAACGTGAAAGTTATTATCGCTCGCACCTTTCTCTTCCAAGAGATTTGCAGTAGTTTCTAGACCAGTCGCATTCCAGTTAGCGTTTTCAGTATCCGGAATGATTGGTAGTACAGTAGCACCTGAATTGACTGCCATCTCTTTGAAAAGATTAGCAACCTTTTGCTCAAGTCGTACTTCTTCTTCGAAAGTAGAAGATACGCTTGCGTCCAGGCCGATACCAGTTGAGGCGTCATAGGTAACGCCTGCTTTTTGCATGATACCTTGAGCATAGTCGGTGTTCCAACCTTTACCAGTAATCTTTCCTAGAACTGACGCATAGAGAAACTCTTTGCCCCACTTAGAAATGTTACCGTCGCCACGGTTTGCAAAAACTCGCTTAGACTCTTGTAGACGGGAAATTTCTTCCTTCTTCTCTTCAAGATCTGATTTGTAAGTGTTAAGAACTTCTTCGATCTCAACATCTTTCGCTGCTAGTTTTGCCTCAACATCTTTGACAAGTCTCTCAGCTCCAGTTTCAACCCCTACTCTAATAGCAGTTTTAACTGTCTCTTCTTGCTTTACTTTTTCTGCAGTCTCTGCTTCAACCTTTTCGGCTTCAACCTTTTCTACAGCTTTTTGCTCGGCTTGCTTCATTGCTATATTAGTAGCAGTTTGTTCTGCTACCTGTTTAGCAAAAGCTTCCAAGTCGATTGCGGGAGTATTAGCTTCCGACATTTTGATCTCCTCTTGCACGGATTGCTCCGTCTTTACCGGTGTATTACTAGCTATGCTGGATGATCTCTCATCTTCTTTAGCCAGAGACTGACCGGCTAGATCTACACGATTTGTGAAAGTTTTCTTGAAATCTTCATACTCTGACTGAGAGTCGAAAGACTTCGCTAAAGAAAAGGTAGCTGCCTGATTGCAGGGCACGGAAACAACCGAGACCTCAAACAATTCAGCATCCTTTATCATAAGTCCGTCAGTTTCCTCGATATAATCAGCGTCCTTGACTCGGAAACCAACAGAAAATGCTCCAAGAACCCCATCCTTAACTAAGTCACACACACCGTTAGGGGCGGACTTACTAATTTTTGCTTCTAGTTCCAGACCATTGTCTGTAACTTTAATTGCTGTTGCACGACCGATTGGTTGGTCGTAGTTATGGTTAAAAAGAATAATAGGATTATTCTTGAAATTAGCCAAACCACCTTTACCCCAAGCGTCTGCCTTGATGCTGTCTCCAGCTCTATCGAAATCTGCAGTACTTGCCATGCCCCGTATTTTTACACTACCATCATCCTGCTCTTGGGACTTAAAGGTAGAAGTTAAATTAAAAATTTTATTCATTTATTACCTTATGCTGCTAGTCAAATTTAAAATTACTAGGCTTGTTAGGGATCTTTGATTTAGGAAAATCAGGCTTGTTTTTTACAGGACTCACTTTATCTTTCTTTTGTCCATTTGCAATATCTTTTTTAATGTCTGGGTACTCAGAATTTATGTACTTAAACAACATACTCCACCCACCCATAACTTTCTTTATATCTTTAATTGAATAAGGAATATCAGACTGCCTACTATACTCTACAGAAGATTCAAATACTTTCCCCTTCTTAATGTAATAGTCGGACAAAGTTGATAACATTTTTTTCTTTTGCATACTACTCATCGTTTGCTGCCCCTTCAGTAGGT
>Ga0308024_1000584_pt1 | contig 14602 bp, 18 predicted proteins | sample Neamet420_FD_201295 | JGI IMG/M metagenome (GOLD analysis project Ga0308024, IMG submission 201295) | Marine microbial communities from water near the shore, Antarctic Ocean - #420 | ecosystem: Environmental > Aquatic > Marine > Unclassified | place: Southern Ocean | collected 2014-10-03
AATATTTCTTTGGCTGGAGCCTGTGAACGTGTCAAAGCCTTGATTGCAGAGCTTAAGCACAATACTTCTACTAGAGTAGCTTTGCGTGGCTATATATCCTGCGTAACCGAATGCCCCTATGATGGCGCTGTTGATTCTTCTGAGGTCGCGCGCTTGGCTGAGATGTTGTACATTGCAGGCTGCGATGAGGTGTCCTTAGGTGACACCATTGGCACTGCACAACCCGAGCATGTAGAGAAAATGCTAGAAGCGGTGGTGCAAGTTGTGCCAACCAAAATTTTGGCTGGTCATTATCATGATACTGCTGGGCAGGCCTTAGCCAATATTGATGTTTCGTTAGATTATGGATTGAGAATCTTTGATGCCTCAATTGCTGGGCTTGGTGGTTGTCCTTATGCGCCGGGTGCCAAGGGCAATGTGGATACAGAAAAGGTCTATGACCATTTAATAGAAATGGGTTATGATATATTAGGAAACCCTGACCGCACTGCTTTGGCTAATATGGCACAACTAGCGCGCAAGATTGTAGGACGTTGATACATACATTTTGATACACTCCAAAGCCAGACGGATGCACGTGGTCTGTGTACCGTTTGGCTGAATCGTCCTGAAAAATACAATGTAATGTCTGAGAAAATGATAGTGGACCTGACTGCAATGGCTGCAGAGCTTCGTCAAAGCGATGTGCGGGTCGTGGTTCTGCTGGCTAGAGGAAAAAGCTTTTGTGCGGGCGGTGATTTGAAGTGGATGCAGGCACAAATAATGGCTGACGCTAGCTCGCGTGCCATGGCTGCGCGTGCTTTGGCAATGATGCTTTATGCTTGGAATACTTTGCCGCAAGCAGTGATTGATGGCATTCATTGCAATGCCTTCGGAGGTGGGTTTGGCATCGATCTGTGATGTGGCTGTTGGAGTTGAGGGAGCTTTAATAGGGCTTATGGAGACCAAATTGGGTCTGATTCCGGCCACGACAGGCCTTTGTGTAATTATGCGTATGGGTGAAGCCTTGGCGCGGCAGGTGTCTATGTCATCGCGAATGTTTACGGCAGTGGAGGCAGAACGGTTTGGTTTGTTGGCTTATGTTGTGCCTGAGGAGCAACTTAGTACTACTGTTGCGGCAGAAGTCGACCCGGATTTAAGTTGTGCACCTGGTGCTGTTGGTGCGGCAAAAGCGTTAACCTGCGCCTTAGGTCCAAAGATTGACACAAAGGTAATTGAAATGACCATATCAGCTCTTATTTTACAGTGGGAAAGCTTTGAAGCAACGTAGGGCATTGCAGCCTTCTTTGACAAATCCGCTTCTCCTTTGCTGCCTAGTCCCGATGAGGTTGCGGGAATTTCATAAACAACAGGCTGGATTGCGCAATCGGGGCGTTGACCCTTTTGAGCGCTAGGCGTACTACCTTGCTTTAGATGTGCCGAGGGTGGCGCAGATAAGGAGCCCGCTTGGAAAATATTGCGCAGGATTACCTACCTATTTTGATGCTCCTTGCTGTGGCGATTGGATTGGGAGTTGTGCTGCTTTTAGCGGCAGCTGTGCTTGCTGTTCGCAACCCAGACCCCGAAAAAGTATCAGCTTATGAGTGTGGTTTTAATGCATTTGACGATGCGCGGATGAAATTTGATGTTCGCTTTTATTTGGTTGCAATTTTATTCATTATTTTTGATCTTGAGATTGCTTTTCTATTCCCTTGGGCAGTCGCTTTTAAAGATATCAGTATGTTAGGGTTTTGGTCGATGATGGTGTTTCTAGCTGTGCTGACAATTGGATTCGCTTACGAATGGAAGAAGGGGGCTTTGGAATGGGAGTAATGGCAGGTGAAAATACCGCTGGTGACGACCACGAAGAGGCTGCACAGAATCTTAATCGTGAGTTGCAGGATAAAGGTTTTTTGGTGACGTCAACAGAAGACATCATCAACTGGGCTCGCACTGGTAGTCTGCATTGGATGACATTCGGTTTAGCTTGTTGTGCTGTAGAGATGATGCACGCATCAACCCCACGCTACGACCTCGAACGTTTTGGGACTGCTCCGCGTGCCAGCCCTCGGCAGTCAGATTTGATGATCGTAGCGGGGACTTTGACCAACAAAATGGCACCTGCGCTGCGCAAGGTCTACGATCAAATGCCAGAGCCGCGTTATGTGATTTCTATGGGGTCCTGTGCTAACGGAGGCGGCTATTACCACTACAGCTACTCTGTCGTGCGCGGTTGTGATCGTATTGTCCCTGTTGATGTCTATGTGCCTGGTTGCCCACCAACGGCTGAAGCGCTTCTTTACGGTATTTTGCAGCTTCAACGCAAAATCCGTAGAACCGGGACTATTGTGAGGTAAACCCATGATTAATCAACTTGGTTCAGTCCCATCTGTAAATAATGCTGGAAGGTTTGAGACGGTTGAAGTGTTGAGCCGCTGCTCAGATATGCTTCTATCTTGGCTTGACGATCTGGTGGTCGAACAGCGAAAGTTCTTGTGGGTCGGTTTGCTGCCGCAAGCTATGTCTAAATTAGGCTCATCTTCTGATATTAAGAAAGTTTTACAATGACCAAGGCAATGCAGGAATTGGGCGCATTAATCGCGGCAAAGAGGCCCAATTGTGTATTGGCTTATGACGTAAACTTCGCTGAGTTGAATGTCGATGTGGCCCCTTCTAATATCCTGGGGCTAGTTGAGTTTCTAAAATCAGATCGAAGTTGTCGTTTTTCAAGCTTGGTTGATATTACGGCTGTGGATTATCCGGGCCGTGAAAAACGGTTCGAAGTAGTCTACCATCTCTTGAGTATGTACCAAAACCATAGGGTACGCTTGCGCATGTCTGTGCGTGAAGAGGATATGGTAGCGTCTATCATCGAAGTACATCCATCGGCCAATTGGTTCGAGCGTGAGGTGTTCGATATGTTTGGCATTTTATTTTCTGGCCATCCTGATTTGCGCCGTTTGTTGACAGATTATGGGTTTCGCGGTCATCCGCTGCGTAAAGATTTTCCGACTACGGGTTACACTGAGCTGCGGTATGACGAAGCCGAGAAGCGGGTGGTTTATGAACCAGTATCACTGGTTCAAGAATATAGGCAATTCGACTTCATGTCACCTTGGGAGGGTGCAAAATATGTACTTCCTGGTGATGAAAAAACAGTTTTGGCTGAGGGCTAGCGTATGTCTGATCTCATCATTTTGATATGTTCAGGATCTTCTATAGTGGGTATGTATGAACTATATCGCTATTTAGATGATCATCGAAGAGAGTCATGTGTTGGCAGCCAAGAAGAACAACTTAAGATTTTATCTCAAAATGTTTCAAAACCTTGTAGGTTTGGTGCGATCAAACTAATTATTAACGGCCACATCTGTGGCCAAAAAGGTGGTGCGTAATGGACGGCTCCAATTTTGATGATGTTTTGACTGGTGAACAAAAAATTCGTAACTTTAACATTAACTTCGGTCCACAACATCCTGCGGCACATGGTGTACTGAGATTAGTACTGGAGCTGGATGGTGAGATTGTAGAACGCTGTGATCCCCATATTGGCCTTTTGCACCGTGGCACCGAAAAGCTGATGGAAAGCCGAACTTATCTACAAAATTTGCCTTACTTTGATAGATTAGATTATGTGGCACCAATGAACCAAGAGCACGCTTGGTGTCTGGCCATCGAAAAGCTAACAGGGACTGCGGTCCCACGGCGCGCAAGCCTGATCCGGGTGTTGTATTCAGAAATTGGCCGAGTGCTTAACCATCTGTTGAATGTGACCACTCAGGCTATGGATGTTGGCGCGATGACGCCGTTAACCTGGGGCTTCGAAGAGCGTGAAAAGCTGATGATTTTTTATGAGCGGGCCTGTGGCGCACGACTGCATGCGGCATATTTCCGTCCGGGTGGGGTCCACCAAGATCTGCCAGACCGTTTGGTGGATGATATCGAAGAGTGGGCGCATACTTTCCCAGCTGTTTTGAACGATATTGACACCATCTTGACTGAAAATCGGATTTTCAAACAGCGCAACGCCGATATTGGTTTTGTCACTGAAGATGATATTCAGAAGTTTGGCTTCAGCGGTGTCATGGTCCGGGGCTCGGGCTTTGCTTGGGATCTGCGCCGTTCACAGCCCTACGAATGCTACGATGAGTTCGAGTTCCAAATTCCCGTTGGTAAAAACGGCGATTGCTATGATCGTTACCTGTGCCGGATGGAAGAGATGCGCCAATCTGTGTCCATTATCAAGCAATGTATCGGCAAGCTGCGCGAAACTCCGGGCGATGTGATTACCCGTGGCAAGTTGAGCCCGCCAAAACGTGGTGAAATGAAGCAGTCCATGGAAGCGCTGATTCATCACTTTAAGCTCTATACTGAGGGCTTTCATGTACCCGCTGGCGAGGTTTATGCATCCGTTGAAGCGCCCAAAGGCGAATTCGGTGTTTATCTTGTGGCAGATGGCTCCAATAAACCCTACCGCACCAAAATTCGAGCACCGGGGTTTTTGCACCTGCAGGCGATGGATCACCTTTGCAAGGGCCATCAGCTCGCAGATGTGGCCGCAATCATTGGCACGATGGATGTCGTGTTTGGCGAGATCGACAGATGATTTTTACCACTGTTAAATCTGAAATCCTTTGTGCTTCTTTGAACGCTTAAATTATAGGGGGCACATATGCTTCGTCGTCTAAATGCAGATCAACCCACGTCTTTTGTCTTTACGCCCGCCAATCAGATCTGGGCCGAAGCGCAGATGACAAAATTTCCAGAAGGCCGTCAGGCCAGCGCCGTGATCCCGCTCTTGTGGCGTGCTCAGGAGCAAGAGGGCTGGTTGTCTCGTCCGGCTTTAGAAGTCGTCGCTGATATGCTCGGCATGGCGCATATTAGGGTTTTGGAAGTTGCGACTTTCTACTTCATGTTTCAGCTTCAGCCAGTAGGCCAAGTGGCGCATTTCCAAATCTGTGGCACCACAACCTGTATGATCTGTGGCGCGGAAGATTTAATTTTGGTCTGCCAAAATAAAATTTCCACCAAACCGCATGCCATCTCCGAAAATGGGATGTTCAGTTGGGAAGAGGTCGAGTGCCTTGGTGCTTGTGCCAACGCGCCAATGGTGCAGATTGGCAAGGACTACTATGAGGATCTCACTGCTGAGAAATTTGCTGCGGTGATTGATGATCTAGCAGCTGGAAAAGTGCCAACTCCGGGATCACAAATTGGCCGCTATGCCGCTGAGCCTGCGGGCGGTTTGACCAGCTTGAAAGACTATGATGTTGGGAAAGCCGCCCATAATGCGTCTGTCCAATTGGCGGTAGACTTGGGCGACACAGTCAAGCGGATTGACGGTACCGAAGTGCCATTATTAACCCCTTGGCTTGGCAAAGCGACCAAACCGAAGGTCAAACCTAAAGCCAAACCGGTTAAAAAAGACGCATAAACAATGTAACCGCTGAAATGGTGCAGATGAAACGACAAAGGATCTAACACAAAATGTCCACGCAACACGATCATATTCAAGCAAAGAAGGGCCGCACTGCGGGCCTTGTTATTGCGGGATCCATGTTGGCCTGGCTGGGTATGCAATGGGCGGCAGTGGAGTTGAATCTGTCTAATCGTTATATGCTATTGTTAGATCTGGCCGTGATGGCCGCAATGGTTTGGTCACTAGTGGTGACTTTTCAAATCTGGCGCACGCGCCGCGATGCAGATAAAGGCTAAATGACATGTTGAAAGATCGAGATCGTATCTTTACAAATCTTTATGGGATGCATGAGCGCACCTTAAAAGGCGCAAAGGCGCGGGGACAGTGGGATGGTACGGCAGCTCTTATTAAAAAGGGTCGAGAATGGATCATCGATGAGATGAAGAAATCCGGTCTGCGCGGGCGCGGTGGCGCTGGCTTTCCAACCGGTTTGAAATGGTCTTTTATGCCAAAGGAAAGCGACGGTCGCCCGTCATATCTTGTTATCAACGCTGATGAATCAGAGCCTGGCACCTGCAAAGACCGCGAGATTATGCGCCATGATCCGCATACTTTGATTGAAGGCTGTTTGATTGCCTCCTTCGCGATGAATGCGAATGCCTGTTACATCTATATTCGTGGTGAGTATATTCGGGAACGTGAAGCGCTTCAGTCGGCGATTGATGAAGCCTATGATGCCGGTTTGGTTGGTAAGAATGCCGCCAAATCGGGTTGGAATTTTGACATTTACCTGCACCACGGGGCAGGCGCCTATATTTGTGGCGAAGAGACAGCATTGCTGGAAAGCCTCGAAGGAAAAAAAGGTATGCCTCGGATGAAACCGCCGTTCCCAGCGGGTGCTGGATTGTATGGTTGCCCCACCACTGTGAACAATGTGGAATCTATCGCCGTTGTGCCCACGATCTTACGGCGCGGTGGCGATTGGTTCTCTGGGTTTGGGCGTCCAAACAATACCGGCACTAAATTATTTGCAATTTCTGGCCATGTGAATCACCCCTGTGTGGTTGAAGAAGAAATGTCGATCACCTTTGATGAGTTGATCGACAAACATTGTGGCGGCATTCGTGGTGGCTGGGACAATCTGAAAGCTGTCATCCCGGGTGGGTCATCGGTTCCAATGTTGCCTGGATCTGTGATGCGAAAAGATGCGATTATGGATTTTGACTGGTTGCGCGCGCAACGCTCGGGCCTCGGCACTGCTGCTGTGATTGTGATGGATCAATCAACTGATGTGGTCAAAGCCATTTGGCGCTTGGCGAAGTTTTACAAGCACGAAAGTTGTGGCCAATGTACACCGTGCCGTGAAGGCACTGGCTGGATGATGCGGGTGATGGAGCGTTTGGTGACAGGCGATGCGAATCCGGAAGAAATTGACATGCTGCTTGATGTGACCAAACAAGTTGAAGGCCACACAATCTGTGCCCTTGGCGATGCAGCGGCTTGGCCGATCCAAGGTTTGATCCGGCATTTTAGAAGCGACATCGAAGAACGGATCGTTCATAAGCGCAAGCCGCGATGCGGGTTTGCGGCGGAGTAAGAGATGATTTTGGCTAACTCATATTGTGCCCGCGCAGTGGCATCAACTAAAGCTTTGCTTTTTGTCGTCTTTCTGCTGCCGTCGCAGGGCATGGCGAATGAGGGCTTAGATCAGGAAGTTGAGATTATCGACGGTCTGATTGCGATTAGCATGGCTGATGCAATTCGCACTTCCTGCCCCGCGATATCGGCTCGGTTTATTGAGGCCTTCATCTTTTTGAAGTCTCTCGAAAGCAAAGCACTGGCTTTGGGCTATGACGGCTCTGAAATTAAAGAGTTTATTAACGATGCTAACGAAAAAGACAGGGTTTTAGGCCTTGCTCAAGCTCGTTTGACCACCATTGGGGCTTTACCCGACCAGCCCGCGACCTATTGTACCGTGGGGCTTGCTGAAATTCAGACAGGCTCCACAATCGGAAAATTGCTGAAAGCGAAGTAAATATGTCTGACCTGCGTAAAATCATCATCGACGATCAAGAGATCGAAGTAGAAGGCGCAATGACGCTGATCCAGGCCTGTGAACAGGTTGGGGTTGAGGTGCCACGGTTTTGTTATCACGAACGACTGACCATCGCGGGTAATTGCCGGATGTGTTTGGTTGAAGTGGTTGGTGGCCCGCCCAAACCCGCTGCCTCCTGTGCCATGCAGGTGCGCGATTTGCGCCCGGGTCCTGAGGGACAATTGCCGGTTGTGAAAACCAATTCTCCAATGGTCAAAAAAGCCCGTGAGGGTGTGATGGAATTTCTACTCATCAACCACCCGTTAGATTGCCCAATCTGTGATCAGGGTGGGGAATGTGACCTACAAGATCAAGCGATGGCTTATGGCGTAGATTTCAGCCGGTTCAGAGAACCTAAACGTGCGACTGAAGATTTGGATCTTGGCCCATTGGTCGAAACCCATATGACACGCTGCATCTCTTGCACACGCTGCGTGAGGTTCACCTCGGAAGTGGCTGGAATCACTCAAATGGGTCAGACAGGTCGTGGTGAAGACTCTGAAATTACGAGCTATTTGGGACAAACTTTGGATAGCAATCTACAAGGCAATATTATTGATTTGTGTCCTGTTGGGGCATTGGTGTCCAAGCCTTATGCCTTTACGGCGCGGCCTTGGGAACTGAGCAAGACAGATTCAATCGATGTGATGGATGCGCTTGGATCCAACATCCGTGTTGATACCAAAGGTCGTGAAGTAATGCGTTTTTTGCCGCGCAATCATGATGGTGTGAATGAAGAATGGCTGGCTGATAAATCACGCTTTGTATGGGATGGTCTGAGCCGTCAAAGGTTGGACCAACCCTACATCCGCGAAGCTGGGAAGCTGCGTCCAGCCACATGGCCTGAAGCGCTTGAAAAAGCAGCATCGGCTATGGCTGGAAAAAAGGTTGCTGGCCTGATTGGTGACTTGGTTTCAGTTGAAGCGGCATTTGCCCTGAAACAATTGGTAACCGGATTGGGTGGCACGTTGGAATGTCGCACTGATGGAGCGAAGTTGCCTGCGGGCAATCGCAGCGGTTACGTTGGCACGGCCACGGTGGAAGACATCGAATCTGCCAAAATGATCCAGCTGATTGGCACAAACCCAAAAGTAGAAGCGCCGGTTTTGAACGCGCGTATTCGCAAGGCTTGGAGCCGGGGTGCCAACATTGGCCTGATCGGTGAGAATGTTGATCTGACCTACGAATATCTACATATGGGCAGTGGCCGGGCTGATTTGCAGGCCTTGGTGAAGCAAAAGTTTACTGATGTTTTGACGATACCGTCCTTGGTGATCGTGGGGCAGGCTGCTCTGCAGGGTGAAGATGGCGCGGCAGTTTTGGCCGCCGTTATGAACCTATGCACCAAAACCGAAAGCAAGCTGCTGGTTCTTCATTCCGCTGCCTCACGCGTGGGTGCGCTGGATCTCGGCTGCACTACTGTAGGCGGGGTTGATGCCGCTATTGTGGGTGCGGATGTGGTGTACAATCTTGGGTCCGATGAAATGGACATCGCTGCGGGTGCATTTGTGATCTATCAAGGTAGCCATGGGGATCGTGGTGCGCATCGTGCGGATGTGATCTTGCCGGGCGCTGCTTATACCGAAGAAAATGGTTTGTTTGTGAACACGGAAGGCCGGCCACAATTGGCACAACGTGCGGGCTTTGCGCCGGGCGAGGCTAAAGAAAACTGGGCAATCCTGCGCGCCTTATCCGCAGAGTTAGGGGCGACCTTGGCTTACGACTCATTGGCTCAACTGCGTCAGGCGTTGCTGACAGAGGTGCCGCATTTTGGGCAGATCGACCAAGTGCCCAGCAACGATTGGGTAGCTGTCACGGGCGGCAAGCTTGGCAAGGGTGACTTTGGCTCGGCGGTTTTAGATTACTACCTAAGCAATCCGATTGCGCGGGCCAGTGAACTGATGGCAGGGTTGTCAGCCAATGCCAAGGCGCGGGCTGTGGCTCCAATGGCGGCTGAATAAGGCGATGACCAGAGATTCTCACCTATGACAACCGAGCGGAGATCTGGACCTGTTTTAGCCTCTTTCAGCAGGAATGAAGCCGCATTATCAGATGTGTCAGAAATTTCGTGTAACTTGAGCATAAACCTGAGTGGCGAGGCTAGTATTTTTCACAAGGATGCGGTTTACAGCAAATCGAAAAGTGAGCCATTTGGACCGTTAATACTTCAAGCGCAAGTCACTGTGGCTGACCACAAGGAACGAGGGACACCGAAGGTATGAACGAATTCTTTTCAACAAACCTAGGGGTTGCTGTGATCCTTCTTGCCCAAACCCTTGTGGTTGTGGGCTTTGTGATGATCAGCCTACTATTCTTGGTTTATGGTGATCGTAAAATTTGGGCAGCGGTGCAAATGCGCCGAGGACCGAATGTTGTGGGTCCTTTTGGAATGCTGCAAAGTGTAGCTGACGCGTTGAAATACGTATTCAAAGAGATCGTGATCCCGGCTGGGGCAGATCGTCCGGTCTTTATCCTTGCGCCGCTGGTTTCTTTTGTTCTGGCTATGCTGGCTTGGGCGGTGATCCCGTTTAACAGCACTTGGGTTTTGGCAGATATTAACGTGGCCTTGTTGTTTGTGTTTGCGGTGTCCTCTCTCGAGGTTTATGGCGTGATCATGGGGGGCTGGGCATCCAACTCGAAGTATCCATTCTTGGGATCGCTACGCTCTGCTGCGCAAATGATTTCTTATGAAGTTTCCATGGGCTTGATCATCATCGGGGTGATTATTTCCACGGGTTCTATGAATTTTGGGGATATTGTGGCGGCTCAAAATGGTAATCTTGGATTTTTTAACTGGTATTTTATCCCACATTTTCCAATGGTATTCTTGTTTTTTATCAGTGCGCTAGCTGAGACAAATCGCCCACCTTTCGACCTTCCCGAAGCGGAATCGGAACTGGTCGCGGGCTATCAGGTTGAATATTCCTCGACGCCGTTCTTGTTGTTCATGGCGGGTGAATATATCGCCATTTTCTTGATGTGCGCTTTGATCACCTTGCTGTTCTTTGGCGGTTGGACATCTCCTCTGCCCTTCCTTGCTGATGGTCCGGTTTGGATGGTCGGCAAAATGGCTATCTTCTTTTTTTTGATTGCAATGGTGAAGGCGCTTGTGCCGCGATACCGCTATGACCAATTGATGCGTTTGGGCTGGAAAGTCTTTTTGCCATTTTCCTTGGTTTGGGTGGTCTTTGTGGCCTTTGCGGCGAAATTCGGTTGGTTCTGGGGGCTGTTTGCCCGCTGGACGGTGGGAGGCTAAACCAATGACAAATATTGATTACACGCGCGCTGTTAAATACTTCCTGCTTCAGGATTTTTGGGTGGCGTTCAAATTGGGGATGAAGTATTTTTTCGCGCCGAAGGCCACGCTAAACTACCCGCATGAGAAGGGCCCGTTGAGCCCAAGATTTCGGGGTGAGCATGCGCTACGGCGTTATCCGAATGGCGAAGAACGGTGCATTGCATGTAAGCTTTGCGAGGCGATTTGTCCCGCGCAGGCTATCACTATCGATGCGGAACCTCGCGATGATGGCAGCCGGCGCACCACCCGCTATGACATCGACATGACCAAGTGCATTTATTGTGGTTTCTGCCAAGAAGCCTGCCCGGTAGATGCGATTGTCGAAGGTCCTAATTTCGAGTTCTCAACTGAGACACGCGAAGAACTTTTTTACGACAAATCCAAACTGCTAGAAAATGGTGACCGTTGGGAAGCTGAGATTGCGCGCAATCTCGAACTCGACGCGCCATATCGCTAGCGGCATAGGGGAAGGAAACTCAATGGGTATCGCGGAAATCGCGTTTTACGCATTTTCAATGTCCACGTTGATTGGGGGCATTTTCACGGTTGTGTCACGCAACCCGGTCCATTCGGTCTTATGGCTGATTTTGGCCTTTTTATCAGCTGCGGGTTTGTTCGTGCTTTTGGGGGCTGAATTTGTCGCAATGCTGTTGATCATCGTCTATGTAGGCGCGGTCGCAGTTTTGTTCTTGTTTGTGGTAATGATGCTGGATGTAGATTTTGCCGAGCTCAAGGCTGAAATGGCGAAATATTTGCCACTTGGCCTGCTGATTGGTGTGATCGTGCTGATGCAATTGATGTTTGCCGTTGGTGTGTGGGATTATTCCACAGGCTACGAGGGCCGGCTAGCCGCAGAAATTGGTACTGGCACCAATACAGCTGAGCTGGGCGCCATCATTTATGATGACTATATTTTGATTTTCCAGCTTTCTGGCTTGATTTTGCTGGTGGCTATGATTGGTGCCATTGTTCTGACCCTGCGGCACCGTGTGGACATCAAACGCCAAGATGTTGTAGCGCAGATGATGCGTGATCCAGCGAAGGCGATGGAACTCAAAGACGTTAAACCGGGGCAGGGACTATGATCGGACTTGAACATTATCTGGCCGTTGCGGCGGCGCTATTTGTGATCGGCATCTTTGGCCTGTTTCTAAATCGCAAAAACATCATCATTTTGCTGATGAGCATTGAATTGATGCTGTTGAGTGTGAATATCAACTTTGTGGCCTTCTCGGCCTATCTGAACGATTATGTGGGTCAAATTTTTACCCTCTTCGTTCTGACTGTGGCTGCTGCAGAAGCTGCGATTGGCCTCGCGATTTTGGTATGTTTTTTCCGTAACAAAGGCTCGATTGATGTCGAAGACGTCAACGTAATGAAAGGGTAGGCGTTATGGAAACGATCCTTCTGTTTGCTCCTTTGGTAGGGGCTCTGATTGCAGGCTTCGGTCATGGTGTCATTGGCGATAAGGCGGCGCAGGTGTTGACAACTGGCTTACTGTTTCTCTCGGCCCTTTTGTCTTGGGTGGTGTTTCTAACCTTTGATGGTCACACCGAAAGCATTCAACTCTTGCGTTGGATTGAAAGTGGGACGCTATCTACGGATTGGGCCATCCGAATGGACCGCCTGACGACAATCATGTTGATTGTGATCACCACGGTGTCCGCCTTGGTGCATCTCTATTCCATCGGCTATATGGCCCATGATGAGCATTTCCGTGAGGGCGAAAGCTACCGCCCACGCTTCTTTGCTTATCTGTCCTTCTTTACCTTCGCCATGCTGATGCTAGTGACCTCAGATAACTTGCTGCAACTATTTTTTGGGTGGGAAGGGGTTGGAGTGGCATCCTATCTTTTGATTGGCTTTTATATCCGCAAGCAAAGCGCGGGTGCGGCGGCGATAAAGGCCTTTGTGGTTAACCGTGTAGGGGACTTTGGTTTTTTACTGGGAATTTTCGCGCTTTATCTGGTGGCCGATAGCATCAAGTTTGATGACATTTTCCTGATTGGTCCTGAGCTGGCGGCGATGGAATTGCATTTTCTCTGGCGCGATTGGAATGCGGCCAATTTGATTGCGTTCCTTTTGTTTGTTGGAGCCATGGGTAAATCTGCTCAGTTGATCCTGCACACTTGGTTACCAGACGCGATGGAGGGGCCAACGCCCGTTTCAGCGTTGATCCATGCGGCTACAATGGTAACGGCTGGGGTCTTCTTGGTCTGCCGTATGTCGCCGATTATGGAATTTGCACCGGATACCATGAGCTTCATCGTATTTCTTGGTGCGTCAACTGCATTTTTTGCAGCGACAGTGGGCCTGGTTCAAAACGACATTAAACGCGTTATTGCTTATTCAACCTGTTCGCAGCTGGGCTATATGTTTGTGGCCGCCGGCTTAGGTGTCTATTCTGTTGCGATGTTCCACCTACTGACCCATGCTTTTTTCAAAGCCATGTTGTTCTTGGGGGCGGGTTCCGTGATCCACGGCATGCATCATGAGCAGGATATGCGGAACTATGGCGGTCTGCGCAAAAAAATGCCTTACACATTCTGGGCAATGATGATTGGCACTTTGGCAATTACCGGTGTGGGCATTCCTTTGACCCATTATGGCTTCGCAGGCTTTTTATCCAAGGATGCGGTGATTGAGAGCGCCTATGCGGGCACCATGGGCGGTTATGCTTTCTGGATGCTGGTGATTGCGGCGTTGTTTACCAGCTTTTACAGCTGGCGCCTAATGTTCATGACCTTCTTTGGCAACTCCCGTGGCGATAAGCACACACATGATCAGGCGCATGAAAGCCCCAATGTGATGCTGGTGCCGCTTGCGGTCTTGGCTGTGGGAGCAATCTTCTCTGGCATGGTGTTTTACAAGCCATTCTTTGGGGATCACCATAAAGTTGAAGTGTTCTTTGGTATCGCGCAAGCCAGCGAAGCACAGAGCGCAGATCACGCAGGCTTCTCTTTGATTGCGCCAGCGCATGCAGCGAACACGGCTGATTCTGAGGCGCATGCTACAACAAATCAGAGCGATAAGCCTCAAAAATATGGCGATAAGTTGGGCAAGGGGGCAATTTACATGTCTCCAACTAATACAGTTTTGGATGATGCGCATCATGTATATTGGCTGGTGAAGGTCTCACCTTTCATTGCCATGGCTTTGGGCTTCATCACGGCTTGGCTGTTTTATATGACCAAGCTAAATCTGCCAGGGCGTGTGGCGGAAAGCAATCCTGTGCTGTATCGTTTCTTATTGAACAAGTGGTATTTTGACGAAATCTACGATGTGATCTTCGTACGGCCGGCACAATGGATGGGTCGCACCTTTTGGAAATTAGGTGATGGCAAAATCATCGATGGTGGCATCAATGGATTGGCAATGGGGATCATCCCTTTCTTTACAAAATGGGCTGCCCGTATGCAATCTGGTTACATCTTCACCTATGCTTTTGGCATGGTTATCGGTATCGCAGTTTTGGTCACTTGGGTGACCATTGCGGGAGGTAAGTAATGAGCAACCTTCTGAGCCTCGTCACCTTCATTCCCCTTTTTGCAGCTGTCATTCTGGCGCTTCTGGCGCGTGGCGACAATGAAGATTCTAAGCGTAATGTGAAATACCTAGCACTTGCTGCAACGGTCTTTACCTTTGTGGCCTCGCTTATGGTGTTGTTTGGATTTGACTCCAGTGACACAGGCTTTCAGTTTGTAGAAGAACACAGCTGGTTTCTGGGCATGCAGTATAAAATGGGTGTGGATGGTATCAGCGTTTTGTTTGTGATGCTGACAACCTTCACCATGCCTTTGGTGATTGCAGC
>Ga0308024_1000589_pt1 | contig 14526 bp, 2 predicted proteins | sample Neamet420_FD_201295 | JGI IMG/M metagenome (GOLD analysis project Ga0308024, IMG submission 201295) | Marine microbial communities from water near the shore, Antarctic Ocean - #420 | ecosystem: Environmental > Aquatic > Marine > Unclassified | place: Southern Ocean | collected 2014-10-03
TAATAGCCCCAGAAATACTAGAAAAATTATACCAAGAATAGGAAAAAGGACCAGTACCACCAACAGCCTGAACAACAGAAAATGAAGTGCTGTCCTGATGGCACTGTACCGATTTAGAAGCAGTAATAGCCTGTAATGGAGAAGGTGGTGCAGCAACATACATAGTATCCCTGTACATACAGCTATTAGCATCAATAACAGACATAATATATAGTGCAGAACTTAGTCCTGAAAAAACGCTATCACCTGGTGATGGGTTTGAATTTAAGACATTGTCAATATAAAAACTATAAGGCAATAAACCTCCTTGAGGTAGGACTACAATACTTGCATCACTACCACCATAACAGTTTACATTAGTTATAGAAAAAGAAGCTGACAAAGGATTAGAGACCTGACCTACAATAATACTATCTTGAGATGAATTTCCTAAACCATCCGTTACTCGTGCAACATATGTGCCTGGAAAAAGATTAGAAAATGTATATGTATTTGAAATTACATTAGGAGAAGCTTGAACAATAAGACCATTCATGTCAAAAAGCTCTATATTCCAAGGTGGTGAAGTTAGATTAAAATCAGGAGAAACTGTAATAGTTGCATCATTACCTAAGCAAGAAGCATTTGTACCACTAAGTGTAATCTCAAAACAAGCAGGAATAGTAATGATTATGGAATCGGTAAGATTTCCTCCTGAACATTCACCAGAAATATTTGCATAAATAACAGTACTTGTTGAAATATTAACAGGCAAAGTTGAGCCAACACCTAAAATATTTCCATTTGCATCTGTCCAAGTATTAGCTCCTGCAAAAATTAATGAAAATGGAATTTGAGTAATTGTATATGAAGTAGCCCCATTTGGTAAAAACTCCCAACCTTCATTAGTTGCTGTCCATAATAAAGGAAAATTTCTTGGCTGTAATAAAACAGGGTCCAAAACAATATCAGAATTAGTGGAAGTAGCATCAACTAAACCATGAATAGCAGCCCCGCTATTCCAAGAGCACGATTTTTTAACATCAATAAAAGTTTCAATTTTATCGGAACCCTCATACAATATAATCTGAAAAGTATTTAATGAATCGGTACAAGAAAACATAGCGGCAGCACACCAAGTAGCAGTAAACATTCTATTGGGAGCAATTCCTGTTTTTGAAATAAACACACTACCATTACCACCAAAACACCCATTCAAACACACATCATGCCAGGGTGCCATAATTGCATTATAAGGATCTAGACTAAATGGATTAGGTATAGGATTAGGAACAGCATTATTAATACTATATCCTGAACCTTGATTTGCTAAAGTTGTATCAAATGTAATGTACCCATTATCACATACAACCAATGAAGTATAGGTCAGTCCATAAAAAGTAAAAGGAAAACCTATTTGTATTATACCGGAGTAATCATCATCTCCATCTAAAGAATCCTGATCAGCCCCTACCGCTTCTAGCACATCAGTATAATTACCACATATGGAAGTATCATTGGACACTATAATTTGAGCATTTATTGATTGAAATCCTATGCAGAATACACCAATTATAAAAATTATTTTTTTCATATCTTAATTTTAAACAAGAAAATCCCTGTTTTAACGAACAGGGATTTTCTCAATTTTTTTATTTTTCTTATCTCATTATTGTTACAGACCCCTTCTTCTCATAATAACTTCCATCTTCCCCCTCAGCTGTTAAAACATAGAAATATACTGCTTCAGGCAAATCTTGACCATCAGATCCTTTTCCATCCCAGCCTTGACTTAATTCAGTCCAATTCATTACAAGCGATCCCCATCTGTTATAAATTTCAACTGATACAATATCAATTCCATATTCATCAAAAACAAATACATCATTTACTCCATCATTATTAGGAGAAAACACATTACTAGTGAAGTCTATACCTTGGACTTCAATTGTAAATTCAATAGTATCTATACATCCAGTATTTGCATTTTGAACTAAAACATAAACCTCATTCAATCCAACCTTATTAAATGCATGTGAAAATGTCATAAATCCACTATTAGTAAATGGCTCAGCAGCACCAGTTTCATACCAATACCAATTATGATTAACTAAAATAGGAGTTCCTACATTATTAGTTGTTGAATCAACAAAACTAACAATTACTGGAGGATGAGAAGGACCCGCATAGTTTGCAGTAGTAACGGATGCATTAAACATCTCATCAGGTGAAGTAAGAATGTAACTGAATGGATAAACACAACCATTCGCATCAATAATGTCAACTGAATAATTAGTAGCAGACAACCCATTCGCAACAGAATCTACAGAAGCAGAATTAGTCCAAATGTATGAATATGATCCATTGCTATTCGGCACACCACCAGTAGGAATTAAAGAAATCCAACCATCTGAACCTTCAAAACAACTAACTTCAAAACCATAACTATTCGTACTAAGAGTTGCATTATCAACTATTATAGTTGGTTCAATCAAAACTATTGAGTCAGAAACAGGACAATTATTTGCATCTGTAATATCTAAAGATAAATTACCTGCACTTAAAGAAATAGCAGGATTAATTATTTGCCCATCAGACCAACTATAAGCATAAGGACCTACACCTCCTTGTACAACAGCTAACACCACACCATCATTATACCCATTACAGCTTATTGCGTTAGTGTCATATAAAGAAACTATTAAAGGATTAGGTTCATTAACAATTGCCTCATCAGTTATAGTACAACCATTAGCATCCGTTATATTGAAGGAATATATACCTACTGAAATTGCATTTGGATTATTAGTTCCCCAATCGTAAATATAACTACCTACACCTCCAGTAGTATTCGCTATAATTGAACCAGTTGCGTCTCCATTACATAAAACATCATTAATAGTAAAGTCATTTTGTATTTGATCTGGCTGAACAACAGTAATAGCTATGCTAGTATCGCACCCATTACCATCAGTAATAGTAACTCCATAAGTTCCTGCTAATAAATTATTAACGGAACTAGTTGTGGCTCCACTAGGCAATGAAACTGTATTATCCCAAAGGTACGTATATGCAGGCGTACCTGGAGTCCCTCCAGATGGACTTAAGGTTATTGACCCATTATTATCACCCCAACACAAAGGACTAATAATTATTTGATTAGGAAGCATTTCTGATGGACCTGACATTGTAAATGCAGTTGTTGCATCACAACCTGGATAAGATATTCCAAAACTAGCAGCATCAGCATAATGTGCAACTAACACATAATTCCCTTGATAAAGTGAAGCTGACGGACCAGTATGTGCGACAATTCCTGCAGGAGATGTCTCCCAAGTATAATTCAATAATGGATCTGCACCAGGCCATTGTATCCAAGCATCACCATCATTAGTATTGAAACAATTAGTTGGTGCTGTCATCACTCCAGGTATACTAACAACTACCGTAGTGTTAATTTCCTTCCACCCAATTCCTCCTGGGATAACTTGACCTTCACAATTCTTGTCATCAGTTATATATATGTTATGCAACCCATCACATAAACTATCAATTAGAGTGTCATTAATAATTGTTACTTGATTTAATGAAGGAATTGGAAAGACATTTGCTTCTGTAACATCATAATAGTATGTACCTGTACCACCCGTAATATTCACCATTATTTGTCCATCACACGATCCGTATGAGTTAAGTGTATTTGAGTCACCAATACAAGTTTGCTCTGTAGAATTGTAAATTGAGAAATACAATTGATCTGGCTCAAGTATCTGAATGTTTTTAGTTCGTTTACAGGACATAGAGTCTTCAACAATAATAGCATAACTTCCTGCTACTAATGCACTAATATTCTGAGTAGTCTGAGAAAAATTATTAGGACCAGTCCAAGTATAAGAATATGAAGAATTTGGAAGGCTTATCGTATGAAAGAATGTCACCCCATTCACAACAGAATCAACTATATTAAATTGATTAATTACAATTGAACCATTAAAGCCTCCAAAACAGGAAACATCAGTTGCTGTTGTAATAATACTATTAACATTAAATGAATTGGTAATGGTATCAATATCAATAGCTGTATCGGCAATACACCCTCTATCATCAATTACTAAAACATTATACTTACCATCAATACTATTCACATTAATAGGAGTTAGGCTCACTGCACAAAAAGGAATGTCGGCTGCCAATGCAGCAGTAGTATTATTTTGTCCATTAGCATCATCCCATTGATACACATATCCTGGAGTACCTCCAAATGCTTGAGCACATAATTTAGCTGACTCAGTATATTCGCAATAAGCATAGGTTATTAAACTATCAACAATTACTACTGATAATTTTGTAGGCTCTATTATTTCAACAGTATCAGAAGCATAACAACCTTTATAATCAGTAATCTGAATAATATGTAAACCTGGAGGTAAACTATCAATACTTTGACCAACACCAATTAGGCTATCAACATTATAGGTAGTGCTGTCTATAAGCCAATTAAAAGTATAAGATGACTGGCTATTCGTTAAATTATTACCTCCTATTCCGTAAGCATATCCTGTCCCGTCATTATATCCAAAACAATTAATTGGTGTTACCTCCGCACCAATAGCAAATAATTGGGAAGGCTCATGAATTCTAAACCTAATTATTTCTTGACAACCCACATAATCCTGCACTAAAACATCATGCCCTCCAGCACAAAGATTAAAAGCAGTATCTGGCATATGAAGACTAGTTTGGCCTATATCCCAAACATAGCTATGAGGATAAACACCTCCAAAAGTCTCTAATGAAACCTCACCATTACAGTCTCCAAAGCAGTTAACACTATCCTTAATAAGCTTAATGGACCATACTGTATCACTTAATGCATCTAAGTAAAATGGTCTTATTTTTCTGTTTAAATGTTTTATTTGCACACTATCTTCTAGTGTACATCCATTAGCGTCAGTAATAGTAACTGTATGCCATAAAATATTTGGGAAACTATTCACTAATGTATCGGCCCATAAGGAATCAGCAGTATTACCAACCTGTCCAACTCCATTAATTCCAAATGGAGCATTATGCCATTGGTATGAGTAAGTCAATGCACCTCCAGCTGCTTTCACAAAAGCTCTTGCTGAAGAATCTCCCCAACATTTCACATCTGCTAATACACTAGTAAATGACGATAAGGAATCACAAGGTTCTGTAATAAACACATCAATTATTTCAGGGCATTGCATATATTGGAAAGGATTAGCCAATAACTCTCCAGTAAAAGGATTGTACTTTCCATAAGTCGCATCTGGAATAGAATCATAAACATAAACTCTATACCTGTGTGCATCTAAGCTATCAAAAATAATAGAATCCAATACACCATATAAAACAGCAATAGTATCGGAATAATCAGCTTGAGGAACAATCGTATTAATATCTCCACATGAATTGTAAGAGGTAATATCTCTTAATAAAACTGCATACCTACTTGTAGTACTTGCAATAGGAACAATATTATTTCCATTTGTAGCTACCGAATCAAAACCACCAAAATTTGACAAATGAATTTCTCCAGTAAAATCATACTTACACATAACATTAATTACAGTATCTAAAACTGTTATAAAAGTATCAATTGGTTCAAGAACCTCAAGATATCTAACAAATTCTGAACAACCTAAAGAGTCAATAACTACTACTTTATACGAACCAGATGCTAAACCAACAACTGTATCTGAGGGACCATAACCAGGACCTCCTTGTATAGTATCACCTGTGTTAATATTAATCCATGCTGTTTCATAATAATCATCAGGTGTACCAAGAATACCATCAGCACCTGCATAAGGTATCCCTCCTAAATTACCATTGACAGATTGAGAACGCACGTAAGCAAATGCTAATCCTTCACCTTTACAAGTAAATGCAGTATCTGTTTGAGTACAGGCTATTTTATGTAATCTAAATACTAACCCTCCTTGATTATGGATAGTATCAACCCAATGGCTATTTAAACCAAGAAACTCAAAATTTAAAGCATTACCTGTTCCTGTAAAATAATCAGTTGTTACAATTGGTAATGATGAACCATTAACTTCAGATGGGCTGTTGTAAATATAAGTATGGGTCGGATTATACACATCAATATCTGGTCTTAATACATCTCCATCAACAGTCCACCATGGACCAGGTATTGGTACTCCTGTAAAAGGATTTGAATTAATAAGCCCATCATAATCATTAAAAGCAGCATCTTGGTCGTATGGAGGGGCTTGTTGAATAGTAAATAAGCCAAAAGTACCATCTACCTCTAAATAATATTGAAAGTTTGGCGCTAAAATACCTGTTTGAAAGTTCCAAGTTAAAGGATCATTTGCAATTACTGTATGAGTAAAAATATCAAATATTGTGTCATTGAGCTCATCAACCCCACAAGCAAATATGGTGTCTGGTTGATCTATATATACTAATGCAAAAGGGTTTAAACAGCCTATAGTATCTTGCACTTGGATTACATAATTACCACTTGCTAAACCTGTAAAGAAAGTATCAGAAGTAGATTGTATAAAATTTGTATCTACATCATATAAAATATATATAAATGGTTGTATTCCAGAACTATCCACAACATCAATATGAATCTCTCCTGTTAAATCACCATAACATGGTCGGACTGGAGTAATTACAGTAGGATTTAAAGTAAGTGTATTTAAATCTTTTTTAACCCTGATTGTATCAGATGCGAAACAGCCATTAGTATTAGTTACCGTTACCACATAATCAGTAGTAATAATTATTGAGCTATCAGTTAGTAAAGTATCATTAGTACTTAAAACTGTACCAGGATTAGCAACTGTTGTCCATACATAATTATAGATTATAGTATCGACTACTCCAAATACCTGACATGTAAGTTGACCTGTAATTATTGTAGTATTCACATGGAATTGATGATCATACAAATTTGGGTTTAATAAATTTTGTACTGCTGAGTTGCTATTAGCTGGAAAATTCCAGTTATATGTATGGTTTACACCATCATATAATGAACTATTTAACAATGGCACACTACCTCCGGTTGAATTATTCCAACTCCAGATTGAGTTTTGAGGTGTAGGATTTCCTGGCCAATCCATAAATGCAGCATCATAGCTAACCTGAGGATTGGAAGCATCCGTTAAAGTACCTGTACATTCAATATAATAGGTTCTCTGTGGTGAATCGTATAATGAATAAGTAGCACCATTCACTGTTCCTGTATTAAAGTCTAATGTAAATGTAGTGTTTCCAGAGTTATTAGCAATTAGCTGGGTATCAGGCATCAATTGAGCAATTCCCGGTAAAGGGTTTGCTACAGCAGTAAGCACTCTAGCTAAACTACAATCTAGTGTAATAGAATCCTGATCAGGATCAATATACACATACATAGAATCTGCTGCATTAATTATTATACCATCTTTCAATTCACCAACATTACCTAAGGCATCCGACACTCCTAAGGAATAGAACCCTGGAGGCAGATTAGTATGTGTTGCAACATGTGAGACAGCATTATAATTACTAGGTGGAGGACATCCTAAACAATCTACTCGAATAGTATCCCCAGTAACATCCATCCAATAATAAGTAAACGGAGGAATAGCTGAATCATTCATACTTGCAAATATTTTACCATCATTCATTCCAAAACAAGTTTCATGTTGACTAACATATACTGTGTCAAACCCAGTTGAAGTAATTAATGGATAAACATACAAAGTAGTGTCTTGAGTACATCCATTAGTATCCGTTATCAAAATTGTATACCCTCCATAATAATCATGAGAAAAATAAATACTATCCCATAATAAACTATCTGTTAGTAATGGATTAGATATTCCAGGAGGCGATTGCGTATAAGAAGAATCATACCAAGTAATAGTATAAGTCCCACCACCACCTGTAATTGAATCAATTAAAATACTCCCATCATTTACCCATGTTGATGAAGTACTGTCAACAGTAGTATAAATAAGTATAGGGTCAGGCTCAGTTATCTGTATAGTTGTAAAACATGAATCATTCCATGACTTATCAAAAACTGACACTAAATGTTCACCAGCAAGTAAATTATTAAATACAAAAGAAGGTAGACCAAATGGAACAGTTTGCTCCAAGTTCAAAGGGTTTGTAGAATAAAGCTTATAAACAAATCTTGGATTAGCATAAGGAAATGGGCCAGTACCCGCAATAGTATCAACAGTAAACCTTACACTCGCCTGACCACCATTACAATCAATAGGAGTGATAATTGTTGCATTAAGATTACAAGGATTCCATTCAACATTAAAGCAACTATCAGCTATACAACCATTTCCATCAGTAACAGTAAGGCAATAAGTATTTTCACAAAGCCCTTGTATTACTTGCTGATTAGAATAGAAAACTCCAGATGTATCCCACTGATAAGAGAGAGGCAGCTGCCCTTGAGCAGTTGCAAAAATATCACCATTACAAGCTGCCTGTGAACTATTATTATTTACAGTAGCTGAAATATTTATCTCAGGGTAAACTGTTATATCTACAGAATCAGAACAAGAAACCCCATTTTGACTTTGTGTAACCCAGTAAGTTGTAGTTTGGTTTGGGCTAACATTCACACATCCTGTTGTGTCTCCTGTGGACCAAATATAAGTTGAATTTATTATTATTGTATCAACAACAACTCCACTACGAGAGCTATACGAACCATAAGGTTGAATAAATGTAGCCACTTGCATCCCATCTAGTTTCACCCAATATTCTATTGTTACAGAGTATTCTGGAATATTTATATTACAATCCGCTCTACCAGTTATGCCATCAAACCGGACCGCATTACCAAACTTCCCGACGGGTGCGGATGGAAAGGAAGCACCAGGCAATAAGTCCCCATTTCCACTTACTGAATTTAAGAAAGTTGTACCAAGAGTTTCATTCATATGCCATAAACCCAAAGTATTCATATCTGCAGTAAATTCAATGGCATTGCCATTATTCCAATGATTAGCAATTGCAGCTGAGTCCCTCACTATATTGGAAACTCTTACTTCATCCAACCAACCGTCTAAATGTGCACTCCATCCTATATATCTAGTCGCGCCTAGATATAATGAATTATAACTATAACCTTGATTTTGCCACGCACCAGTAGCAGCCAATTGACCATCTATATAAATCTTCCCTTCTAATGAGCTTTGAGAGTCCTTTGTAATAACTACATAATGCCAATCATTATCTTCAGGGAAATCTGCCTTCAATGGTGCTCCACTATTTGTTTCTTGTAGCCTAGTAACAGTAATCATTTGATTCAGTAATCCAGTACTAGTATTATTCCCAGTACATAATGTAATACTATCCCCAAAGCAAATAGTTGTATCAGAAGGAGATATTGTAGGATCTAAAATAGTTACGATAGTTGGCGTGAAAAAACTAGAGCTATCAGCGCCACAGATACTGTCAGTAATAACTACCCAAACAGAATCAGAAGTTAAAACCCAAATACTTTGCGTTGTTTCTCCAGTACTCCAACTATAATTAAAACCGGGAGCAGCTGTTATTTGAATTGAATCACCTGTACAACTTGAGTAATTAGGGTCAATATCAGGAGAACATTGTGCGTTAGCATTTGTACTCCAAATTCCTAAAAACAGAAAGAGTACTAACTTAATTAGGTTAGTACTTTTTAATAATTTATTTCTCATTATTTTGTTAATATATTTATACTCCATTTTTCAATCTTATTGAATTTCTTTAACTTTTATTTTATCTGCAAAGATACTTCTAAAAAGCACTTTGCATCTTAACTTCTATTTTTTTAAGAACAATTAATTTTTAATAACCTTATTCGATAATTAATTTTTCTTTTATCACAATTCCCTCCACCTCAATTTCGACAAAGTAAATACCTGCTGCTTTGTTTGCTCTTTTTAGGGTATACTTGTTTGTATTTGTGATGCTATGTTGCTCTATCAACTTTCCAAATACATCAACTACGCTAATTGTTGCTTGCTTTATCTCTCTTCCAAAATCAACTGTTGTCTCATTCTTAAAAGGATTAGGATAAATACTTAATATTATTTCAGAAGATACCTGATCAACACCTGTCTCTAAACAAGCAGACTCACAAGAAGATAAACTAGCATATAAACCAGTACCATTTCCAGGATCTACACAAGCACCCACAATACAATCCCAACTATCATTAAAGAGAATACTATTACTCTCTACCATACATCCATTAGCATCTGTCACTAAAACATAATAAGTTCCTATCGCATAAACATTATAGTTTGTACCTCCCTGCAAATGAACAGTAGACTGCCCTTGTTCTCTCCAAGAATAAGAATAAGGAGCTATTCCACCCATAGGAACACTTGCCGTTAACACATAGCCATTCTGAGTAATGTTTGCCGTTAATACTTGCGGCTCTAGAATCACAAATACAGCCTCTTGCTCACAGCTATTCCCATCCGTTATCGTTAAGGTATAAGTTCCTGCTAGTAAGTTCGTAATTGTAGCATTAGTAGGCTGATTAGGGTTCCAAACATAATTATAGGAAGAGGTTCCTCCTTGAACCTGAACACTTATCGATCCTGTATTATCTCCATTACACAATACATCTATATGCAAAGTCTCTGTTATAATAATCTCATCCCCTTCCACAATAGTATAAGCAGCTGAACTCACATTACAACCCGCCACTACTTGACCTAAACTATCCGTATATTGAGTAAATACTACATAAGAACCTGCAACTAAACCCGCAACAGTATCTCCTGAACTTAATTCTATTCCTGGATTTAATACATCCTCCCAAGTATAACTATAGTTCGTATCAGCAGAAGACACTATCAATTCAGCAGTACTATCACCATAACAGTCTACATCATTTATTAAAGAAACAACTGGAATAGGCAATGCAATATACGCATTAACTACAGCCTGACTATTACCTCCTGATAATACAGTGGAGCTACATTCATTAGTATCTGTTAAAACAACCGTATAATCACCTGAACAAACAAGAAAAATACTATCTGACTGTACAGCATGCTGAGTAACTAGCCCTGTTGTATTGTTAGTCAATAAAGCTACATAAGGAAGAGTACCTCCTGATAAATAATCTAAATAAATCTGACCATTACAAGCTCCATCACAAGTCTCATTCAACACAGAAGATACATTATAAATAATTGAAGAGGGTTCTATAATATCTACACTCGTATTTCTTATACAATTATTCGTATCGGAAACACTCACAGAGTAAGTTCCTGCCGACAAACCTGATATGATATCCAAAGTACTCAAAGCAGAACCATTAGGACCTACCCAATGATAAGCATAAGGAGCATGACCTCCTAAAGCAACAACTGATGCCGAACCATCAACAGATCCATAACAACTAACATTGGAAGAAGTAGCCGACACAACAAGAGTATTTGTTACACTAGTGATATCCACTGTATCTGTTGCTGTACACCCTCTAAAGTCAGTAACTTTAATCGTATAAATAGCTGCCGCTAAATTTACAGCTACTGCTGTTGTTTGTGAAGCTTGCAAAGCATCATCCCATAAATAAGTATAAGCTGAAGAAGTGCCAACAAAAGGAGTACCTCCTAAAGCATTAGCCTCTAAACTTCCTGTACTCATTCCATTACAATAAACAGAATTTAAAACATTAATACTTACCGTTAAGACTGTTGGCTCGTGAATAGTTACCGCATCTGTAGCGGTACATCCTCTAGCATCTGTAACCACAACTGTATGTAATCCCTCTGATAAAGTATTAACCGTATCCCCTAACTGATTATTATCCCAAACAAAAGTATAAGGAAGAGTACCTCCCTGAGCACTAGCTGAGGCTAAACCATCTACTAACCCATAACAAGAAACCCATTCTAACTCATGAGCCTCCATAGTCAACAGACCTGGCTCTGATAAATAAATACTGTCAACTACTGAACAACCTAAAGAATCCTCTGTCGTTAAAGCATAAACACCATAACTTAAATCAAAGGCTGTATCGACAATAGCTGTATCTAAAGGCTGGTTATTACTCCATGAATAAATATACAAAGGATAGCCACCAATAGTACTAACAGAAACGACACCATTAGTAGAACCATAACAAGAAATACTCTCTTCTATAACCAAAGTAGAAATAATCTCTGAACTCTCAGGAATATAAATACTATCAATCACTTCACAGCCTCTATCATCCACAACACTCAAGGTATGATAACCGGAAGTTAAATGTTCTGCAAATAAAGAAGACTCACCATTATCCCAAGTATAAACATAAGAAGGATCGCCACCACTTTTAACCCCTAATGCTCTACCATCATTATCACCAAAACAAGCTATCGAATCAATCAAATAAATAGTATCTAAAACTAAAGTTTGGGAAGGCTCATTAACAGTAAGACTTGACTGAGAAACAGTACAACCAAAATGATCAGTAATATCCAATAAATAAATACCAGCAGATACATTAACTAAAGTATCCGTATTATAACTACCAAAAGTAGATTGGATAATACCACCAACAGAAGTAGACCATTCATAAGTATAAGGAGCAAATCCTCCGCCAGCATCTCCAACCAAATAACCACTAGCATCTCCCTTACAAACAACCTCACCTATCTGAGTTGTACTAAACAAAGCAGTATTAGGTGATAAAATATGAACACTACCAACAGTATCACAACCATTATCATCCGTTACCTCAACAAAATAAACACCAGCACTCAAACCAAAAGCAGTATCATTAACACTAATAGCCCCAGAAATACTAGAAAAATTATACCAAGAATAGGAAAAAGGACCAGTACCACCAACAGCCTGAACAACAGAAAATGAAGTGCTGTCCTGATGGCAAACAACAGGAGTACCAACAGTTATTACCTGTAAAGGAGAACCAGGTGCTGTAATATGAATTACCTCATCAATATAACAAGAAACACTATCAGTAATCGTTAAAGTATAAGTCCCAGTGCTTAAACCAGAAAAAACACTATCACCAGGATAAGGTAAAATATTAGGAACACTATCCAAAATATAAGTGAAAGGTACAATATTATTCGTTTGCATATCAACAACTATCTTACCGTCACTATCATCCCAACAACTAACATTATAGGTGTTTGTATTAAATAGGATAGACGTTAGTGTATCAGAAGATATTATACCATCTGCACAAGAAGAAGGTATCTTAATATAGAAATATTGAATATTTTGAGGTATTGAATTAATAGATAAAGGAAATAAATTAGTTGGATAATCAACAGAGGCAAGAATAGAATATGCCCCCCCAAGAGATGATGAACCCATTACATAATAATCAGTATTAATTGTTGCTCCAACAGGATGTTCCCAATCAAAATAAATTGAGTCATTTGTTTCCCAAATACAATTTAATTTTGGCGGCAATGGTGGTGGTGCATCAAAACTACCTGATTCAATCCATACATAAGAACTTAAGCCCTGATCAGTTCCGTCAGCAATAGCCAATTTAATATGATAAGTTTCTCCACACTGAACCTGAACAGGGTTTGTAGTTAAAACTGTTGTATAACCATCAGCAGAAGCAATCGTATCTAAGCCAATACCTTGATTTGGTACAAAATATTGTTGATTGATAGGAGTAACACTATTTACTGATGAAATCGTAATTGGTAAAGATGGATTTGTTCCTGGAACTACAGCCAAATTTACCGATCCATTTGACCAAGGACCAACAATACCAGGTCCAGAAAGAAAGAAACCAAATACATCATTGTATTGAGTGTTTTCAAAAGCAAAATATTCTTGAGAACCAAAGACATATCTAAAAGAAAAAGATTCTGAAACTGCAATAAAATCAAATTCCAAAACAGCAACATTATTAATTGAACTTACAGAAAATGTTTGCCCAATCATACCAGGAACAGAGTTAGCCACAGTTAATAAATCAGGATCGGTAACCGTATTCTGAACTCCAACAAAACCTGGAATTACATTAGGATCTAATTCATACACATTACCCGTACATAAAACAATTCCACTATCAATACCCAAAGAAGTATTGATCGCATTAAAAAAACCAATCTGAGAAGAATCCCCTTGATAAGAATGAGCAGTAGACACCACACCATCCAACACTAAAACACTATCAACCAGCCATATAGGATTGTCATATGGAGCTGTGTTATCAATTACAATTTGAGCATTTACAAACTCAACATTCAATAATATAACAAATAAAATTAATACTATTTTTTTCATAATTTTTGAAATTTCTACAAAATTACGAAATTATCATTCATTTACTATTGATTTGATTACCAATCTTATTTACCCAAAGATTCTTAATCAAAAAAGGTGCTAAATAAATAGCACCTTTTTTAATTTTTTGGGTTTGTATTTTTATTCTATAATGAGTTTAAAGATGGCTTTTTCTTGTTCCTCCACCTCAATTTCTACAAAGTAAATACCTGCTGCTTTGTTTGCTCTTTTTAGGGTATACTTGTTTGTATTTGTGATGCTATGTTGCTCTATCAA
>Ga0308024_1000591_pt1 | contig 14502 bp, 16 predicted proteins | sample Neamet420_FD_201295 | JGI IMG/M metagenome (GOLD analysis project Ga0308024, IMG submission 201295) | Marine microbial communities from water near the shore, Antarctic Ocean - #420 | ecosystem: Environmental > Aquatic > Marine > Unclassified | place: Southern Ocean | collected 2014-10-03
AGGAAAAGGATATGCAGCCGATAAGGCAAAGCAGATTTTAATTTCTAAAGGAGTAAGTGCAGGAATCATAAATGCTTCTGGCGATATGAATACTTGGGGGAAACAAATTAACGGAACTGATTGGACGGTAGCCATTGTAAATCCACTTAATAAAAAACAAGTTTTTGCATCCTTACCAATTTCTAATGGTGCTGTTGTAACCTCTGGAGATTATGAAAAGTATGTAGAATTTAACGGTGAGCGTTTCTCTCATATTATCAATCCCAGAACTGGTTACCCTTCTACTGGTTTAATTAGTGTAACTGTTTTTGCTCCAAAAGCAGAACTTGCAGATGCGCTTGCAACTTCTGTTTTCGTTATGGGTGTAGAGGCTGGTTTAGACCGTATTAATCAACTGCCTAAAGTGGAATGCATCATTATTGATGATAAAGGAAATATTTGGAAGTCTAATAATATAGAAATCGATTCATTATGATAAAACAGATTATGTACGTGATAATTACAACTACATTCTTAAGTAGTTGTATGGTGGTTAAAGAGTATGAAAAGGTAAACATAAACGACCCTGATATGGCACTTTCTAACAAGAAATGCGACCGAAACATTTCTACTATGCACTCTTATAGAGAAGCTGCTGTAGGTGCAAATGGAGGTAAAACAGGTGGCGGTTGTGGTTGTAACTAAGAAAGAAATATACATGAAAAAAATAATTTTATTGATGTGTGTATTCGCTTTTACGAAAGTATATTCACAAACTTCACCCGACTCAAATATGCTCTACACGAAGCGAGTTTTAGAATCAGCTGAAATCGATTTCCTGACTAGCCTCTATATGCAAAATGGAGATAATGCTGCCGTAAGTGGTGGTATAGGAACTGAAGAATTATTAGACCTTACTGGAGCCATTGTTATTTCAATTCCTCTAAATGCCGATGATGTATTAATCATTGATGCTGGAGTCTCTACATACACTTCTGCCTCTTCAAGTAATATTGATCCATTTGACAAAAAGCGAAAAGCCGACCCTTTTGTAGCAAGTTCTGGAGCGTCTAAAGAAGATGAGTGGACTAACATTACTATCTCTTATAGTCATAGTTCAGACGATAGAAATACGGTTTGGTCGGGGAAAGCTTCTGTCTCTTCAGAATATGATTATTTTTCTGCTGGTGTTGGTGGTTCTTATGCTAGGTTGTATAATCAGAAAAACACGGAACTAAGTGTGAGTGCTAACGTTTTTGTTGATTCTTGGAGCTTAATTTATCCTGTAGAATTAAGAGGCTCAAATAACAAAAAGGGAGATGATGATGATTTCAATATTAATGATTATACCATTACTGGAAATCAAAACTATTCTCCCTCTTTTGAACGTTTTAATAGTTCTGGTAGGAATTCCTATTCTATAGGTTTTGGTTTTAGTCAAATTCTGCATAAAAACATTCAAGGCTCTCTTGCCTTAGACTTTATACAGCAACAAGGATTACTCTCAACACCTTTTCAAAGAGTTTACTTTAGCGATGTGGAAGATTCCTTTATAGAAAACTTCCAACTAGCTGATGATGTAGAGCGATTACCTGATTTTCGTTTTAAAGTAGCCAGTGGTGCAAGACTGAATTGGTACTTGAATGAGAGGGTAACGCTTAGAACTTTTTACCGTTATTATTTTGATGATTGGGGGATTGATTCTCATACTGCGAGCATTGAAATGCCTGTAAAAATCTCAGATTATTTCACACTGTATCCCTCGTATAGGTTTTACAATCAAACTGCATCAGACTATTTTAATCCTTATAATAAAGCCTTATCTACCGATAAATATTACACTTCTGATTATGATGTTTCTGGGTACTCAGCTAATCAGTTTGGTTTTGGAGTTTCTTATACAGATATCTTTACGGAAGCTAGAATATGGAAATTTGGTTTAAAGAGTGTAGACCTTAAGTTCTACCAATACGATAGGAATAGTAATTTTACTTCTAGCATTGTGACCGCTGGAATTAAAATTGTAATAGATTAATTGGGGTAAGTTTCATGTTATAAAAAAAGCCTTCCGTATGTACGGAAGGCTTTTTTTATGAAATTGAGTTACTGGTTATTTAAACTTCAGATTCATTTAATACGATCAAATTACGTTTTAGAACAATCTTACCATCTAATTCCATTTTTTTTAGAAGTCTTGAAATAACTTCACGAGAAGAGTTAAGTTCTAAAGCTAATTCTCTATGGTTTACTGACAATTCAAATGAACCAGTAATCATACATTTATCATTAAGATGCTTAAGTAGTCTTTCATCCATCTTCATGAAAGCTAAACTATCGATTACTTTTAACATCTCATCAAATCTAGAATTATAGGAATTAAACACAAAACTTTTCCAAGTTTCGTATTTGCAAATCCATTCATTCATATAGTTTATTGGAATAAGTAGAACTTCACTTTCTTCCTCTACCACAGCTTGAATCGTACTTTTTTTATTTCCCAAGCAGCAAGACAGTGACATTGCACAAGTATCTCCTTTCTCTAGGTAATAGAGTAATACCTCATTGCCTTTTTCATCTTCACGAAACACCTTGATAGAGCCTTTTATTAAAAGAGGCATATATTTAATTGTATCGCCATAACTAATTATAGCATCGCCTTCATTAAGCTTTCTAAGATTAGCTACGTAATTAATCTCCTCTATCAATTCATTTTCGAAAACATATCCGTAATGTGTATTAATTTTATCGAGTGTAGTTGTCATATTTTTAGCGTGTTAGTAGTCTTGTTGTTTATTCTGTAACAAATGTCACAAAATTTATTAAACGTGGCTTATATATTTGCAAATAAAAAAGATGGATACATTAAATTTCGCAGGAGCAATAGGAGCTATTTTGATAGGAGTTGTTTTAGGTTTAACTGGTGGGGGAGGTTCTATACTTACTGTTCCAATATTAGTTTATTTATTAGGGATTAATCCTATTACAGCAACGGGTTATTCCTTGTTTATTGTTGGGAGTGCTTCTTTAGTAGGGGCAATAAGAAATGCAAAATTGGGGATGATTGATTACCGTACTGGGATTGTATTTGCAATTCCTGCATTTATTTCTGTTTACCTAACTCGTAAATATTTAGTACCAGCTATTCCAGATGTACTGTTTACTGTAAACGATTACGTCTTAACTAAAGATGTTGGTATTATGGTATTCTTTGCTCTTGTAATGTTAGCGGCTTCTATATCTATGATTAGAGGTAGAAAAGAATCTGTAAAGCCATGTTGCAGTACTCCTATAGACGCTGAACCTAAAGTGTCATTTAATTATCCTATGATAATTGCTGAAGGTTTAGTTGTAGGTGTTCTTACAGGTGTTGTAGGTGCTGGTGGTGGTTTTTTAATTATTCCAGCTCTGGTGTTATTTGCAAAATTACCTATGAAGAAAGCGGTTGCTACTTCTTTGATGATAATAGCGATTAAATCTTTGATTGGTTTCTTAGGAGATATACAGAATGTAGCTGTCGATTGGGAGTTTTTATTGACTTTCACCTCACTTTCTATTCTCGGAATTATGTTAGGTATTTATTTGAATAAATTTATTGATGGTAAGAAATTGAAGAAGTACTTTGGTTGGTTTGTCTTATTAATGGGCGTTTATATGATTATGAAAGAATTAGTATTGTAATTGGTTTTAGACGATAGAAATTAGACTGCTCGTTAAATTATAAATGCCTTCGTGAAAACGAGGGCATTTTATATAATGTTAAATATATACGTGAATTCTATACTTCTTAAAAACTAAGATTGCTTCAGAAGCCACAAAACGGCATCGTCACTATTCGTAAAAGATTTAATAGGAAATTTAGGTTTATTCATGCCTAAAAAAAAGCTTGCAATCAATTTTGTTAAAGGATTACTAACGAGCATCGCAACAGCTTTATGAGTCTTTGTCATTTCATTATTACTCACCATTGTTCTAGCTTCTTTACTCACGCCTACTAAATTGGTCATGTTAACAAGTAATAAGACTCCAGTGTTATTACTGTCTATGTCAGTAACCGACTTCAAATGTTCATTCATTGTTTCAAAAGAATGAGTAGTCTTACTTGGGCATTTTAAGTAAACAATATCTTCAGCATCCTTTCTCAGTATTGCATTGGAGGTTTCTATAATTTTCATCACTCCAATATACACATATTCAAGAAACTATTCAAGTTGATGTATTTGCGTGATAAGTGTCACAAATAAGTTTTGAAAACTACTTTAAATTTGTCTCAGAAATCAAACGAAATCTAAGAAGATGAAAGTAGAACAATTATACACAGGATGTTTAGCTCAAGGAGCTTACTATATAGAAAGTAACGGTGAAGTAGCTATAATAGACCCGATGCGTGAAGTGAGTGAATACATAGATTTAGCAGATAGTAGAAATGCTAAAATTAAATATATATTCGAAACTCATTTCCATGCTGATTTTGTAAGTGGTCATGTAACATTATCTGAAAGAACAGGTGCACCAATAATTTTTGGGCCAAATGCAAGTACAAGTTTTGAGAGTACTATTGCTGTAGATAACCAAGAATTCAAACTTGGTGATTTAAGTATAAAAGTACTACATACCCCTGGTCATACTATGGAGAGTACCTGCTATCTTTTAATTGACGAACAGGGAAAAGAGCATTCTTTATTTTCTGGTGATACTTTGTTTTTAGGTGATGTTGGTAGACCCGATTTGGCCGTCAAGTCTGATTTAACAAAAGAAGATTTAGCTGGTCATTTGTTCAATTCGTTACGCAATAAAATAATGATTTTAGCAGATGATGTTATAGTGTATCCGGGTCATGGAGCTGGCTCTGCTTGTGGTAAAAATATAAGTACAGATTTGGTTGGCTCAATTGGTGATCAAAAACAAAACAATTATGCTCTTCGTTCTGACATGACAAAAGAGGAGTTTGTAAAAGAAGTTACCGAAGGTATTCTACCACCTCCAGCTTATTTCCCATTAAATGTAGGCTTAAACAGGAACGGTTATAAAGATGCTGATAAAGTTCTATCCGAAGGGAAAAAGCCATTTACTCCAACAGAATTTGAACGTACTGCAGAAAATAGTGATGCTATTGTTTTGGACGTAAGACATCAAGATGAATTTGCGGCTGGACACGTACCAAATTCAATATTCATTGGAATAAACGGAGGCTTTGCTCCATGGGTTGGTTCATTGATTAAAGACGTGAATCAGGCTATATTACTCGTGTGTCATGATGACCAATTAGATGAAGCTATTAAACGTTTATCTAGAGTAGGTTTCGATAATGTTATTGGTTATTTGGAGGGTGGATTCTGTGCCTGGAAAGCTGAGCAAAAAGAAGTAGCTACAGTAAACACAATTTCTTCAGATGATTTTGCTACTCTCATCGCTAAAGAAAACTTGCACGTGATGGATGTTCGAAAAGAAAATGAATATATTTCGGAACACGTAAAGACTTCAAAAAACACACCACTAGATTTTCTAAATCAATTTATGGGTGAATTCTCAAAAGAAAAAACAAATTACGTACACTGTGCGGGTGGTTATAGATCAATGATTGCAAACTCAATTTTAAAAGCACGAGGAGTACACAATTTAGTTGATGTTCAGGGTGGATTTGGTGCCATCAAAAACACCTCAGCTCCTGTTTCAGATTTCGTTTGTCCAAGTACATTATAATTTAAAGAACTTTTAGCATGAAAAACTTAATCAAAGAGGAGTGGAAAAAATCCTTATCAACTAATACAAACTATGTTTTGTTGGATGTTAGGTCTCCACAAGAATGCCAAGCAGGGATGCAAGAAAATGCAAGTCAGCTAAATTTTTTAGACCAAGATGTGTTTATGAATGGAATAGAAAATTTAGATAATACTAAAGATTATTTCGTTTACTGTCGTTCTGGAGCACGTTCGTCTAATGCATGTGCTATCTTAACTCAAAAAGGATTTACAACCTTTAACCTTTTGGGTGGAATGCTCGAATGGGATGGGAAGGTTGTATAAATTATACTTACAAAAAGCTGCTATTTTCGATAGCAGCTTTTTACATTAAATCACAATCAAATTATGATTAAAACTTACACTATTTCGGGAATGAGCTGTGGAAGCTGTGTTAAGAAGCTACAGGATGTTTTTTTGGAACAGTCAGAAATTGAAAATATTGAAATTGAATTGTCTTTAAAACTAGCAAAAATCACCTTTTACAAGCTGCTATCTTTAGAAAAACTAAACCAAATCATATCAAGTAAAGGTCCCTATTCTATTGTTGAAAACAAGATTGAGGAATTGACTCAATTATTGCAAAGCGATGACAAACCGAAAATAAAACTAAGTACTTATAAACCCCTATTTCTGATAGTTCTTTTTATTGCGGGTGTAAGTTTACTGAGCCAATTCAATTCTGAAGACTTTTCTGCTTCCCTTTGGATGCGTCACTTTATGGCAGGTTTCTTCATTGTGTTTTCTTTCTTCAAACTGTTAAACCTTCAAGGGTTTTCAGACTCCTATCGCATGTACGATGTTGTTGCTTCTAAATGGAAACCATGGGCGTTTATTTATCCTTTTGTAGAGCTGTTCTTGGGCGTTTTATACTTAATTAATGTCTATCCTGTTGAAACTAATATTGCTACAGTAGTAATTTTAGGGATAGGTAGTATTGGAGTTATTCAAAGCAATTTGAATAACAGAAAAATTAAGTGTGCATGCTTAGGAGATGTCTTTAATCTACCGATGAGTACGGTTACTATTATCGAGAATTTTACAATGATAATAATGGCTTTATTAATGCTATTTGTTTAATGTGACAATAGTTACAAATAAATATAAATAGTACTCTTATTTTTGAAAACAAATAACAAACTAAAATGGAATTTATTTCTCAACCTTGGCCTTGGTATGTAGCAGGTCCTTTAATTTCTCTAGTAATGATTATACTAACTATGTTTAGTAAATCATTTGGTTTATCAGCAAATCTGCGAACTATGTGTTCAATAGGTGGTGCGGGTAAGCGTGTAGAATTTTTCAACTTTGATTGGAAATCACAAATATGGAATTTAGTATTTGTAGCCGGTGCAATTATAGGTGGTTATATCGCAGCGAACTATTTAACTTCTAGTACATCAATAGCATTAAGTCCTAATACGGTTGCATCTTTAGCCTCTTTAGGAATTGAAAATGCGGGTTCAACCTTTTTACCAACCGAAATCTTCGGATTAGATGCTCTAAGCTCTATTGGAGGAATTGCGTACCTCGTTGTTGGTGGGCTCCTTATTGGTTTTGGTTCTAGATATGCTGGTGGTTGTACTTCTGGGCATGCTATTACTGGACTTAGTGCACTGCAATTACCATCGCTTATAGCTGTAATTGGGTTTTTCATAGGTGGTCTTATCATGACCTTCTTCATTTTACCAATCATTCTTTAATTTATATTATGAAGTATATTAAGTTTTTACTTACAGGTGTTTTATTCGGAGTTGTTATGAGTAAAGCAGAAATTATTTCCTGGTTTAGGATTTATGAAATGTTCCGATTTGATGCTTTTCATATGTATGGAATTATTGGTTCTGCAGTTGTAATAGGAATGATTTTCGTTAAATACACAAAAAGAAAAGAGCTTTGTTGTATTGAAAAAAAACCTATCGAATTTAAAGATAAAAATATGAGCATTCCACGATACCTTATTGGAGGAATTATTTTTGGTTTAGGTTGGGCTATGACGGGTGCTTGTCCAGGTCCAATGTTCGTCCTTTTAGGACATGGAGTATTTTCAATGCTGATATTAATTATGAGTGCACTCTTAGGGACATTCTTGTACGGTGTTGTTAAAGATAAATTACCTCATTAATTTCCCTCATTTTTTTTATTTACACTAATTCATCACTTTAACAACATACTATTATGATTACATTTTTTAAAAACCTATTTGCATCAACTGACTATAAGCAACTTATTGCTGATGGAGCTTTAGTTATTGATGTTAGGTCTAAAGCTGAATATAAAACCGGAGCTATAAAAAAGAGTATTAATATTCCATTGGATAGAGTTGAAAAGGAATTGAAGAAAATTGTTGATTTAAATCAAACTCTTATTTTTTGTTGTAGATCAGGTAATCGCTCTGCACAAGCTACTAGAATAGTTACATCTCAAGGGGCTAAGGCTTATAATGGAGGGGCATGGAACTCTCTTCAAAGAAAAATTAAAAACTAAAACTGATGATTCTATTTTCCCGTTCAATATTGGTACTAATAAGCCTGTTATTTGTAAGCTCATGTGCTCAGAATTCTGATGTTAATGCGCAATCAGTTAAAGAGGTTGGCGTAACAGAATTTAAGTTGCTCATAGCTACGGGAGGTGGTATTTTATTAGATGTACGTACTCCCGATGAAATTAGCGGAGGTTATATTGAAAATTCAACTCACATAAACTATTACGATTCTAAATTTGAGTACAAATTAAGTTTGATACCCAAAGACAAAACGATTTATGTGTATTGCTTAAGCGGTGGAAGGAGTTTAAAAGCCGCCAAAAAACTGTTAGAACTTGGGCAGTCTGAGGTCTATAATCTTAAAGGAGGAATTAGATCTTGGAAGTCGAAAAAGTATCCATTAGAAATGGGTGCTAGTGTAAGTAGTCCACCAATAAAATCAATGAGTTTGGAAGAATTAGAGCTTATACTAAGCTCAGAAAGTATTGTCTTAATTGACTTCCATACTGAATGGTGTGTACCCTGTAAAAAAATGGCACCTGTAATAGCCGAAATTGAACAGGAGAATACTGACCTATTAAAAGTAGTGAAATTAGATTTAGATGCCCACGAGGGGATTTCTAATAAATTCAATATTACTGCAGTACCCACTTACTTAATTTATAAAAACGGTAAAGAAGTTTGGAGAGCTTCTGGCACGCAGTCTAAAGAGAATATCGAAAACCAGATTTTTTAACTAAAACAACAAGCTATGAACAAGGTGATTTTAGGAATGCTAGCAGTAATTAGTATTCAATTTACAGAAGCTCAAAATCAATTATTTATTCCAGATACTTTAGCTGGTCCCACTTTCGATTTGACAGTAGCGTACGATTCTGTTGAATTTATTCCCGGTTATCTAACTCAAACGGCTGGAGTAAACGGTCCTATTTTGGGTCCAACACTCATCATTAATAAAGGCGATGCTGTAGCGATAAATGTAACTAATGAATTAAGTGACACCACAACTATGCATTGGCATGGAGTTCATTTACCTTCTGAAATGGATGGCGGACCTCATTCTAAAATTGCACCTAATACTACATGGAGTCCCAATTGGATAGCTATGGACAATGCATCTACTATGTGGTATCATCCACATTTACATCATACAACCTACAAGCAGGTTATGATGGGTGTTTCAGGTATAATTATCAATAGAGATCCTGCTGAGTCTGCACTCGACTTACCTCGTACTTATGGTGTAGATGATATTCCTCTTGTTTTACAAACAAAGGTTATGACAGCAGATCATCAAATTGACACTGATTTAGACCATAGAAATATGGATACTATGTTATTAGTAAACGCTACTCGTGATGCTTATTTTAATGCACCTGCACAGTTGGTTCGCTTTAGAATTTTGAATGGCTCTGCTATGCGTTCTTTTAATGTTGGATTAAGTAATGGTGCTGATTTTTGGGTTATTGGTTCTGATGGTGGGCTTTTATCTGCCCCAGTTCAGGTTAACGACTTAGTGGTTTCTAATGGAGAACGCTACGAAATTATAGTCGATTTATCTGGCTTAGAAGCAACGTCGGTAGATTTAATGAATTTTGGAACTACGATGCCTTCGGGTATATATGGTACTGCTACTATGGGCGGTATGGGTGGTTCTTCAATTCCTAATTATTCAAATAACCCATTAAATGGTGCTGATTTTACTTTGCTCACATTAAACGTAGGCGAACCAACAGTAAATTCAATTTTCAGTTTACCTACAGAACTTGTGAGCGTTGATGTATTAAGCGAGTTTGATGTTGATGAGAATAGAGCTTTAGACATGTCGGCTGTTGTAATGGGCCCAGATGGAGCCTTAAATGGTCCTTTTCAAATCAATGATTCACCCTTTAATATGAGTGAAGTAAATGAAGTTGTGAAGATTAATAATACCGAAGTGTGGACTATTAATAATCAAACACAGATAGCACACCCGTTTCACATTCACGATGTACAATTCAATATTATTGAATTAAATGGGAGTACACCACCTGCTCATATGCAAGGATGGAAAGATGTTGTTTTAGTTCCTGGTCAAATGGGCTCTGCAAAATTTATTGCAAAATTCGAAGATTTTACTGACCCAGAAATTCCATTTATGTATCACTGTCATATTTTAGCACACGAAGACGAAGGCATGATGGGTCAATTTATTGTTGTTGATGAGGATTTTGATGTGTCTTTAATTGAGAATTCAATTTTCTCCTTTTATCCGAATCCAGTTTCTGACTTTCTTACAATAGACATGGTTCATAATACAGCTGAAACACTTAGAATATATGATATTTCAGGTTCTGTAGTTTATAAACAAGAGATTTCCAATAGGAGTACAGAGATAGGATTATCTACTTTGTCTCCGGGAATATATTTCCTAGCAGTAGGTACTAACATGGAGAAGTTTGTGAAATTCTAAAACACATTACGTGCATTCAGAAAAACATATAATTACACTTTCTAAACTAGTGGTGAGAATGGCCTTGTTGGTCTTCTCATCATTAGCTTTGGTGCTTTTTTTATATTCTACAGGACATAAGGGTTTAGTTTTCGATTTTTACTTTACCGAAACTGTAGAATCTGGAACCCCATCAACAAATGAAGGTTACTTTACAAGAGATTTTAATATTAGTGAATTAGGCTCCTCTATTATGGACTCTACCATCAGGTTTGGTTATAATATTGTAACAAACACAAGCGAACATATAGGTCCTCATAGTTTAGATATAGAGAAGCGATTTGCGGGTAATAATTTGAATTGCCAAAATTGTCATTTAAATGCTGGAACAAAACCTTTTTCTGCACCTTTTGTGGGAGTTACATCTAGATTTCCTCAATATCGTGGTCGAGAAAATACAATCGGTTCTATAGAAGAAAGAATTAACGGTTGTATGGAGCGGTCTATGAATGGTATGAAAATGCCAGAAAATAGTTCAGAAATGAGAGCCCTTGTTTCCTATATGAATTGGCTCAGTAAGGATGTTCCTACCGGAAAGAAAATTGTTGGCTCAGGATTCAAAAAAATCGTACTACCAAATAGGATGGTAGATTTAGAAAATGGAGAAAATGTTTTCATTAAACATTGTGTAGTTTGTCATTCGGAGGATGGAAAAGGACAATTAATGGTTGATTCTAATATTTATCAATACCCACCAGTTGCAGGAGAGGACTCTTATAATCATGGAGCTGGAATGCATCGTGTAATTACCGCAGCTCAGTTTATTAAATCAAATATGCCTCTAGGTGCCACTGCCGAATCATCTATTTTAACTGATGCCGAAGCCTACGATGTAGCTGGATTTATTAATAGTCTAGCACGTCCGTTTAAGGAAAATACCGATATTGATTTCCCAGATTTAAAGAGAAAACCAATGTCTACTCCATATGGACCCTATGCGGATGAGTTTTCTGTAGAGCAACATAAATACGGTCCTTTTAATGAAATAAAAAAATGGTATTTCGAGAACTATTCAATGTCTAAATCTAAATGATGAATTATTTTAAAGGGCTTATTTATTTAATATTGACCGTATCCTCTGTTCAGTTGTCAGCTCAAAATTCAATTATTGAATTTATCAAGGATGGTAATTTATCAGGTAATCAACGAACATTTTTAATGGCAACAGACAATCAAGCTAATCTTATGGATTGGTATGGTTTGTCTACAGGTGGAAATGTGAATTATAGTACAGATAAATATAATGGATTTTCACTCTCGGTAGGATATTATGGATTGACAAATGTTTTTGGGAATTCAAATTTGAGAGATTCTATAACAGGTAAGCAAAGTAGATATGTTTTGGGTAATTATGATTTTGCTGATATTAACAATAGAACTTATGGGTATGTTGGAGAGGCCGTTTTAAAATATAAAAGTGAACAATTTCATTTAAATATTGGACGTTTTAAATATAAAAGCCCTCTTTTAAATCCCCAAGATGGTAGTATGTTACCGACCCTTGTCCAGGGATTAAATATTAGTTATAATGTAAATTCATCTATCACAACTGAGTTTTCATGGTTCGAAAGTATACTTGCACGTTCTTCTAGTCGGTTCCTTAGTATTGAGGAAAGTTTTGGCGTTTACCCCCAAGGCCTTAGTGTAGGTCAAGGTCCATCAAAATATAAAGGAAACTTAAATTCGAATGGAATATTTGTGAGTTCTATAAAATACAAGTCAAAGACTCTCAACTTTAGATTATACAATTATACTATTGAAAATGTGTTGAATAGTATGTATGTTGATGTTTCTAAACAGGCTCTTGTGTTTGGATTGAAAAGTAAATTTTCCTTTCAATACATAAGGCAAGACAATCTCAATAGAAATACTAATTTATCTGTTTCTGAGATGTATATGTCCGAAGAAATGGCTCAAGTATTTGGTGCTAAATATCAGATAGCACCTCGGAATAAAATGTTAGTATCATTAAATGCAAATTATATTACAGATCAAGGTCGATTTTTGTTCCCTAGAGAATGGGGTATTGAACCCTTATATACATTTCAAAAACGCGAACGTCTAGAAGGTATGAGTAATACCTTTTCTTGGATGATAGATTTTAAAAATACGCTATTAATTAAAGAGACTAGAAAGATTAATTACTCTTTGAGTTATGGTCATTATTACCGTCCAGATATACAAAATCATTCACAAAACAAGTATTTAATGCCTGCAAACAGTCAGTTAACCTTTGATGTTTTGTACTTGCCTCAATCAATAAAAAAAGGTTTCGTTTTAGAGTGGATTACAGCATTTAAGAGTCCTTTAAGTAATGATGAAATACTTAATATGAAGGCCGTACTAAATAAGGTGAATATGATTAGTCATAACCTAATACTTAATTATTACTTCTAAAATTAGTTATAATGGAAAGCACTAAACTCGGCTTAAAAGAAAATCTATCTCAATTTTTACTATTAGTTCTTGTTAATGCTTTCGTAGGTGGTATGGTAGGTATAGAAAGGTCTATTTTGCCAGAATTAGCTCTCGAAAAATGGGGTTTAGAAGTTAAAACGGCAATTCTCAGTTTCATTGTAGTATTTGGAATTGTAAAAGCGTTTACAAATTATTTTATGGGGAGGTTAGCTAATCAGTATGGCAGAAAGAAGCTTCTAGTCTTAGTATGGTTTTTTGCAATTCCAGTTCCCTTTTTATTAATGTATGCACAAACTTGGAATTGGATTATTCTTGCAAATGTATTTTTAGGTATTAATCAAGGTTTAGCTTGGTCTAGTACCATAATAATGAAGATTGATTTAGTAGGTTCTAAAAATAGAGGTTTTGCGATGGGAGTAAATGAAGCAGCAGGATATATAGCTGTTGGTTTATTTGCATATTTAAGTTCTATAATTGCAGATAACTACGGACTTCACCCATACCCATTTTATTTATCTTTTGTCTTATTGATTCTTGGCTTATTGTCATCCATATTTTTTATTCGGGACACTAAAATACATGCTATTCTCGAAGAAGAATCTAGTTCTATTCCTCGATTAAAACATGTTTTCAAGGAAACAACATTTACAAACCCCAATTTATCAAGTATTACAATTGCTGGCTTAGCAAATAATCTTAACGATGGTATGATGTGGGGCTTATTGCCAATTATTCTTTCTGTTAAAAGCGATTTCTCTTTAACAGAAATTGGTTTTTTAGTCGCTTTATACCCTACTGTTTGGGGTTTTGGTCAATTATTTACAGGGCCATTATCTGATAAGTATTCTATAAAAATAATTTTGGTTTTGGGTATGCTTATTCAATCCCTTGGGATTTTAATGATTGCTTTCTATTTTTCAAGTTACCAAATGGTATTTATAGCCGCCATACTACTAGGCGGGGGTACTGCTTTAGTTTACCCAACTTTTCTTGCTGCAATTTCAAATTACACACACCCATCACAGCGAGCAGAATGTATAGGTGTTTATCGATTATGGAGAGATTTAGGTTATGCAATTGGAGCTATAGTTTCCGGTATTATTGCTGATTATTTTGGCCTTCAAATTGCATTTGTAGTTATAGCAATTTTCACAATTATTGCAGGTGTACAAATTAAGATAAGAATGAATACTGTTAAGGTTTTTGTATAGTATCTTAACCTAAGATAAGAGTCTTATATTTCAAACCTAAAGATGAATTATGCAAAATAGGATTTACTTAATAGCGATTGTCAGTTTTATGCTGTCGCAGAACATTATTGCTCAGACACCAGAATGTGATCAAACGACAGTTCAGTTAATCATCAATTCTGGAGATTGGGCTGAAGAGAT
>Ga0308024_1000610_pt1 | contig 14366 bp, 12 predicted proteins | sample Neamet420_FD_201295 | JGI IMG/M metagenome (GOLD analysis project Ga0308024, IMG submission 201295) | Marine microbial communities from water near the shore, Antarctic Ocean - #420 | ecosystem: Environmental > Aquatic > Marine > Unclassified | place: Southern Ocean | collected 2014-10-03
AAGAAATTATTGATGATTTTAAATTGATCTCAAAACGTGATGCTTTGTTAAATGCACATTTTCCTAAAAGTCAAGAAAATTTAGCAAAAGCGCAAAACAGATTAAAATTTGAAGAATTATTTTTTATCCAGTTGCAATTATTAAGGAAAAAACTCATCAACAAAATCAAAATAAAAGGATTTATTTTTGAAAATGTTGGAGAGAATTTTAATGCTTTTTATAAAAACCATTTACCATTTAATTTAACAAACGCTCAAAAAAGAGTGTTGAAAGAAATTAGAAAAGACGTTGCTTCTGGTGCACACATGAATCGCCTTTTACAAGGTGATGTAGGTTCAGGAAAAACGATAGTTGCTTTGTTATCGATGCTTTTGGCAATTGATAATGGTTTTCAAGCCACAATTATGGCGCCAACTGAAATTCTAGCAACACAGCATTATCACGCAATTTCTGAGCTATTGAAAGACATGGATCTAAAAGTAGATTTGTTAACAGGTTCTGTAAGAATAAAGAAGCGAAGAGAAATTCACAAAAATTTAGAAGACGGAACGTTACATATTTTGATTGGAACGCATGCTTTGTTAGAAGATAAAGTGCAATTTAAAAATCTCGGAATTGCAATTATTGATGAGCAGCATCGATTTGGAGTTGCGCAAAGATCAAAACTTTGGGCAAAAACAAAAAGTCCATCCCTAACCCTTCCCGAAGGAAAGGGAACTGAAGTACGGAATCGTTATGAAACCGCTCGTCCATCAGTTTATAAATTGATGAAAGTCTTGCAAAAAGAGAGAAAACAGCAAACTACAGAGGCAGAACAGATCCTTTGGGAACAATTAAAAACAAAAAAACTAGAATTTAAATTTAGACGACAACATATTGTAGATGAATTTATTGTTGATTTTATATGTATTTCTAAACGCTTAATTGTTGAGGTTGATGGTAAATATCATAACACACCAGAGCAACAAGAGGCAGATGAGTTAAGAACAAACATCCTAGAAGAATTAGGATTGAAAGTTATGAGATTTACAAATGAAGAAGTGATTGGAAACATAGAACAAGTAACCGCAAAGATTACGAAAGAGTTAGAAAGTCTCCCTTCTGGGGAGGTTGGAGGGGCTTCTCCTCCTCACATTTTAGTGATGACTGCAACCCCAATTCCGAGAACGTTGGCAATGTCTGTTTATGGTGATTTAGATATTTCTGTAATAGATGAATTACCTCCAGGTAGAAAAGAAGTGAAAACGGTTCATCGATTTGATAGTAATCGTTTGTCGGTTTTTAAATTTATGAGGGATGAAATTGCAAAAGGAAGACAAGTGTATATTGTGTATCCGTTAATTCAGGAATCTGCAGCGATGGATTATAAAGATTTAATGGATGGTTACGAAAGTGTTTCACGCGAATTTCCAACTCCTAAATATCAAATAAGTATTGTTCACGGACAAATGAAACCTGCCGATAAAGAGTTTGAAATGCAGCGTTTTGTAAAAGGCGAAACTCAAATTATGGTGGCAACGACAGTTATTGAAGTTGGTGTAAACGTGCCGAATGCAAGTGTTATGATTATTGAAAGTTCAGAACGATTTGGGCTTTCGCAATTGCATCAATTAAGAGGAAGAGTAGGTAGAGGGGCAGACCAAAGTTATTGTATTTTATTATCGAGTTTTAAATTATCCGCAGAAGGAAAAACGCGTTTAAAAACAATGGTTGAAACGACCGATGGGTTTAAAATAGCAGAAGTAGATTTAAAATTACGTGGACCAGGGAATTTAATGGGAACACAACAAAGTGGCGTCTTAAATCTTAAGATTGCTGATATTGTAAAGGATACAAAAATTCTAGTTGCAGCAAGAAATACGGCAATTCATCTTTTACAAGAAGATTCTGATTTATCGAAACCAGAAAATACAAACATTAAAAAAGCGTATTTAGAATTGTCGAAAACTTCTAAAATTTGGAGCAATATTAGCTAATTACTTTCTTCTCAAATTTTATTTTTCGAATTCCGAATTCAGTATCCCATTGTTTAACTTCTATAAAACCAAATTTTTTGTATAATTTTGAAGCGGGTTCATTTTCTAGTCCTGTTTCAACAACAAACAACTCTGAATCAAATGTATTAAAAGCGAACTCCATTAGTTTTCTTGCGATTCCTTGTCTAAAAAAAAGTGGGTCTACGACTAAACTTCGGATAAGAGTATAGCTTTTGTTGTGAACAATTTCAATTACTCCAGCGAGTTCTTCATTTTTTAAGTATCCGAAGAAGGCGTTGTTACTTATCACATAATCTTCGAGAGGTCTTTTTAAAGGAGGAAAATCGGTGGCTTTTAATAATTTTGCTTCTACTTTATACGACACTTGAAAAACGGCACGTATTTTCTTAGATATTTCTATGTCATTATTTTGGAGTCGTTGAATCATTTATTTGTGTTTAACATAGCATTAATTATAACGTTTTATTCTTCACTCTAGTAATTTCTGTAGCAATACTCATCGCAATTTCTTCTGGAGTCTAAACTTTTAATAGACAATTTAGACTGCCGTTTCGTTTAAAATAAATTGTGTCATATGCAAAGGTCAAGATACAAAAATGTTGGAATACTATCTGCTTTTTATAAAAGCATCTTCTTTCTATACTCGATGGATTTAGCTTTTTGGTAATTTTCACAAATTTATTTTTGTCTTTGTCAAGACAAAATTTTCAAGCATAGCCGTAGCTACGGTTTAAAATTTTAACGATGAGAAAGGAGAAAAGAGATAGTGAAAAAACCGAAAAGCTATGTGTATTGAGTATCTGTTTTTAAGGAAAGCTTTTTATATTTGTTCTCAATAGTTTGATGAAAAAAGACAGATGGAAATTATCACTGAAAAGAGAGTCTTAAGAAATGCAATGAAATTGCAACGCGATGCACTTCCGTTGGAGTATAAACGTGCGTACGATACTTGGATTTGTACTGCCTTAGAAATCTTAATTATTGAAAGAAACTGCAAAGTTGTACATGCGTATTTACCAATGGGAAACGAAATTGACATCTCACCATTGATAGAAAAATTATTAAAGAATAACATCACTGTTGTTGTGCCAAAAACATTAAAAAACAGAAAATTAGAACATCTAATATTAACCTCTTTAGACAATTTAGAACCGGGAGTTTACGGAACATCACATCCAAAAAATGATGTTTTTTTTACCGGTGAACTAGATCTGATACTTGTACCAGGTTTGGCTTTTGATGCAGAGAATTATAGATTGGGTTATGGCGGAGGTTATTACGACACGTTCTTAGCAGAATATCCAACCGCATTTACAGTTGGGCTTGCCTATCCTTTTCAGCAACTAAACTTAATCCCTAAAGAAGTACATGATGCGTGTTTAGATTTGGTGTTGGTGAAAGAGTAAATTTTAATATCTTTTAAATGTATTACGTTAATCGTATTTAATAAGTTTAATAATTTGTCCTTCGATATGCAAGTAATATAAACTTGTAGGTAATTGAGACAAGTCAATCTGTTTATTATTTCCAGTTAGATCTCCTTCTAATAATCGTTGTCCTAAGGTTGAAAAAAGTTCGTAATGTACGTCTTCAGTAATTTTTATATTGACGGTGTTTTTTGTCGGATTAGGATACACTCCAATAGTCAATTCTTGTTGATTGATTCCTAACGATACGTCTCCGAAACTTTGCTCTATCTTAGATGGAACTGTAGTATTTATTAAGAGGTTGTCTGTTATTAAAGGAAAATAACAATTATTTCCTTCTACATAAAGTTTAAGCCATGACAGCGCTATTTGACCAACTAAACCACCTCCGCCAGTAGGACTATTGGCTACGTAGTGATCGCCGTTTTCAATTTCGAAGAGTAATTTATCAGTTGTATTTGGTGTTGTATTATAATGAATATCTGCGTGTTGCGAAGGAGCGGCTACCCCATCATTCTCACCACTAAAAATCAGCACAGGAGTAGTTTGATTATTAAATTGAGGGTTAGATAAATGAGGACATAAGGCAACAACAGCTTTAATAGAGGGATCACGTACTGCTGCTATTTGTGCACCACCACCACCCATAGACCATCCACTTACAGCCAATTGATCTAAGTTAAGTTTTTCATAAAGCGGAGATGAGACTCTAGCATTTTCTAGTTTAATAGTTTCTAAGGCATCTAATAGCGCAGTAGCCCGTGCCTCATGCCATTCCCAAACAGAATTCGTTCCTATAATAATGGTTACAATTCCGTGAGAAGCATAGAAAGGTCCCCACTCTTCAATACTTGAAGGAAGCGCTGTATATCCGGGTACGATTGCAATACTAGCAAACGGTGGTGTTGCATTTGTAGGGTAGTAAATGGTTGCTCCATAATAATCTGCACCATTGTGTATTCCATCTGCCTCGGTGAGGGTTTCTACTTCAAAAGGGCCAGGATTGGTAAGACCCTCCACTGTTATATCTTCGCATTGGGCAAAAACAACATTGGTAAATAGGGAAGAAATAAGGGTTAGCAGTAAGACGAGGTATGTTTTTTTCATGTTTTCAATTTAAAAGGCTAAAGTAAATATTTATTCTTTAATTATTTAATAACCGTATAACTGCTTTTTTACCTTCAGATGCTATGTTAATTATATAAACCCCTGTAGCAACGTTTAAATTTAAATGAATTAATTGATTTTCAGAATAGTTGTTAGTTTGAATTATTTTCCCATTAATATCACTTATAGATAAATTAATAGAATTGTAAACAGCACCTAAGTCTATAGAAAATTTTCCATTTGTTGGGTTAGGGTAAATTATAGGATTCGTTTCAAAAGAACTTTCAATAACTCCTAATCCATTACTTACAACTATCGAATAATCTTCCACTTCACCATCAAAATCAGTTTCACAAGCAGTTGGAGATCCATTATATTTTGTAGAAACTCTTATCGTTGTATCGCCTTCCAAAGCGTTTTGAGGTACAGTGATGCTAAGTGGAGATAAATTGGTTGGACCGTCTAATGTATTTGTAGTAGCTCCTAAATCGTACTCTTCATTAGCATCATCAAAGTCTAAATCTTGATTCCAATCAATCCAAGCCTTCGTGTAAATAGTATAATTACCATCAGTATTTACATTTACAGTTAAGTTATGAGAGCTTCCTGGATCAACTGTAGTGGAAAGATCATTAGAATAATCTGTATAAGCTGCAGTTTTTCCAGTAGCATTATTTATTTCATTAAATTCCACTAGGGTTACTGCTGTAGTATAACTCATGTTTCCATAAGATTGACAGTTCGGACAATCATCTACAACGGTAATCATATTTTCAATAGTTTTATTGCTAGAGTTTCCTTGTGCATCTGTTACAGTTAAGCTAACTGTATAATCTCCTTCTGAACCGAAAACTACTATTGGGTTTCTTTCCGTAATTGAAGAGATCGATAAAGGTTCTGGTGTTATAGACCATAACCATGAAGCTCCCTCGTGTTTTAACATCGAATAGCAATCAAACTGAATAGGATCTGAAGGACAATTAATTATTTTATCATAGGTAATAGGCTGTGCAATTGGAGTAAACAAAACATCGATCATTTCTCTTCCCCAAACACCTCTTCCTTTCGAAGCCAATCTAAGTTCGCCATCTCTGTAAAATGGATTAATTTGTAAAGAGTTGGTAACCAATGGTAAATCTGAAGAATAATCTACCCAATCATTTAAAGAGGAATCCCAATATAGAACGCCATATTCAGAGGTAACGTAAACAACATCATCACTTCCTCCTTGATATAAAATATCTGTTACGTCTTCTCCGTCTAAATTAGAAGTGGTTTTATTAACCCAAGTATTTCCACCATCAATTGAGTTGTGTACTTTATCTCCAGCTACACCTCTTGGGGTACAAATCCAAATATTATTTTCATCTTCAGGATGAATGGATATTCTAAATCTTCTTTTATTTCCAGACGGATCACTAAGAGTTTTATTCCAAGTAATCCCACCATCAACCGTTTTCCAAATTTCAGACAGATCCCAATAACCTCCTAATTTGTTATAAACACAATACATGACATCTGGATTGCTTCGTGAAATTTCTATTTCATATACCATTCCCGTTTCATCTGGAAACGTATAGATAACATCAAAATTCATCCCGCCATTAGTAGATTTATAGATTTTATTTTCAAGTCCAACATAAATATGATTGGCGTATCTAGGATCAAAATAAACGCCACTTCGTTCGGCAGTCCAATATGATTCATTAGGTCTTACTGAAAAACTTGGGTGATTAATTAAGTCTTCTCCAAAAATTTCTGGAATTGTTTTTACAGAAGTATTTGTACTTGCATAATGAGTTCTGTATAATAATTTTCTACTTTCTATTGGATGAACATACCCTGAGGCTTCTTCGACTCCACCTATGTTATATGCTTTTCCTTCACCATAATTTTCAAACCAGCCACTAGTACCATCATGATATTTTCCACCTGTAAAAGTGTCTTCGTTCCATCCAGTATTAAAACCCCAAAAGTGTGCAGCCTGAATGCCTCTATTTACAGCTATATGGGTTGTTAATTCATCCTCAGAAAAATCGATTCCACCATCTGTTGCTACCCAAATGTCATTTCCTCTAACTTCAATATCCTGTACATCTGCATGTATATAATCTAATCGAGTAGAATTTGCTGCTCCAATAGATTGATAGGTTTGCCCTCCATCACTAGATTCAGTTAGCCTAATAGATGCTATCCATAATTTATCAGGATTAGTCGGACTTACTTCCATATCAAAATTATAATACCCTTGGTGATATCCGCCATCATAGGCTGCAACATTCCAATCTTCATCTCCGTTAATTGAACCATAAGGACTACCATCTTGCCCACTTGGGTTTGTCCAAACATCTCCTTTATTAGTACTTTTATAAATTCCTATCCAACCTTGGTCATCTTCTTTAGATTGACCAATTAAACAAACGTAAACTAAATCTTCAGATGCGGGGGAAACACCAATTTTACCACCATCATCAATCGCATTTTCAAATTCGGAAGGTCTGTACCATCCATTACCTTTTAAATTCCAAGAGGTACCATTATCGTCACTCCTAAAAAGCTCACTTTTTTTAGCTGCAGGATTAGATTTTAATAAGTAAACAATTTGGTTGTTTGCTGGATGAAAATCAATATCCCAGCAACTATCAGAATATACTTGAGACCAAGTTGTTCCTCCATTAATAGATTTAAATAAACCTGAAGATGAAGTATGAAAAACGATATCATTATTTGAAGGAGAATATTCAAATTCATTCCCAGTTCCATCTGTAAAATGTCTTTCAATCCAAGTAACTCCACCATCTAAAGATTGATATATTCTACTGTTTGAAGAAATTAAAAAATTAGTAGCATCTGTTGGATGTATTTTTACGGAAGAATTCCCTCCCGAAAACACTTCACCTAAAGAAATTAAGGTCCAGTTTGCTGCTTTATCTATAGATTTATAAATCCCTCCAGCTTCTGTACCACAAATTAAAATATTTGGATTAGATAAAGATTGGTCGATGGCGTAAATATTTTTATGCCAAGATATGGGTTGAACATTAGTTGTTGAAAATGTCTCAAAAGGACCAATGGCTTCCCAACCTGAATCTAATCTAGAACTTCTATTTGCATTTTTTTGTTGGTATTTTTCTTTTTGAAGTTGAAACAAAGCATCTTCCTCTTGTTTTGTTAGTTGTTTAATAAATCCATTTTGATTAATAAGACCCTCAATTTGTAACATCCAATGCTTATGATTTTGTGTATGAATATTTTTTTCAAAATCATTTTCCTTATAATATTGTCTATATAATTTTTCTACCTCTCCAATATTTGGATTTTCTGAATACATTAATAGTGCCCATTCAGGAGTATTGCTATTTAATAATGGTACTGTTTTAAAAAACTCAGCACTGTTTTGACTTTGGGAATTATTTATAACTGTAAAGGTTAAAAGTAACAGTAGAATGTATTTCATAGCATTTTGTTATTCAGTGGTTTGGGGATGGTATTTTTAGGGAGTAGGATCAGTGTTTTTTAGTTAAACAACGAAGTTAGTAAAAATGCTTAAATTTTCGATAGGAAAATCCACTAGCAATTAATTTTATACGGTGTTGTAGTGCGTTTTTTCTTTTTTATTCTTTCCCCAAGCAATTACTTTTACTCCTTTTGAGTATTGAATTTTGTTCGGTTTATTTTTAATTAGTTTGTCAAATCTCGGATAATTAAATTCTAAATTTTTTAAGCTAATTTCATTAACTGTCCATTCCAAATGATGAATTTCAAATTCGTTAATAGACTTTTCTGTATCTTGAAAAAGTGCATATCTTTCAGTTAACCATTTTTCTAATTCCGTTTTCTCTGTAATTCCTTTTCCAATCGTAAACTGAATATTCAACTTATCATTAAATTCCGAGTTATTGGATTCATATTGATTTTCAGTCCGTTTAATTTCTGAAAATCTATATGGAAGTTCAGACATTCCTTTTGCAACTTTACAAGACAAACTTTTTCCACCTTCTATACTTAAAAAGTAAACTCCAGTTTTATTATTTGACTTTATATAAGTTCGGATATTAATTTCGTTAAAATCCGAAATCGGTGAGAAAGAAGGTAGGTTTTTCGGTCTTATCTTCTCCATTGTAAAAGCAACAACAGAAATCCAAGGTTTTCCTTCAAAAAGGTCAATTTCTAATTCTTTTGGTACAAACTTTTTTAGTTCGCTTAATTCAACTTGCCAGTGAAGAAATATTGCATTATTCCACTCTTGATAAAATTTCCAATTTTCAGTTGGTATTTTCCAAGGTCTGTGTTCAGTCGTATTTAATATCTCTCGGATTGTCATTTTTTCAATTGGCTACGTTGTGGTACAAGGTTATTTTCGGTGGTTAAGCACTAAAGTTAATAAATAAATTACAGATAGAAAGTCCGTGAGAACTTTCCTAAATAAGCGAATACAAAGCAATTAATTTGTACGGTGTTGGCAATAGTATTTCTTTAATTTTCAGTATTTCTACATTTTAGTAATTGCAAAAACTACTAAAGAGATAAACATAATTAATAGAATTAAATTTCCATAAATTCCAATTAAATATTTTTTTCCATTTTCCTTTTTTTCTGATATTCCAAAAATTAAACCTGCTATGTTTAGTCCAAATGCTATTAAATAAGGAAAAACTAAATAAGGGTCAATTTTTTTACTTATTCCTAAATCTTCAGTAAACATCGCAAGAATGAAAGTCCCAATAATTAAGATTAAACTTATTATTAATAATTTATTAGTTTTTAATTTCATTTTCTCTCTTAGTTTTTTTTAAAATTCCAAAAGTAGGTTTCAATAAATATTATACTAAAAATTCCGAAAACAATTTTAAAAATCATTTTTAAGTCAATTCCATTTTCACCAAATGCAGTTGTAAATAAATAAATTAAAACGATAACAAATATAAAACTCAAAATTCTACTCATCCTGTTTAGCCATTTTTTAAGAGAGTACTTCTCAAAAAATATTCGAATTATTAAATTTATTGAATAAGCATAAAGAATCAGATTTATTAAAATTAAACCTAAAATATAGAACCATTTAATTTTGGATATATTTTCTGTCCTATAATAATTGTAATTTGTACCTGTAATTACATAAATTAAAATTATCGAAATAAATATGCTACAAATTATTAATATTATTTTTTTCATTCTTTGTATTCAATGTCGTTTCAGTTATATTATTGCCAACGTCTTGTATATGTAATGTAGCGTATAAAAAGACGCTAACTTATCGGATTATACACGAGCCGAATTTTTAATTTTTTCTTTTTATCTTTATTTTTCTAAAAGTCAAATTTAAAAATTTGGTGGTCTTCACAAATAAGTAAAAACCTTCGGTAAAGCCTGTAATAGCTATGTTTTATGTACATTGTTGTGCAACGTATTTTTTCGCTCAATCTTTTTGTTTTTTACTTTTTGATTTGGTAAAATACTCGTTAAATTCTTTCATACCATTTGGTTCTAAAAAGATTACTTTTTTCTGTATTTCTATTGGTGTTTCTTTTCCCATTAATACTAATGGCCACAGGAAACTGAAATCATTAGGAATGATTAATTTGTTAGGATTTATACTTCCATCTAAAATATTAGAATAGAACACCCTGTCATCAGCACTCAGTTTAAATCGAATTTTTGTTTTGAAACTCCCTTGATATTTTGTTGATTCGGTCTCTATTATTCCATTGGGTTCAATCTTGATTTGCCCGAAACTATTTCCGCAATCAGAGCTTTCCCAATATTCGATTGGTTTCCATAATCCATTTTTGTCCATCGCCTCTTGCAAAATATAGATTTGGTTATCTTGATGTGATAGCTCTATTATTTCATTCGTATTATTTTGGATAAATACTGATATTTTTTCGTTATCCTTTGATTTAGCAACGAGTTTAAACTTGTTATTTGACTCTTCTATAATTTCAAATTGTTCTTTCAGTTCAGAGCTTGCAGTAAAATCAGAATTATATTGATTTTGATTTACGGACATTTCAGATTGCTGTGCTTTTACAATTTGGCACAGAAGTAAGATTAATATTCCAATTTTAAATTTCACGTAATTATTTTTTTTTATGTTGCCAACGGTTACTGTATGGTTAGTGGCGTTTTAAAGAGTCGAAACTTTCAGTTTATTACAGAACTTTGATAAAAGAACTGAACTTCAAACTTAACACTATGTAGCCATTAACTATACAGATTGTTATGGGATTTTTTTATTTCTAATTATTTTTACTATTCGACTATATTCAATTTCTGCTAAATTCCACATATATAGTTTAGGGTCGGTTGTGTTATTAAACTGAATAACAACAGTATTAATATCTTTGTGATATTCGGCAAAACTTTGGTAACCGGGAACCCATCCAGAATGTTCATATACATAAATCGAAGAATAGATTTCTTGTTCACCTTCATTAAATACTGAACCATCATTTAACGCTCTCAAGAATATGCCAACATCTTCTGCTGACGCTAACATTCCCTGCTCGTCTTTCTTTAAATCGTAAGGATGTCCAACGTGATAGCCACTCATAACTTCATTTATATTTACTTCACTAAGCGAAAAGAAAGTATTATTAAGTCCGAGAGGAATCAATATTTTTTCCTTAACATACTGTTGACGACTATAACCTAACATTTTATCAATGAGTGCACCAATCAATAAATAATTCGTGTTGGAATAACCATAATCTTCATTTGGTTCAAAGTTAGCAGGCAAATCAAGTGCAAGTTCAAGGATTTTTTCTCTGCTTTTCGGTGGGTTTTCCCAAAAATCAGGATAGTCGGTATAATTTGGAATACCACTTCGATGTTGCACCATCATTCTCAATGTAATTTTATTTGAATTTTCAATTCTTCCCACAAGTTCTGGAAAGTAATCAGCAAGTGTTTTATTCAAGGACAAACGTTTATCATTGACTAATTTGGTGATAGCAACAGCGTAATATAACTTGCTGATACTGGCAATTTTAAATAAGGATTTTGGGTCAGTAGGAATTTTGTTTTTTCGGTCTTTCCAACCGCCTGTATAAAATACTGGTGATTTTCCTGCTTCGTCCACATAAACAATCATTCCATCAAATCCACTACCAATTGCTTCATCTACTTGTTCTTGAACTGTATCAGGTAGTGGTAAAACCCAAGCCTTTACCAAAATCCAAGGCACGAACCATAAAGAGAATATGCTTGCAATAATAAATATTAGTTTGAGTATTCGTTTAATTTGTTTTTTTGTCATATTATTATCAGGAATGCTCGTTTTTTTTTAATTGCCCATAACGTTGTTGTATATGGTTTGTTGCGTGTTTCAAGCAACTAATTTAGTAAATAATTACCGACAAATAAAGTCCGCGAGGACTTTCGTAAATAGGCTAGAAGCCAGTAATAAATTATATAAGGTGTTGTGCTTTCGTTAATCATTAAGTCTTTGTTCTACTAATTTCAGAACATTTAAAATTTCGCTTTTGGTTTCTTCACCTTTCTTTACATAAATTGAATTCTCAACAAACCACATTGTAATCAAATTCACAAACTCACTATCTTCAATTATATCTTTGCTGTTTAGTTTTAATGTTAGAGTGTTGAAAAATTTCCCTTGGCTCGATGAAACCTCGTTAAGTTTTTTATCGTAAAATTCCCCATTGTAAATTAATCTATAGTAATAACGTTCGTATAGATTTGTAATTGCTATTCTTAAAGAACTTGGATTTAGAGAAGCTATTTTACCCGATGACACTGTTGTTGTATATGAACCAGTGTTAGGAAAATAGGTATCATTATCTGATGTAAGGTTGACAAGAAGTTGTTCGATTTTCTCAAAATCTTTTATTGACAGCAATTGGTATTTTAATTCATTGACTTTGCTTAATTTTTCTTTTTGAAATTTTAATATTTGATCTAATTGTATTAAATCGTTTTTGAGATCGTTTTTGAGATTATTTAAAAAAACAATCTGTTCTCGCTCATTTTTGTTTGTTTCATTCCAATTATTAATTGATAATGCAATCAAAATACCAATAACCACAAGAACAATTTCTCCAATAGCATATTTAAAGTACGTTTTAGTTTTATTTTCCATAAGTAAGTTTTGTCTAATTTTTCTGAAGAATTTTATCATTGGTTAGCGGTTTGTCATAATGAAGCACAACGTTTTGGTGTATTGAATGTTGCGTGTTTCAAGTAACTAATTTAGTAAATAATTACCGACCAAAAAAGTCCGCGAGGACTTTCGTAAGTAGGCGAGAAGCCAGCAATAAATTATATACGGTGTTGTGCGTTCGTTATTATTTTTTGTTTGCATTGTAACCTTTCGAAATTGTCATATATAGTTCTTCAATATTACAATCAAGATAAGTATCTGTGATTAGAATACTATTTTTGTATTCCCAATTTGTAGAAAACCGTGTGAAAGTTTTCAAAGGATTTGTTTTAATTTTTGTCGGATTTAAAAATATTTGAATATTCCTTTTTTTTACTCTTTTAATTTTAGAGATATCTTTCCATTTTATTTTACCTAATGATTCGTATTTTGAATTATCTATTAAATATTCCTTTGTAATTATAATCGCTTTTTCTCTAAATAAAATTCTTAAAATAGAGTGTAACATCAAAAAAGGAAAAATAGAAAATATCAGAAATGGAATTTGTACAAGTTTTTCATTCCTTGAGTGTAAGTGCTCCATCATTCCTTCAGGGTTGAATATAAAATATAGTACTATTGCAAAACAAATGGCAAAAAAAACTATTCCTAAAAGAATCTTTCTTTTTTTGAATTTAATAGTTTTAATCATTCTATAAGTTGGTTTTTATTTTTGTGCAATTAAGTAATAATCTTAACCTTCGTTCACTCTAATGAAGCACAACGTGTTGTGTATGGTTAGTTGCGTTGGCTAGCAACTAAATTAGTAAAAGAAAACGAACCAGAGGAAATTCCGAAGGAATTTCCAAGTAGGCGATAATCAAAGCAATTAATTATACACGTTGTTGTGCTTTCGTTATTTTTCTAAAGAACTTAATCATTGATTTAATTCAGAGTTTGAGCTTTCAATTATGGCTTTCATTATTTCTCTAAGAGAGTGAAATTGTGCATTTAAACTAACAGCAAGGAAATAGAAATTATCTGCTCTATTTTCAAATTCAGGAATCTTTATAAGCTCAGGATTGTTTCTGGCAATCGTAGATTTTTGAAGATATTTGGTGCTTTCTGATAAGGCATCTAAATTTCTAACAGAGCCATTTTTGGTAATGAATTCGATATATTCTGACCCATATTGTTTATATCCTTCATTACTCCGCTTCATTTTGTCAAATTCTCTTTCCCATTTAAAAAGTAGAGTTTTTAAGTTGTTATTATTGAGTTTAGATAAGGCGCCAGAATTTTTTAATTCCACCAGTACAAAAGAACTAGGTGTCCAATTTGGTGTCCAAAAAGTTTTTCTCAAAAGTCGGTCAAATTCAGGTTCGGTCATATTACTGTCTTGGATCCTCATAACTGTTAGTAATTTATCCAATCCTTTAATTACTTTGTCGAATCTATTGATGCTAGAGTCTAATTCAATTAGATTCTCACTAAACTCTTTATTTAAATTTTGCAGAATAACATAGTTTTGTTCTTTTACAATGCCTTCTTGATTCCAGTTATTTATCTGAAGCGCAATCAAAATTCCAATAACAACAAGTACAATTTCTCCAAGAGCATATTTAAAATACTTTCCAGTTTTATCTTTTTCCATAAGGTCGTAGCGTATTTTTCTAAAGAATTTTATCATTGGTTAGCGGTTTCTGATAATGAAGCACAACGTGTTCGTGTATGGTT
>Ga0308024_1000622_pt1 | contig 14133 bp, 15 predicted proteins | sample Neamet420_FD_201295 | JGI IMG/M metagenome (GOLD analysis project Ga0308024, IMG submission 201295) | Marine microbial communities from water near the shore, Antarctic Ocean - #420 | ecosystem: Environmental > Aquatic > Marine > Unclassified | place: Southern Ocean | collected 2014-10-03
AGCCGAGAGGGTTTGGAAGTGCGTAGCTTTGAGACGGGTGACGATTTACTAAGAGCCCTCAAAGGATCTCAGCCGGAAATCATTATTTCTGATATCCGCATGCCAGGTATCGACGGGCTGCAGTTGTTAAAAGAGATTTACGGTAAGCACGCTGATATTCCGGTGATCATTACCACCGCTCATTCTGATTTAGACAGTGCCGTGGCAGCTTATCAGGGTGGCGCATTTGAATACTTACCAAAGCCCTTTGACCTAGACGAGTTGGTAGATGTCGCACGTCGTGCGATCTCATTCTCCAGAGAACAAAAGTCGACCGTCGATCTAGCAGTGCCAAGCCCCGTGGTTCAGGAAATTATTGGTGAGGCACCGGCGATGCAAGAGGTCTTTAGAGCGATAGGGCGATTGTCGAATTCAAACATAACGGTGTTAATTAATGGTGAGTCAGGGACTGGTAAGGAATTGGTAGCGCAGGCCCTTCATAAGCATAGCCCGCGAAAAACAGCCAAATTTATAGCGCTTAATATGGCAGCTATTCCTCATGACTTAATTGAGTCTGAATTATTTGGTCACGAAAAAGGTGCATTTACCGGTGCGGCTCAGCGGCGTGAAGGACGATTTGAGCAAGCCGACGGTGGAACGCTATTTTTGGACGAAATTGGAGATATGCCAGCTGAAGCCCAAACTCGACTATTGAGGGTTCTGGCTGATGGCGAGTTCTACCGAGTTGGCGGTCACATAGCGGTTAAAGTCGATGTCCGAATTATTGCAGCAACCCATCAAAATCTAGAGGAATTGGTTGCGGCTAACCGCTTTCGAGAAGATTTATTTCATAGGTTAAACGTCATTCGAGTCCATTTGCCAAAATTAGCGGACCGCCGAGAAGATATTCCTCAGTTGATGACACATTTCTTTCATCGAGCGGCTAAAGAGTTGGATATGGAGCCTAAGGTGTTATCTCAAGAGGCGGCGGTGGTTTTCAATAACTTAGCTTGGCCTGGAAATGTACGAGAGTTAGAAAACATATGCCGCTGGTTAACTGTAATGGCGGCAGGAAGAGAAGTGCTGCTCTCTGATCTACCCCCAGAATTAAAAGCCGACAGCGCGGATAAAGAAACTCCTATCCAAGGAGACTGGCAGCAGATGCTAAAGCGCTGGAGTGCGCGGGAATTAAAAGCTGGGCATCAAAGTATACTTCAGCAAGCAATTCCTGATTTTGAGATGGCTATGATTGAAACAGCGCTGGCGCATACTGGTGGGCGTAAAAAAGACGCCGCGAAGCTGCTCGGATGGGGTAGAAATACTTTAACCAGAAAGCTTCAAGAATACAGTATGGAAAGCCAGGGAGTCTAAGCCCATAACAAAAAACCCCGCCAAATTAGAGCGGGGTTTTTGTTGGATCGTTAGCTTTAGCCTTAATGTGTAGTGTCGTCGCCCTTTGACACACCTGCGTCAGTTGGCTCACCTTCCTCACTGGCTTTTGCTTCCGCTTGCTGAACAGCAGAGGCAAAGAGTCCATCAAAATTAATAGGCGGTATCATCAAAGGAGGGAAGGAACCTTTGGTCAATGTGCTATCAATTGTTTCCCTGGCGTAGGGAAACAGCATTGACGGGCAAGTGGTGTTAATAACTTGCGTCAGTTGCTGGCCTTCGATACCTTGAATTGTAAACAGACCTGCTTGTTCTACTTCGATCAGGTAAATAGTCTCTTCACCGTCGGTAACGGTAATCGTTAGGCGAAGAGCGACCTCGTAGACACCCTCTCCGACTTGACTGCTTTTGGTATTTAGATCTTGGCTTACTTTTGGCTGCCACTGTTTTTGAAATGCAGCTACTCCTTGTGGAGTTTCAAAAGAGAGATCTTTGAGATAGATTCGCTGCACAGCAAATTTGGGCCCAGTATCTTCTGTGGCTGCCGCGGCAGCTTGATCAGTCGAGGGAGTTTCGTCAGTCATTACTTAAACCTTTAATTGTGTGTGGATTAATTTATTGCCTTAATCTTTATATGGCGTCAGTTTTATCCAATTCAACCCCATTTTTCAAAAGGGCATCTAATTGGCCAAGAGTTTCTATTTGCTGTAATTCAGAATAACCCCCAACATGTTTTTCGCCAATCCAGATTTGAGGAACAGTACGTTGTCCGCTTTTTTCCATGATCTCTCGACGTAAGTTCATATCGGAGTCCACGGAGATATCTTCGTAATTAACACCTTTCGCACTCAGCAGATGTCGCGCCGCAGTGCAGTAAGGGCAAAAACGCGTTCCATATAGTACTACCTGAGACATGCAATTTCCTTCAATAATATCGTTCTAGATTTTGTGGCTTTATTTTTTCTGACCTTGGACCACAGGCATATTCTGCTGCTGCCATTCACTCATTCCGCCACTCAACCGGCGAACCGTATATCCCTGTTTCGTCATCTCTTTCCCAACGCCGCCGGCATGCTGGCCCATCTGGTCTGTTAATACGACAACTTTTTCACGGTGTTTTTCGATCTCACTTAACCGAGTCGCTATTTTAGTGTGAGGAATGTTGATCGCGCCGTGAACATGACCCGCTTGGAAATCATTGGCCGCACGCACATCTACAAGCACCGCTTCATCTGCATTCATTAAAGATACTAGCTGTGAGCAAGCAATTGGTTTGCCCCCTTTGGTTCGTTCGGTCAATGCAAAAATATAGATAAGCACTAAAAATAAGCTTATTAGGAGCCACTGCTCACTTGCAAAAATAAAAATATCCACGTAGTTACACTCTTTGGCTAAGTTTTTGGGACGCTAAGGTAGCGCGGGCTGAATTATACACATGAATGATAGTCTTAGGAATTGCCTGTGGTTTGATTAGGCCCAGCGATCCCAGATGGGTTTGCAGGTATCGGGAAGGCTGCTCACAAAGCCAAGGGCAGCCCATTTCATTCCTGGTGCGTGAAAGTCTGACCCACAAGAAGCAAGCAGACCATATTGATTACACAAAGTGGCTAAATCCTTTGTAACGGAGGGCACCTGAAGCCCAGAAATAACCTCCATGCCCTCCCCGCCTGCACTACAAAAATCTTCTAGCAGCTCTTTGAGTTTTGTATGGCTCATTTTGTACTTACTTGGGTGAGCCAATACGGCAATGCCCCCTGACTCACAAATCCATTGCACCACCGTGGCAAGCTCGGCCCATTGCTCTTTAATATCTCCAACTTTCCCTGCACCAAGATACTTTTTAAAGGCCTGTTTAATGTTCGATACCGCGCCTATGTTGACCAGATGCTGTGCAAAATGAGGGCGGCCAATTTGCCCGTCGGCTAAAAGGGTTGCGCCTTTAAGGCAATGCTCAAAGCCCAGGTTGTTAAGGCGCTCAGCGATTTTTATGGCCCGATCCTGACGAGCCTTTTTTTGCTGTGCCACTCCGAAAATAATGGAATCGCTCAGAGGATCTACATTCAACCCTACGACATGAATGCCCTGCTTGCGCCACTGGCTAGAAAACTCAATACCAGTAATTAGGCGGAGTTTTTCGGGGTTATACTTTAGTCCGCTGTATGCGTCCAGAGTGTCATGATCGGTAATTGACAGAATATCTACTCCGCGCTCACTGGCTAGTTCAACTAACTGGTCAGGCGTTAAACTGCCATCAGACATGTTGGTATGGCAATGGAGGTCGACGTTCATTAGATTCACTTCTTGCTATTTTTAGAGATTGTACCAGTCTCAGCACCCTATATAATCGTTATATGACTGACCTTAAAATTATTACGCCTATTTCGGAAAAGCAAAAGGAGCAGGTGAGCGCAGCTACCGTCGCCTGTATTAGCAAAGCTAGTGCCTTATTTGATCGGCAATTTATCGAATTACCAGTTGATTTTGACTTGCGAGGTAAATGTGCGGGCATGTATCAGGTAAGGGCCCACCAGAGGCGTATTCGTTACAACCCTTGGATTTTCGCAAAATATTACCAAGAAAGCCTAACCAATACTGTTGTGCACGAAGTTGCACATTACATTGTTGACTGTATTTGGGGGCTGAGGAAGGTTAAGCCTCACGGGGAAGAGTGGCGTCAGACAATGATCGCCATGGGGGCTGAGCCAACAGTGACGGGAAAATACGATTTAACCGGCATTCCGACACGTCAGTATCAGCGATATGCCTATAACTGCGACTGCCGTGTTCATCAACTCACTCTGTTGAGGCATAAAAAGATAATCAGCCGAGCCGCTAGCTATCGATGTCAATTTTGCCATTCTGACTTAAAGCAGGGTGGTTAGGTATCCTTGTGAAGACGTGGTTTGTTTATATAGTGCGTGCAAGCGACGACAGCCTCTATACCGGTATCACCACTGATCTTAATAGGCGTTTAGCTGAGCATCAGTCGGGAAAGGCGGGTGCCAAGTACTTTCGGGGACGCAATGCCTGTGAGATGGTATATAGCGAGAGTGGGCATAATAGGAGCACGGCCAGTAAGCGCGAGGCCGCCATCAAAAAGCTCAGCCGCTACCAAAAACTTGAGTTAGTTAGTGGTCACGCTCTATAGTTTAATTGTATAGTTGTATATACAATTAATAATTTTATATAAACCTCTTGTGTGAAGATCGACGATTATAGGAGTATTTACTATATTATAGCGACTTTACTAGGATTTTATATATTTTACATAATAATAGTTGTTTTTTTTCTTTTCTAAGGTTATAAATGTATATACATTAAGTGCAGCACTTATATTTATGGTCAATGCTATTAAAATTCCTCAATTTGAAGTGATTAAACAGTACGTTCGAGGTCATATAAACTCTGGACGTTGGCCTGTGGGGGCTCGGATCTCTTCTGAAAATGAGCTTGCAGTTAGTTTTTCCGTTAGTCGCATGACCGCTCGAAGAGCACTGCAAGAGCTGGCTCAGGAGGGTCTGTTGACTAGGGCACCAGGTCTAGGGTCCTTTGTGGCAGAACCAGTCTTAGCTAAACCTCACCTAGAGATACATAATATCGTCGCTATTGCGCAGTCAAAAGGGACTTATAGCTGCCAGGTCCTTAGTCTTGAGCAGATACCTGCTGATGCTGAATTAGCTGATTTATTAAGGTTCGAAATCGATCAGTCGGTCTATCTAGCCAGATTTTTGCATTTTGACGGTAGTAAGGCGGTCCAGTGGCAAGAGATCTATGTGAATCCTAAGGTTGCGCCTGCTTTTCTAAAGCAAAACTTCACTAAAGTGGTACCTGATGAGTACCTAGAATGGATTGCGCCTAGCGGCCATGTGCATCATCAAGTAGGTGCGGTACTTGCAAGGCCTAGCCAACGAAGGGCCCTTGGACTAACAGAGGATTCGCAGACTGCCTGCTTGCAGATAACTAGGGTATGCTCACGCGGCTCGATTGTGGCCAGTTTATCTAAGTTGGTACACCCAGCGAGCCTCTATCAATTAGGAACCACCTAGTCACTCGTTTCAAATTTTGTAAAAGGAAGTTAGATGCCGAAAATTGCCGTTTTTGTTGATGTTCAGAATATCTATTACACCGTAAAGGAGAGCTTTGGCTGTCATTTTAACTACCGTGAGCTGTGGCGACAGTTAAGCCTTGAGGGTGAGATTGTTCTGGCAAATGCCTACGCCATAGACAGGAATGACTCTCAGCAACGCAAGTTTCAGCAAACGCTTCGTAATATCGGGTTCACTATCAAGCTAAAGCCCTATATCCAAAGAAGTGATGGATCAGCTAAGGGCGATTGGGATGTAGGTATAACAATCGATATCATGGATGCCGTTTCCAGCGCCTTAGATAGAGTTGATTGGGTGGTACTTTTATCCGGTGACGGGGACTTTGATATGCTCCTGCGGCGCATTGGCCGCAGTGGCGAAATACAGACTCTAGTTTATGGCGCCTCGGCCTTAACCGCTCAATCGCTAATAGACGCCACGACACACTTCAGAGCCATTAAAGGCCCGCTATTACTGGCCTAAGGATATGTAAGTGAGTACCCACAAACTTATTATTCTTACGTTATTATTCCGCCTTGCCCTGGGCCCCCCATACCTCCACCTTGGCCTGGTACGACTATCTGTGAGGCCTGCTCACGGCGCATTTTTTCAAGTTCTTTGGCAGCGTCTTCAACAGCAATTGCGGCCTTTACTGCAAAGTCTGCCGCCGCCTCACCGATGGTCGCACCTTCTAAGATAAAGTTCAGTGGCATGGCACCCATCTGGGTCATTATTTGAGCTGAGCCTAAGAAGCTAACCTCTCGATCAGGATCATCTAAGCCAGCTGCAGTTATTGGCGTCATTTTACGAATCGCGCCCATCTTTTGGTCCGTGAAGTTCTCCTCACGGAAAAGGCCATTGGGATCCATGGCATTATCGTTAGCATTTGACATAGAATTTTTCTCGTCCATTAGTTGGTTTGACGGCTACCCTAGCAGACATGTTCAGAAAGTTGAAGTCTGCACAACATAGAGTATAAAAGACACAAAAAAAGCCACTGCATGGTGACTTTTAATGCTCAACCAATACGATCAACTAGTGATCATGGCCGCCCGGTCCATGCACATGGCCATGGTCAAGTTCTTCTTGCGTGGCATCTCGTACGGACTCAATTGACACATCAAAATTTAAATTCTTACCTGCTAGAGGGTGATTACCATCGACAGTCACAGTTTCATCAGTCACCCCAGTAACGGTTACCGGGACGCTTTCGCCATTGCCTGTCTGAGCTTCAAACTGCATGCCGACTTCAATATCATCAACACCTTGGAATGAGCCACGAGGCACTTCTTGGATCAACTCAGCTTGCACATCGCCATAACCTTCGGCAGCAGGAACAGCTACCACCATTGAGTCACCGACCACTTTTCCCTTAAGGGCGCTTTCTAGGCCTGGAATAATATTTCCAGATCCATGTAGATAGGCTAAAGGCTCTTTTCCTGCAGAACTATCGAGTTGCTGCCCCTCGTCATCGGTTAATGTGTAATGAAAGCTTACCGCACTATTTTTTTTGATGGTCATTGTCTGTTTCCAGTGGATGATTTAGGCGCGCATTATGCTTTAATAGCAGGCAAATATCGAATCGATGATGCTCATTTAGAGCTGAAAGTATAAAAATTATTATGCACATCTGCTTGGGCAATGCGCAGTTATTATATATATGATTTGTATTCGGCTGTTTTCGCAGCAATAATGATATTTGCACCATCTTCAGCGGCACGTTTGGCAATTGCAAGTCCAATACCCCTGCTACCCCCTGAAATAAAGATTGCTTTCCCTCTTAAATTAGCCATTTCTCAACCTTTGATTGTTTAAATTCACTCAGCTTCTAGTTCAGCCCAAATTTCTTCCACCCAACTCTTAATTGTCAACGCCTCTTCCCAGCGATCTGATAATTCTTCTTGATTCTTATCGGTTATAGCATAGGGTCTTGGCCCTAGTTCACATAAAAAAATAAGTGTGGCATCTTTTGTATTTCTATCTCGCCACATCCTAATTCCGTCTTTCCACCAACCTCTAAATTGATCAACCCATTCTTGATGTTGTGGGAAATCAATTTGAATTTGAATTTGCTCACGATTTGCAATACGACCCTGAAAGCAATCTGATCTCTCAAGTACATTATCAATAAAATCTTTATCTCGTTCTGGAAGAGGCAATCTTAATTCTCTGTCCACAACAAAATGAGATAGGTCTGCACATAATCTCATTTCGGGAATTAAATCCATTAACTGTATTGTAAAAAATAGATCATTTAAAAGACTATCACGATGAGTTTCAAAAAGAATATTTACATCGATTTCAGTAGCTTCTCTCATCCACCTTTTAACACATGGAACAGCCTCGTCTGGTTTTAGTGGCATAACTCCACTAATGATATTAATTAATGGTGCATTTAAAGTTTTTGCCATCTGCATTAATGGTTGCATATCAGATGGCTTCATCGGAAAAGCATTAATCATACACTCAAGATTGAACCTAGCGAATAAAGCATTAGTTTCTTGGAAATCATCTATTTCATCGACGGTTAGATCGAGGCACAGCCCATGATAGCCAGCATTTTTCGCTTTGTTAAAATTATACTCAAAGGACGGCTCATCCTTTCCTGGAACTCGTTGCTCCATACCCCAGAGAGATTGATAAATTTTGAGTTGTTGCAATTCTTTGGCCTTGATAATCTAAAAAGAGGTTAAGAATGAAGCTGCATTACCACCAGATACCTCTGCCTTGCGAGCAGCAATTAAATAATCATAACCTGAGGGTGAATCTGGCTCATGATTGTCGATGATACGATTCACACGCTGCTTATGAAAGATTTTTAATTGAGTACCAAATGGTATGTGATAGATTGAATTTTCACCAAATAATTCTTTGTGTTTTTCAGGAAGTTTATACCAAGGAATTGTCATATCAGCATGATGTGCGTTATGAAATCCAAAATTTAGTGTCAACCAATTCAAAAAAGGTATATTCGTTGAAATCGGGTTACTAAAAGTATGTTCTTGCTCCCAATTGAAATCTCCCTTTCGCGGTGACCTTTTATTACTAAATAAAGTTAAGTTATAACTGTAATCGTGCTGAATGCTGTCCAAAAATCGCAATACTGTCATCATCAATAAGTAAGCGATTATATATAAAAAAGCAACTCTCGGATAATAGATTATGAGGCTTATAAAAACAGAACCTCTCGCTAATAAAACAAATAAATTTCTTCTTCTCTGGTTATATCTCTGCGGGATAACGAATGAAGTAAATGCCATAATGAAATGCATAATCAAGTCATGTACCGGAATATAAAACCATTCAAGTATCTGGGTAATTTTCAATATAAGCGGAAATTTTCTAAAAAACCCCTCGTAATCAAACCAAACGACATCATCATTATCCACATGATGACGAAAATGCTTGTATCTTATATCTTCATAGGTGCCGTAGGAAGCGCCACAAATCCAGACCCAAATTTTACCAAAATAAGTATTATGCTGTATTTTTTTAAAAACTAGATTGTGTGCGCACTCATGCACCAAGTAAGCGGCTATAACCATTCCATGCGCGAGCAAGATCATTGAAATAATATTTATAGCTATACTCTGATGGAATAATCCATAAAGGCCCCAGATGTAAGCTGATATTGCATATAAAAATGCACCGCCATTATAAATAAGGCTTTGTGAGTAAAAACTATTCTTGGTGATATTTTTTAACATAAGTGTTTTAAATAATAACAGTCAAATTAGAACTCAGCCATTGATAATGCATATAAAAATCACTCTATTTAGCTGTAATTACAATAAATTCACCCTATGATTGATTAAAATATGAAATATAGCAGAGACAGCACTCACAAACGCACTTGCACGCTGTAATGGAACCTCAACTATTAGGACCCGGTTAGGGGAGGGCGCAGAATTGATCTGCCGATTTCCATTGTGATCGCCGGAGTCATAAAAAAGAGCGCCTAAGCGCTCTTTAGTAAAGCTTATTTTCAACCTTAAAACTTATGCTCCATGCCTATGCCAAAGGCACGGAATTGATCGTCAGTTAGCCCGACTTTAGAATCAGTGTTATCGGTATAGAACATAAATAGTTTAGTGTTCTTAGCCAGCTTATAGTCAGCACCTAAAGACATAGTCTGTTCCTCATGGCCATCGCCATCGCCATCGCCATCGCCTTCGATTGCGCCATACTGTGCTTTCAATGTAATGTTGCCATCCATCTTATAGGCCGCACTCACAAAATAACCTGACTCATCTTTAGTACCCAGGTTATCTTCATTTTGTTGATACATAAAACCTAGCTTAAGTGCCTCTATCTGATATTGCGCAATCACACGCATTAGATCTTGGCTATCGATATCCTGATCACCGGCAATAGCGAGATAGAGTTTGTCTCTGGAGTAACTGACCGAGTAGGATATGCCGTCATTAAGGCCGGTGTCATCTCGGCCGTCTTGATCAATATCTTCGCCCTCTGCCGGCATCATAACCAAAGTTGCAGAAAAACCACTAATTGCAGGAGATGTGTAAGCGACGACATTTGAAAGACGATTTTGGCCTTCAAAGACATTCTTGATATCGCCTTCAAGATCATTAAATAAATCAACTCTCTTCGCCGCTACTTTGGTGGGTGAGTCATGCTTACCAGCCCAAACCATACCAAAATCACCCTTAATACCCACGAAAATGTTGCGTTGTTTAAATGTTTGCCCTTTACAGTCACCACTATCGATACAGACCCCATATTCAGCCTGATAAACAATTTCCAGACCATCGGAAATCTTATTGTTGCCTTTTACACCTAAGCGAGAAGCATTGTTATTAAGGTTCCATTCGTCGGTGATTCCATCATCTTCGCTGACTACTGAGAGGTTGGCTTTGCCGTAAATCTTCCCGCCAATTGGGCCTTCGGCAAAACTAAAAGAAGAAGCGCAAAGACTCAACGCTAATACTAAATTCTTCATGTACTATTCCTAAATAGAGTTTTTGTTGGGCTAAGGCCCCTAACTACCACGAGGCTAAAGTGACAGTTACAGGATAAATTATGACATCAATACGACAAAAAAAGAAAAATATTGATGTTTTTTTTGTACTCATATCCAAGTTACTTAAAAACTTTATTTACCCACGAGCATACACATCTAAGCCTATTAGTTGCGGCTAAAAAAGACTACTATTTGGGCAACTAAGATAAGGATGCCTAATATGAATCTAATAAAAATGACGATCAAAGCATCACTGCAAATATTTGCATGTCTAGCGTTGTCTAGCCTCGTTCTTGGTGCCACAGCCGACTATCAAAAAAGTATCGATAACCATCAAAAGCAGTTTGAGAAAGTTGCTCTAGATCTTTGGGGTTTCGCTGAAATGGGTTATCAAGAGGTGCAAAGCGCCTCTGTTTTGCAAGCTCAACTTAAAAAAGAAGGTTTTAAAGTGACCGCTGGTATTGCAGGAATACCGACGGCATTCAAAGCAGAATTCGGATCAGGAGGACCAACGATTGGCATCTTGGGGGAGTTTGACGCGCTACCTGGTTTGGCCCAAAGCACATCGCCGTTTAAAGAGACTCTTGAAAATATGACTGGCGCTGGCCAGGCCTGTGGGCACAATCTATTTGGCGCGGGGTCAGCGTGGGCCGCGGTTGCCGTAAAAGAATGGCTGGAGAATAGTGGAACACCAGGAAAGGTTGTTTTTTATGGTACACCTGCGGAAGAAGGGGGCTCGGGAAAGGTTTATATGGCGAGAGAAGGCGCATTTAAAGATGTAGATATTCTCTTGCATTGGCATCCTGGCGCATCAAATAGTGCTAGTCCAAGATCAACTAATTCTAATATGTCAGGCAAATTTACCTTCAAAGGTATTTCTGCACATGCTGCCAGCGCACCTCATAAAGGACGGTCTGCACTAGACGGCGTAGAGGCCATGAATATGATGGTTAACATGATGAGAGAGCATATACCTCAGGACTCTCGTATTCATTACGTTATTACTAAGGGTGGTTTGGCGCCCAATGTCGTGCCAGATCTTGCCGAGGTCTACTACTATGTCAGGCACCCAAGAAGAGAGATGGTTAAAAAACTCTTTGAACGAGTAGCTAACACGGCGCGTGGTGCTGCATTAGGGACTGATACCAAGATGAGTTACGAGATTATGCATGGCAATTATTCGCTTCTGCCTAATGAAACATTACAAAGAGTTATGCACGAGCAGCTCGAAAGATTGGGTGGTGTGAGTTATTCCAGTAAAGAGCAAAAATATGCCGAGACTATTTATAAAACCCTCGTTCAGCCGTCAGGCCAAATTGGCGATCAAGGAGAAATTGGTCCTTACAAGCGCTCTCATGGTTATGGATCTACCGATGTCGGTGATGTCAGCTGGTTAATTCCTACCGGTGGAATAAGCGTCGCCACCTGGGTGCCAGGAACTGCGGCTCATTCCTGGCAGGCCGTGGCAACAAGTGGTACGTCAATCGGTTTAAAAGGCACTAAACTAGCCGCAAAGGCATTAACCGCTACAGCACTAGAGATCTACAAAAACCCAAGTATCGCCAATGAAGCGCGTAAAGAGCTGCAAAAAAATGTCGGGCCTGACTTCAACTACGAAGCGCTATTGGGTGATCGTAAACCACCCCTAGACTATCGCGTTAATTAATCGCTAAGCTTTTGCGCTGGGTCGATGGCTGACTTGATCGTACCAGCGTAGAAGATTTTTGTGATCCTCGGGGACTCTCTTTTTTACCCACTTGGCAAAATCTACGCATACTAGCGCACTGATGTCAGCCACGGAAAAGTAGTCATCCACTAAATACTCGCTAGATTCTAGACGTGCTTCTAGATCTGAGAAAAAGTTGTCGATACGCTGTAAACCGCGTTCAGCTAACTCAGGAATTTGACTGTAGTTGTGGTGCCCCGGCATAGCTCTATTTTTAAACCCTGGGGTTGAATTTCTAAAGGCCTCTGCGCCTGCTGCAAAGCCATTTATTTGCACCCAGTTATTAGCTGAATCTACTTGCGCCCGCTCAACAGGTGTTCGTCCATGCAGCGGATTCTCAGGAAAGGTCTCTTCCAAATAACGACAGATAGAATTTACTTGAGTGATGGTGGTGCCATCATCTAATACCAGTAATGGCACTTCAGGCAACGGGCTTATCTTTTGATATGTCTCAGAAAACTGCTCGCCTTTGAGCAGGTCAATTTGAATAGTGTCAATTTCAATACCTTTTTCGGCCATGAATACTCGGACTCTTCGAGGACTGGGAGCTGTGGTGCAATCATAAAATTTCATGGTTTTTCCTCTGGTTATTAGGAGGCTCGTTTAGGGAGCTTTAAAATATTAAGTCGCAGATCAATGCTGTTTAAAATTCCTTCCCTATCAAGGCCGGTATCTCTCAATTGCTCAGCGTGGGCCCCATGGTCTATAAATCTATCGGGCAGACCTAGATGTAGTACTGGCATCACAACACCCTGCTGGGCCAAGAATTCACTGACTGCGGCCCCAGCACCACCAGAGATACTATTTTCTTCCAAGGTAACCAATAATTGGTGATTTGACGCTAGCTTAATAATCAACTGTTCATCTATAGGTTTTATAAATCGCATATCTACAATCGTTGCATTAATCTGCTCAGCAACATCAAGGCCAAATGGGAGCAGGGTGCCAAAATTCAGAATGGCAACCTGAGTACCTTCTCGTATTACTTTTCCCTTACCTAAAGGCAACGCAATCATTTCTTTCTCGATTATCGCGCCTGGACCCGTGCCTCTGGGATAGCGCACCGCGGCAGGTCCCTTGTGTATATAACCGGTATAGAGGAGTTGCCGAGTTTGATTTTCATCAGAGGGTGCCATAATCATCATATTTGGAATACAGCGCAAATAGCTTATATCGTAGGCTCCAGCGTGAGTGGCACCATCTTCACCAACTAATCCCGCGCGGTCCAAAGCAAATAACACATCTAGATTTTGGATGGCTACGTCGTGAATCAACTGATCATAAGCTCGCTGCAAAAAAGTGGAATAAATAGCGACCACAGGCTTTGAACCCTCGCAGGCCATTCCGGCGGCTAAGGTTACCGCGTGTTGTTCAGCAATAGCCACATCTTCGTAACGGTCGGGAAAACGTTTGGCAAACTCGTTCATCCCTGACCCGTCACACATGGCAGGGGTAATGCCAACCAGACGCTCGTCTTGCTCTGCCATGTCGCAAAGCCAATCGCCAAAGACTTTTTGATATTTAGGTTTAGTCGCTTGTTTAGGCACAGCTATTTCGACAAGCGATTGTTTGGGCTCAATCTTATTTAGCGCATGATAGCCAACAGGATCACTCTCAGCAGGGGAAAAGCCTCTGCCTTTTTGAGTAATAATGTGCAGCATTACGGGCCCTTTAATCTCTTTAAGGTTAGTGAGAGTGTCCACCATCAATGGCAAGTCATGCCCGTCAAGAGGACCGATATAGTAAAAACCTAGCTCTTCAAAAATGGTTGCTGGCGACACCATGCTCTTCATATACTCTTCAGTTCGACGCACAAAATTCTTGGCATGAGGAAGAGACCGCAAAGCTTTTTTGCCACGCTCACGTAACTGGTTATAGAACCGACTGGCCCATAACTTAGAAAAGTAGGTGGACAAACCGCCGATATTTTCTGAGATCGACATTTGATTATCATTGAGAATAACCAGTAGATC
>Ga0308024_1000641_pt1 | contig 13868 bp, 10 predicted proteins | sample Neamet420_FD_201295 | JGI IMG/M metagenome (GOLD analysis project Ga0308024, IMG submission 201295) | Marine microbial communities from water near the shore, Antarctic Ocean - #420 | ecosystem: Environmental > Aquatic > Marine > Unclassified | place: Southern Ocean | collected 2014-10-03
AAGCACTAAAAACCATTGCTGATGTGGATGCCTCCGGATTATGGCCTGGAAAAGTAGTAACCGAGGTAGAAGCTGCGAGTGACTTCTGGGAAGCTGAGGTTGAACACCAAGACTATTTGGAAAAAAGCCCCAATGGCTACACCTGTCACTTCCCCAGGCCTGAATGGATACTACCTTCGGCTTGATAAGCTTACATCCTTTTGATCCGTTGTTAGCTTGCTATCAGGTAATTCTGCTATAACAGCCGCCCCAGTAAAATTGGTTTAGGTGGTGGTTGTCACTGGTGCACCGAAGGCGTGTTTGAATCACTTCTTGGCATCGCCTACGTGAATCAAGGATGGATAGCATCAAACGGCGAGAACTCTGAAGCAGATGAAGTTTACTTCGACCCAGCAGTGATTTCTTTATCAGACTTAATCGAAATCCATTTATATACGCATGCAAGCAGATCAAACCATTGAATGCGTAGGAAATATCGATCCGCCATGTTGGTCAAGATAAGCTGGCAGAAGCTGGCTTGGGTGTTAGTTCTTGCCCATCAGAGAAACCGCTCGATTGATGTCAGGTCACTCATGTAGTGATCCACCTCCATTAATTAGTCATCCTTTAGCCTACAAATTACAGTATCCTGAACCTTCTCTTCATTGAATATCTAATTGATTCAACGTTATCAATAGGGCGTTGCAATGTACTGGAATATACATTGGAGGATAACCATGCAAAAGCATACTTCTCAAATGAAGTAGCTTTTCCTACATCCGGGGCGCCTTATACTTGTAAGAACGAATAACTTATAACGCCGATGATTTTTCTGCAAACTACTGCCGCGCTGAGCTGGAATTCGACTAGGCAACCCTACATCGCCACTAATTTCTCTCAAATCCTGACAGATTGGGAGTTAATCTGTCAGCACTCTAGATTGAGTTGAGTATCGCTAGAAAAGCTTCTTATCTGCTGTGTCATAGGATCAGTAAATTTCAGCTGCTGCGCTAATAACTGCATGGGTTTACTGTAATCGTCAGGCTTAACCGGCTGAAGTAATTGGGGATAATAAGTATCGTGTAGCAATGGCCAGCCAAGGCTCTGCATATGCAGACGCAGTTGGTGAGTCTTACCGGTTATTGGGTTTAGCTCAAATAGGGCTTTGTCTGCTGAACATTGCAGACAACGAATACGGGAATGGCTGTTGGCTTGCCCTTCGACGATATGCATCAAAAATCTCGTGCCGGCTTTCTCCAAACGATTGTTAATTTCCCATTGCTGATTAATCTTCGGAGGATTGCCATTCGTACTGGCAATGGCCTGATAGGTCTTGTTAACTTGGTGTGATTCGAATAAATGATGGTAATGCTGACGTGAATTGGGACTAACCGAAAACAATACCAAGCCTGCTGTGGCTTTATCTATACGATGAACGGCTTGCAGTTGTTGATTTCCTGTCTTATTACGTAAGCGACTTTGTAAGCATTCTTCAACATATTCGCCACCCGGGGTAACGGGCAGAAAATGTGGTTTGTATGCCACTAAGATCAGCTCATCCTGAAAGATGATCTTTTCTACAAAAGGTATGACGGGCTCGCTGTCAACTTCTCGATAATAATAAACTCTTTGCTGAGCCGCAAAAGGAGAGTTCGCACTAATTAGACTCCCGTCATGCCAATGAACTTTTCCATCGGCTATACGTTGTTTCCAAACATCACTTGTTATGGTTGGAAATTTTAACGCAAGATATTCTAAAACAGTTGTTACACCTGGATTGATCTGGGGCAGGCTAAGCTTAGACGGGGAGTTAGCTATAGCCATAATTGCATCCGATATGGAGCCTATAAGAATCTTTTAAGGTGCTGAAAAATTAACTCTCAACCTATCAGAACCCCAGAGTGAATTCTACAGCTATGATGCACACACGCTATAGCTTCGTACCTAAGCCGCCCACATGCCGCATCGCTCCATCACCCATAGCTACGGAATTTTAACTGACATTGGCAAGTCAACTGCCTAAATTCAGAGGCACTCCAGTTAGGCATTTCTACATTGCCGCAGCATAGTTCCAAGGCGCCTAGGCACGCGACCCAAAATATCGGTGATTCTTAACCGGGACCAAATGTCGCTCTAAACCGAATCGACTGGAAAGCCACACGGCATACCAGATGTTTTCATGCTAGGATTCTGATAGATTGAGAGTTGATTTTTCAGTAGCTCAGAGACTATCGATTAATTCCATTAGTTGCGCCACTATTAAGAATCAAGACTACTATAAAACAGGAGAGCACATGAACTGTCGCCCAAACTTGCAAAGCCTGTTTACACTTGCATTTCTATGCTATCCCCTCTCCAGCGCGCTCGCACAAACCACCTTGTCACCCACGGATCATTGCCGAGATTTTTCGACAGATGCGATCGTCACCTTCGCCGACCAAGACCTGGCCAATGTCGTGAACGACACTCTGGGATTGGCTGTGCAGGCAGCACTCACCTGCGGGAAAGCAGCCGAGTTAGAACAACTGATTGTGGGTACTACGATCGAACGAGTAGTTTACGGCGGCACCTTGAGACCATCGCCCGAAAATCCTTTCGAAAGTCTGGACGGCATTCAAAATCTTACAGGTTTAACTAGACTCAACCTGATCAATCGACTTATTACTGACATTAGCCCACTCCGCACTTTGACCAATCTCGTTACCCTGAACCTGCACACCAACTGGTTCAGTGACCTTAGTCCAGTAAGTGAGTTGATCAACCTCGAACAGCTTGTCGTCAGTGAAAACCCAATCTCTGATATTAGCTCTCTGGCGGGACTCACTAAGCTAAGACGACTGCATGTGCATGGCCTGTATCCCTACCAACTTCAGCATTATCTCGATATGGATGACGGACGTGACCCTAAAGTAATATTCAATGGCATCACTGATCTCAGTCCGCTTGCTGGGCTCACCGAAATGCGCCTGCTGCGCATTCACCTCAATGCCATCTCTGATATTAGCCCTCTTGCTAACCTCACCAAACTCACCCATCTACGTATTTATGAGAGTGAAATTAAAGACATTAGCCCCCTTGCTAACCTGAATGAACTTATATTACTTTGGGCCAATAACAACCAGATAGAAGACATCAGTGCTCTGCGTGGTATGACCAACATGCAGCAACTTAGCCTGAACGATAACGCCATCTCCGAGGTTAGTGCCCTCCAAGACATGGTCGAATTGGGGTATCTGTTTCTCAGCAATAACAGTATTGAAGACATCGCTCCTCTGCGACGACTCCATACATTACGAGTTCTGCGCCTTGAGAATAACGACATCACTGATGTGAGCGCTCTCGCCGGACTCAATCAACTTAAAGAATTGAGCCTCGCGCGGAACTGGTCCCTCTATAACGTACAAGCTCTTCTGCTGAACCAAGGCATCGGAGAAGGCGACGAGCTCGACCTCCGCTTCACCTATGTGCCCTGCTCCGACATGAACGCATTTGCCAATCTGGGGGTTACACTGCTCAGAGTTACTTCGATAAATGGCTCGGCCTGTGATGGCCGAAGACTTGAAGATGATCAGGGATTCTGAAAAGACTAGCAGGGGAAACCCATAATTTAACAAAATTTACAGCACAGAATTCGTAGAAAAACCAAATCCAATCAAAGTACTCGAGAGGACAACAGAACGCCAGAAATAGGATAAGTTACTAAGTTGTACGTGTCCCCTAAGGGCTTTTACAATCTCACTACAACGACGGATAAAAATCCCCTCGCCGCAGTTCAATGCCCGACCCTTCTAATTCCTCCTCGAACAAATCCAGACTTTCTGCCACCGAAATACCACCAGGCAAGGCCGTGCCTTCGTAAGCAGGATTTAGTGCACGCCGGGCGTAGTCCTGATCATAGTGATAGAGATAAACCACATCAGGCTCGAGAATTCGCGTGCATTCTGCCGATGCGGCCGGGGTCATTCGGCCAAGCGGCACATTCAATGGCATGAATGCCACATCGATGCCCTGCAACACTTTTACTTCATCAACACATTCTGTGACGCCGGCGAAATAGAAACGCGTTCCACCGAGAGTTAACACATAGCCATTGGCCTGCCCTTTGGGATGAGACGGTTCGCCGGGAATAATGTCGTAGGCTGGCACTGCTTCAATTACCATGCCCTTGACACGAATCATCTCGCCATTGGCAATCACGATTCCGTCCGGCCACTTAGCAATACCGCTCTCTAACATCACCAGTACAGTTTGTGGGCCAGATAATTTCTCTATAGCCGTTACGTCCTGATGGTGCCCTACATCATCTGTTATAAGAATTAAATCAGCCTGCTTCGCCCCCGGCAGACCGACTCTGTTCCAGGGGTCAATCTGCACAACCGTATCGCCGTACTCCAGCTGAACAGAAGAATGAATCAATGGCGTGATCGTAATAGGCCCGTTCGCACCAGGCACGATATTCGACTGAGCATACACGGAGGCGATACCAAAATTGGCTAACAAGCAATACAAGATAATAGAGAATAGGTTTTTCACGATGTTTCCTTGATTCAATTAATTATTATTAGGGCAAACGCAATACGCGCATCTCACCAGAGTAACCGCTCCCACTTATTGCGATGGCCAGATACTGCTCCCCCTCTATCTGGTAAGTCATAGGAGAACCTGTCTGCGGGGCCGGCAAGACAACTGCTCCGACTTCTGAGCCAGTTGCTTTGTCATAAGCACGCAGCATCGCCCTGCGTTCTCCGGTATCCGGATCTGTTGTTAGCTGTGCTTCGCCCGCGATCAGCAAGGTTTTCGTCACGAGTGTGCCTACCGACGCGTTCTGACCGGTGCGTGGCAGGTCAATGTCGGCCAGAGCAGGATGGTTAGCAACATTGTCAGGAGTTTGCCCGTGTGCGATCTGCCAAAGTATTGAGCCCTCGTTCATGTCGATTGCTGTGATTTTCCCATAGGGTGGTTTCAACAATGGCAGACCATCAACGCGCAACCCGATGGGAGGACGCCCTCGGGAAGAAACCGGCCGCTCCCCCGCAGCAGCATTGAACTCTGTCCGCCCTCCACCTGCGGAAGATCCAGCGCCACCGGAGGTACGCGGACCGGTGGCTGCATTACCCTGAATGTAAGCCATATCGGATTGCCCCGGATGGGGTGGCACCACGGCAAGACTGGCAACCGAGCTGTTGGAAGAGACGTATAGTATGTTGCTCTGCGGATCGAATGAGCCGCCAGGCCAATTAGTGCCTCCGCCGGTGGCAGGAGCCATCAAGACTCCAAGAGGGCCATCAATGTTGCTGACTAGCGCTGGCGTAAACAACGGCCCCATCTTGTACCAGCTGGCAACCTCTTCTGCTGCGCTGTGCAGCTGCGGTGTAAAATCCAAAAGGTCATCTGATGTTACGCCCTGGCGATCATAGGCGGGGGGACGAGTCGGGATAGGCTGTGTTGGTGAATACCATTCACCGGGCACATCTCCTGTCGCAACCGGTCGTTCCTCAATGGGCCAGATTGGCTCGCCGGTTATTCTGTCAAAGACATAGAGAAACGCCTGTTTTGTCGGTTGCGCTACAGCTTTGCGCAACTGACCATCAACGATGATATCGAGTAGGATAGGCGCGCAGGGAATATCGTGATCCCAGATGCCGTGGTGGACGAACTGGTAGTGCCATTTGCGTTCGCCGGTATGCAGATCAACGGCTAGAAGAGATTCGGCGAACAGATTATCACCAGGTCGATTGGCACCGAAGTAGTCGCCAGTTGCTGCCTCAACTGGCAGGTAGACCGTTTCAAGCTCTAGATCTACCGATATCTGCGCCCACACGCCGGTGTTTCCTGTGTAGGAGGCGGAGCCATCCTGCCAGGATTCATAGCCATATTCGCCGGGTGTTGGAACAGTGTGGAATATCCATAGCCGCTCTCCAGTACGCACATCAAAACCCCTTACATAGCCTTTCACGTTTTCACGGCTGCGGGGATTGCCGCCTGTGCGGTGCGCTGCTCCTATTATTACTACATCCTTGGCGACTATCGGCGTCGAATGAAGCCCTATCTCGCCAGTCTCCAGATCGATCATCTGATCGGCGTTCTGTTTTAAGTCGACTATGCCCTCGACCCCGAATGACTGCACCGGCCTGCCGGTCGATCCATCGAGCGCAATCATTTGGTAGCCAGGTGTCACATATATAATTCGGGTGTTTTCGCCATCTTGCCATAGCGCAAGACCACGCCCGGACAACTGTCGCGGCGCATTAGCCGCTCTGGCACCTTCATTGAGCGCGTATTTCCACAACAATTCGCCGGTACGCGCATCGAGAGCAACTACGGCGCGGCGCGACCCGCCCGTGGTATACATCACCCCATTCACAACCAGTGGCGTTGCCTGAAAACGGTATTCCGGACTCGGCCCTAGGTTGTCGGTTTTAAAGCGCCAAGCAACTTTGAGATCGGAGAAATTCTCTGCGTTAATCTGCTCTAGTGGCGAATAGCGGGTATGCCCTAGGTCTCCCCCGTAGGTCGGCCATTCACCATCGGGCGCACCCTGTTGAGCAAGCGCTGTAGAGCAGCACATCCACAAGACTACAAAAAGAAAGGATTGTTTAATCATGGGGTGGCACCTCAACTTATTGTTTTTATTTCGGCAGCATTGGGTGCAGTCTAGCAGGATTTTTGAGACCGACCCAACCGTTCGGAAAGCAAGACATACTTCGGTTTTTACCGTAGTATCGAAACAAATTATAGCAATAAACTCTAGCAAGGGCCTGCGCCCGGGCGATCGATTATGCCCCGATTCGTTACAACTCAGCTAACAGTCTCATTTGTGCTTTTCCTACTGCCTGTAAGCACTTATGGGCAACAGATCGAACTTTCTCAGCAATACTGGTCTGCCGAACTCATTCGCCCACATGGTCAGCCCGTGATTCCTCTGTTTGACGGCTGGTTCCAGAATGATGACGGCAGCAACACCCTGTGCTTCGGCTATTTCAATTTGAATTCCGAACAGGCATTAGATATCCCGCTAGGCGAGTCGAATTATCTAAGCGATACACGCTTTCCCACTCAGCTTCCCACTCATTTCGATCCGCTGCCACCGCGTTATCGCCACATTTTTTGCGCCTTTAGCATCACCGTGCCAGAAGACTTTGGCCGCGACGAAAAGATTGTGTGGAATTTATCCAGCGCAGGCGAACAACTCAGCGTCCCGGGACACCTGAAACCGGCTTATGTACTCGATGAGCCTAGCTCCAAGGGGCGCGGCGAACTGGCCCCATTGATAAGGCTAGGGGCTAATGAGCCTGGCGTACGCGGACGTAAGGGCATTCATAATCGCGATACCCTTAGCGCTACTGTGGGGCAGCCACTTACCATCGAAGCCTGGATCGAGCATCCCGATCCCGAGGTATGGACGGGATGGTCACACCATGCTGGACCTGGCAAGGTCGAGTTCGACACTCAGGAAGCCATGATTACCATGGATTCTGGGCACGCCAGCGTGAATGCGACATTCTTCGAACCCGGTGAATACACTATCCGTCTACAAACCATCGACAGTGTTGCTGCTTTTGAATTTTATTGTTGTCACAGCAATGCCTACTACAACATCAGCGTGAGCAACTGACACGGAGTTAACCATGAGCAAGATCGAGCAAAGCAAAACAGCATGTATTCTGGGCGTCGTTTTCGCAGCATCCCTGATCGGGAACGCGCAAGCTCAAGACATTACCTATTCACGCGATATCGCTCCGATACTTCAAGAAAAGTGCGTAGCCTGCCATAACCCCGCAGGCATCGGCCCGATGCCACTGCAGAGCTATCAGCAAGTGAGCCCGTTTGCCGCACTAATCAAAGACCGCACGAGCAAGCGCATCATGCCGCCCTGGCACATTGATACCACGACCGGTATACAGGAATTCAAGAACGACGCCTCCTTAAGTGATGAACAAATCGCGATAATCTCTACCTGGGTGGACAGCGGCTCCCCGGAAGGAAACCCGGCGCATCTTCCCACTCCCATAGAAATTCCTAGTGGCTCCGCCTGGCAGCTATCCGAGCAGCTTGGCCCGCCGGATCTGATAATCAAATCAACACCCTTCGATGTAATTGCCAACGGTCAAGATCAGTGGTGGACACCCGACGTGCCCTTCGAAGGCATGGAGAAAGATCGCTGGCTGCGCGCCGCAGAATTCAAACCTTCTTACCCACTAGGCAAAAAGGTCGTACATCACGGTCACGCCGTTCTGGTGCCAGAGGGCGAAATGCGCCAGGTCGCACTTGCCCGCTATGGGGTTGGAAAGTCCTGGGAAATCTATCCCGAAGGCACAGGCATGAAGGTGCCTGCCAAAGGCCATATCGCTTGGAATCTGCATTACTTCCCTGTCGGGGCAGAAGGGGAAGATGATGTGGTTGAAGTAGGCTTGTGGTTCTACGACGAGGGATTCACTCCCAAACTAGAAACCGCCGGCGAAGCCATGTTCAGAGTGGATGGGCTGAATGGCATGGCCAGAGGACAGGATATCGTTATCCCACCTCATGGCTATCAAGTATTACAGGGTACTCACGTGCTCGATGCGCCAGCCGTCATTCACAGCTATCGCCCTCACCTGCATATGCGTGGCAAAGTGATGACTATGGAGGCCATCCTTCCGGATGGACGCAAGGAAGTACTCAGCCAGGTGAACAAGTACAATCACAACTGGCAGATTTCCTATCTCTATGCCGACGATGCCAAACCACTGCTTCCCAAAGGGACCGTATTACAATTCACATCGGTGTTTGATAACACTATCAATAACCCGCTAAATCCTGACCCGGAGCAATGGGTAGTATTCGGCCGACGCGGTGTCGACGAGATGAGTCACGCCTGGGTGGGAATCACCTATATGAATGAAGAACAATTTTCCGAGGCCGTTGCGGAGCGCCGCGCTAGGCAGGAAACCCTCACGGTGAGTCAATAAGGACAGTTTAGTGAAACCACGACTACCCGATTCCCGCGCCATTCAATCTGCTCTCTTGCTGACTGCGCTGCTTTGTTACAGCGGAGCTGCCGCGCAGCAAATAGAACAGGCTTCGTATACGGATTCTCAGGCTCAAGCTGGAGCGACACTGTACCAACAAAACTGTGCCACATGTCACCTTACTGATCTCCAAGGCGCATTCGAGGCTCCTGCTCTCAATGACGGAAACTTTCGTAATAACTGGAGCAACCGAAACGTAACCGAGCTTCAAGACTTACTGGAGCGAACCATGCCGCCACAGGCACCTGGCTCATTGAGTGATGCAGAATACAGTGACCTTGTCGCCTTTCTTCTAGCCGAGAATGCAGTGACTAGCAGTGACAGAGCTCTTGCTTTCAACAGCACCGGAGTCGCCTTTCTAAATAGTGCGTCTGCGAGTGGCGCGGCAATCGTGCAACGCATCCCTCGACCAGGGCAGGCGGGAACGATACCTTCCCCTGGGTCTCGCAACGCAGTGCCTGAGATCGCTACTATATATCGATCCGAACGCGCCATTACCCGTTCCTGGCGGCCTGTTAACGGTTTCGTCAATGTTAGCGATGCCGAACTGGCAGAACCAGCCGCCGAAGATTGGACTTACTGGCGTCGAAGCCCCAACAGTCATGGCTATAGCCCGCTAGATCAGATTAACAAGGATAATGTGGGCAACCTAACTCTTGCCTGGGTATGGGGTATGGCACCGGGCCGCAGTCAACCTGGTCCATTGATTAGAAATGGCATCGTCTACCTTCCAAATTTTGGCAATGTGGTGCAGGCGCTGGACGGGCGCGATGGAACTTTGCTGTGGGAGTATCAGAGAACCTTTCCCCAAGGCGGGCGTAGCGGCGGTTTGCTGCGCACTCTGGCCATATGGCAGGACCTAATCTATGTTGCCACGACCGATGCTCACCTTGTAGCACTGGATGCTCGCACCGGTGCCGTGCGCTGGGATATCGAAGTAGCCGATGAGGCGCTGGGCTATTCCAATACCACAGGCCCGATTGTAGCCGATGGCATTGTAATCAACGGCATCTCCGGTTGCGGTCGCTTCTACAAAGAGAGTTGTTTTATTACCGGTCACGATGCAGGGACGGGCGAGGAATTGTGGAGAACCTATACGGTAGCGCAACCCGGCCAGCCTGGGGATGAGAGCTGGGCTGATTTACCACTGGAATTTCGTGGCGGTGCCGATGTATGGATGACCGGTAGTTGGGACCCCGAATTGGAGCTAGTATTTTTTGGCACCGCCCAAGCCAAGCCCTGGATGGCGGCGAGTCGCGGCCTCTCCACTGACGATGCCGCTTTATATTCCAACAGCACGCTGGCCATCGACCCACAAGACGGCCGACTTGTCTGGCATCGCCAGCACGTGCCGGGTGAGTCCCTCGACATGGACGAAGCATTCGAACAAGTATTGATAGATCTGTTCGATGAACCCTATCTGATGACTATTGGAAAGAGCGGCATACTCTGGAAACTGGATCGCCGCACTGGAGAATTTCGCGGCTTGCGCGAAACTGTTTATCAAAATGTTTTCCCGGAAGTGAATCTCGAAACCGGGCAGGTCAGATACAGAGACGACATTCGTAATATGCAGATCGGCGAATGGTTGTCTGTCTGCCCGTCAACCGCTGGCGGCCACAACTGGCAATCTAGCGCCTACCACCCTCCTTCTCGTCAGCTAGTAATACCGCTGAGCCAGTCCTGCATGGAAATGTCGCCACGCGAAACTACTTTCGAGATAGGTTCGGGTGGCAACCAGGGTGATCGCATGTGGATGGAGATGCCGGGGACAGATGGCCAATTTGGCAAACTCGGCGCCTATGACGTGGTATCCATGGAAGAGACCTGGAGTGTTGAGCAACGCGCGCCCTACCTCACTGCCGGGCTCGCAACTGGCGGTGATTTACTGTTCATCGGAGACTATGACCGCTATGTACATGCCTATGATATTAGCAGTGGCGAGGAATTATGGCGCACTCGACTCGCTACATCGGCCCAGGGATTTCCAGCGACTTACTCCATCGATGGCGAGCAGTACATAGCCATTCCAGCTGGGCGTGACGGTGGCAGCCCGTGGCGCATAGGTAACTTTCTGGCACCGGAAATGATCAGTCCCAATGGTCATAATGCGCTTTACGTCTTCAAGTTACCCTAAGCGGGGCAATATCGTTTCGTATTGATAAGTTAACTATCTTAATCGAGATAAAATCCGATTAGGCATCTCTATATCGCCACCGATAAATCAACTCGTGGCAACTGATTTATTTTTCAGGTTTCATGTGGCCGAGATCACGAAAATAAGCCTGCCTCCACTCTTTACCGGATGGCTGACCAAGGACGTAAGCCATTGATAAATAAATACTCGCAGTTAAATCTTCGAACTAGTTGGTCGCGAGTTCGAAAGGAGCGAAGCTCGGCAGACAGCCATAGCATGCCCCGAAGGGCGAAGGATCAATCTCTCGTGGTCGATCAAATTACTCTGACTCCTTTGATTTTTCTTATTCCTTGCTAGGGTCCATGAATCTGGACAAGATTTTGATTTGAGGATAGCCTGATGCTTCCTATTACGCATGAGCAAAAGTGATGCAGCAGGTTTGCCTGGATTGTGGCATGAGCGTTAGCGAGACTATGCGTTATTGTCCAAAGTGTGACAACGCGCTGAATCTTCAACATGATGGCTCGACAATCACTGTTGACATTGCGCACCAGGGTGAGCGCGTTAGTGAGGCGCTACAAAAGATGCAAAGTGAGATTGACTTGGCCCGAAAAGGCGTCGTCAAGTGTATTCGTCTTGTTGTTGGTTCAGGATTGATTCGTGACGAAGTAATGTTGGTACTGCGCGACCTCAGATTCCGTGGTGACATCCTAGGTTTTGAACCCGAATCCTTTAACGCGGGCGCGGTGCTGGTTAGACTGAAGTAGGTGCACTCAGAAATGCTGGGGTATTTTCTTGCCGACGTCAATCGAACTGCCGTATTTTCACATCAGCCCCAGTTCTTTGTGCCGTTCAACTTCGACTGACTAGACGTCAAAATATTCTTCTTCACGGTCCATTTGTCCGAGCTTCGAGTATCTGGAGACCTATCAATTTCTCTTCCTATCCACTTTTAATCAATCACGAAAAGGTCCATCCTGGATCGAGTTAGGCGGGCCGTAATTGGGCCGCGAATTCAATAAATCTAGAGTCATTGCTGCCCTCCCGTTAAATGCCACCCAATCCTCATAGCTTCGACAAATGCTTTTGCGAATACAGGTGGACGTATCAGCCTCCTGAACACAATAAACATGTTTTTCAGGGGGCAATTCACGATTGTATGCAGCGAGGTCCACCCCATTCATATTGGTGAAGGAAGAGCTGATGCAGCAGACAGAAACAACAGTAGCCAAACTCGCTAGAAGTAGATATTTCATGACATCTATTCTAGCCGATCAATCACAGTAGTCAGAGGAATCAGAGGAATCAAAACGATCGTGCTTATCTCAATTAGATAGAGCACTCGCCTCATAACCCGTTTTCCAGGGATTCGAGCCCCCGATAATGGAGGAAAAGAGAGCGCCAAAGCAGTCCTATTTAGCGTATTTACGCAGCGTCTTGATTCAGGACGATCCGGCCCAACCCTTATCCCTCATCGTTCCCATCGTTCCCATCGTTCCCATCGTTCCCATCGTTGGTAGTGACAACAATCTACATCATGGCAGTACTAAACCAATTTTCGCTACAAATCAGCACGCGGGCTCCCAAGGTATTAACTCTCGTTTTTCGAATTTCCTATGTTAAGCTAATACAGATCGTGGTTTGTACCGAATTTTCTAACTGCCACTCACTCAACTAACCACCTAACTAATTATTTACTTATGTCCGTTTCCCTACAAGATCAACTCAAAAAATCTGGCTTGATAGACGACAAGAAAGCCAAGCAACTCAAGCGCGCAAAAAACAAACAGGAAAAACTTGCTCGTAAGACCAAGAACCCTGCCGTTGATCAATATAAGTTAGAACAGGATCGAGCAAAGTCCGAGAAGATCGCGAAAGACCGGCAGCTGAATTTGGAGAAGAATAGGCAAGCCGAAAAACATGCAGTGGTGGCTCAGATAAAACAGCTCATTGAGATGAACATTGTCGCGAAAGACGGTGATCAGAAATTCAGTTTTACCGATGCTAGTGTAATTAGGCATATTTACGTCAGTCAAACTCAAATTGATCAACTCAGTCGCGGCGCACTTACAATAGTTAGGCAAAAAAACGGACAAAAACATAATCACGTATTAGTCCCCATGGGTGTAGCAAAGAAGATTGAACAGCGTGATGCTAAGGTCGTAGTGTTTAAGGCACAACAAAATACTATTGCCGAAGAAGATGACCCTTATGCAGATTTTCAAATCCCGGATGACTTAACTTGGTAACCTCAAGAGTGCTTAAGGTACTAGGAATTTAGTTTTTCGCCTTCTTGGCTAACTCTTAATCTAGAAGAAATACGTTGCTCCTCGAGATAGCAGTTTGGATGCCTGATTTTGGTTCGGTGTTCGGCCGGACTCAGGATTCGATTGGAAAGAAACACTTAGAATTCTTCAGGCTATTCTCGTAAACTGAGTTCGGTTGACTTTCCTCATAATCCGTTTGTATCGGATTCCAATTTCAGTAGCCCCACCAATATCATTTGTTGATAAAAAAATAATGAACCGGGATTCTATCGAGCGCATGCTGCTCAGGTACGAAAGTACATGAGCCGAGACAGACCTAAGATTCATTCTCGACAACTCTATAGATACCATTCTCAGCGTGAGCAATTCCGGCTTGCTACTATCTTGGAACAATAGAGCTGAGAACATATTTGGATATACCAGCGCAAATATAATTAGGAAGATGTATATAGATGAGCTTTTTTCTCGGAATTA
>Ga0308024_1000643_pt1 | contig 13843 bp, 23 predicted proteins | sample Neamet420_FD_201295 | JGI IMG/M metagenome (GOLD analysis project Ga0308024, IMG submission 201295) | Marine microbial communities from water near the shore, Antarctic Ocean - #420 | ecosystem: Environmental > Aquatic > Marine > Unclassified | place: Southern Ocean | collected 2014-10-03
CGACTATTTTTTTACCTGCTAGGACCCATTTCGGACACGTTACGTTATAACATCTCTAGCGAAGCAAACACACACGAACTAAGCGAGTGTGTAGCTACGCAGTAGCTTTTAATGTTCTCACCTATGTTGCACACTAGAGTATAAGTACTAGTATGTTCAACGATCTTAAAGCAAGTTTACTACAGTGTGTTATAGTGCTTGTACCAACTTACACAGTAGCTTACACAACAGAAATGATGGTGTACACAATACCCATGCTTGCCGCGTGTAGCTTTGTAGCTTCAAGTGTGCGTAAGAGTGATAGCACAGTGCGTAATGATCATGACAATGTAGACACACATGAATAGTTACGATATTAAGCTAGTATACGACTACGGTACTGCTGACGAGTTCAAAGACATGGTCACACACTCAGCATGCTTAGAACTCTTTACACGTAACATACACACTCTACAACCAAGTGCAAGTGTTATAAGGTTTGAGTCAGCCAGCGAAAGAACTTATGGGCTACTGTTGTTAGCTAATGATAACATGTACACAGTGCGGGCACTAGATTAAATAAGACTCATCTTTTACTAAAACGTTGTTTAAAGCTGAAAGCAGGGTGTTGCATTGTAGTGTAATGCGTGTTTGTGAGGTTTCTTTTTATAAGGTGCTCTAAGCACTCACTATAGCAGTTAGCTTTAAGTACGTAGTTTAAGACTATAAAAATCTGCTTAATACTACTTCGTAGCTTGCGAAATCTGCGTTAACCGCTTCGCGGCATTTCTTGGAGCCACGCTTCGCGCTCGAGTGGAATCTAGGGCTTAATTGCTGTTATCCAAAGATGCTTGTGGGTGGGTTTCTTTAAACTACGAATGTTGACAAAGCCGTGAGCAATCAACAGTGCTTCAAGGGTAGTAAAGTTGTAACCGCTTTTATGTATGTCCCATACTTCGCCTTGTTCACCTTCACGTTGCCATCCCCAGAAGCCAGCTCGTGCATGATCCATTTGTGCAGGCGTTTGTGATATCCATTGCTGTACATGAAAGTCCATGTTAGGTAAGCATAGTTCTATTTCTCCGCCACGTACTAGTATTTGCATACATGCATCTAGGTGACGCTTGCCATCAAAGAATGAAAGATGTTCGAACATGTGTCTACTGAATATACGACTTACACTGTTATGCGCACAATGGTCAGCAATATCAACAGCACTACACACAAAGTCTATGCCCGGTATGTCACGAATGTCGCAGGTCTTATATCCTGGACGCTTTGGGTTTGCTCCGCATCCGAATTCTAGTTGTATTAGACTCATTATTAATTCCTATCAATGTGGTGTTACTGCTATTTACCGAAGCAACTTAGGACTCAGTTGTCCTTTGAGCATAGGCTCGGTTGATAGGCTTAGCTTGTGAGTGATCCACGGCAACTTGTCTAAGTCGAGTGTAGTGTGATCAGTCAAGCAAGTGTTAAGTGCCTCTGCTAGTACATGATGATTATCACGTAGCATATGGTTAACACGTTGGTCAGGCAACGGTCGAGCATAGTACTTGTCCATTGCACTTTGATTTTTAAACTCAGGTGTGCATACTGCATCAAATAGACTACCTCGTACACTTACTGTGCCTTCGTGTAGTATGTCTGTAGTGTTATTAAACCCAGGTATAACAATTAAGTTTATACCCGCTGTACGAAGCGTTAAGGCGTATGCATTCCACCATGCAGTAGTAGCATCGTACTTCCAAGCATTAGTATATCCACTTTGGATATGCTTGTAGTATAACTCTATAGCTTGCATTTGTTCTGGTGTCATTTGAAAGTTGTCGGGTGGTAAATCTTTCATACTAGCGTAGTTGCTAACACTAGGAAGATCCCAAAGGAACCAATGGCGATCAGCATGAGTTGTTATAACTATCACAGTGTCGCCTTGTGTATGCATGCCGCGTTTGAAGTCTTCTATAAACTTCATACAGATCCATTCATTAGCTACGCCGTAATCTGCAAAGCTCGCATAGTCTAGATTACGTATTGACGCTAGGTCTTTGTACCATTGCCATTCAATACCTTCATGCTCTGCGGCATAACTGTCTCCGTATATCCATAACTTATTCATCTTCGTCGCCTGGCAAATTATTAATAAAGTTTCTTAACCTAGTACTGTCTGTATCTGCTGTTATCTTTGCAACCGGAGCACCTGCATTAGGATCTTCTACACTAGCACCTGATGTAGTGTTAGAACGTTTAAGCGAATCCATAATAGTACTACTGCCTGACTTCTGTCCTGCTGACTGATAGTTGTTTTCATCGTCTTCTTCATCACAATCAAAAATACGCAGTGTGTCTAAATCAAACGCTAGATCGATCTTTTGTCCTACACCACCTGAGTTACGTGTCTTCATTAGCTGTAACTGATAGCGTCCTCGTTCACGCATTGCTCTACTTGTAAAGATACCAAACACGTTGTCTGCTGTTTGTATCTTACTAAGTCCACCTGATATGTGCGAGTGATCAAATTCAATCTCTTCTACTGCACCACGGTTCAACTGTGCCGCTGTAACAAACACGCAATTCAATTCCATTGCTAAGTTACGTAACTCTTCCGATACGTACTTGTCTTTAATATATAAGTTCTCTGCGCTTATCTTTGCACCGTTGGGCATTAACAAGTCTAAGTAGTCTAACAATAGTACGTCTACTTTCTTGCCTGTTTTAATTTCATATTCTTTAATATAACTACGAACGTCGTTGGGCGTCTTACCTGAAGGCATATACTTAACTTGGAATGCACCAGACTTCTTGCCAATCATCTTAACTTTCATTTCAACATCGTCGATCTGTTTAAACACTTCACGACTTGGAATTTCAGCTATCATACTATCAACACGCATACTAACAAGACTTTCACTAAGCTCTAGTGTAACATACAATACATTCAATCCTGCCAATGCCCAGTTAACGCCTAGGTTAGCTAAGAACAAACTCTTACCTGCACCTGATCCACCTGCAAAGATATTCAGTTCGCCTCTGTTAAAGCCACCAAACAATTTCTTATCAATTGCTGTCCAGCCTGTACTTACTTGTCCGTTACTACTCTTAATGCTTTCTAGTCTACCTCTAGGGTCAGCAAAGTAATCTGTACCCAAGTCTTTTTGTAAACCAATTTGTACAGCCTTCTTAACTAGATCTTCTACTGGCCCATACTCACCTTTCTCAAGTAAGTCTGCACTTTGTAAAATAGCCGCTTCTAATGCTTTGTGTCTACTAAACGTTTCAAACTCTGAAAGCAACCAATCATAATGACTCTCTTGTAATTCGCCAGGGTGTTTCAAGTTGCTTTGGGTTGCCGCATTAATCATATCAAAGTTAGGCAATGCGTTATGTTCAGTTACATAATCATTTAGAAACTTTGCTGGATCTGTTAGACGTCTATCAAACGCTTCTGGATCAAATACTGCTTGACAGCGTACAAAGCTCTCAGCATCTGTCATCATCATTTCAAGATATACCTTTTGTATATCGTACCCGTAGTCTGTGTTTTGTCTAGTGCTCATACTTTATTATACAGCCTTATACCATTGTTTGTCAAGTGTTACTTTAGTTTTTGTTTGTGCTAATACTGCACCTACACAACTGCCCGGGTCTCCTGGATTGTGCGGAACATGTGCTGGATATTGATCCTGTCTAATTAAGTTTACTGCTTTCCTGTTCAATGCTCCTCCGCCTGCTAGTGCTAGATACTTTGATTTTGTTTTAAACAATGTCCACTCGTGTATCTCTAATAAACAGGTTTCGAATACAGACTGTACTGCTGCCGCTAGATCGTTATAGTCCTCAGGATTAATCTCGCCCTGTCGCCACCAGTCGATACCTCTGTGCATGTTCTCTCGCATCTTAATAAACGGCCGACCCTGGTTGAGGTCTACAATTTCTGTAAGCAGTAAGTTAGTATATCTATCTGGGTCACCTTGCGCTGCCATGTCTGCTACTAAGTATTCGTCACGTTGTGCTTGTAGCCCCATACGTTGTGTCATAGCACTATAGAATAGGCCCAAGCTATGTGGATAGCCCTGACTGTGTATCTTCTTTAGTTTGTTGTTCTTTCCGTGCCATATAGTCAGGGTCTCGAACTCTCCAATACTGTCCATTACAATTACAGCACAATCATCATGTGGCTGAGTGTAATAAGCATAGGCCGCATGACTTAGATGATGCTGGGTGTACTCAATTTTACAAGTAATGTCCCAACGCTTGAGATATTCTTTAATATTATTCTCAGCTCTTAGCCACCCTTGGCCAGCCCAGTACTGACGCAGTGTCTTTAAGAAGGGACGCTCGTACCAAACTATTTTAGACGGTGCACCATATTTGTGCCTAGCTATCTCTAACATAGTCCAATTAAAGTCAGGGTCGTTAGGTACGTCACTAAAGTCTTTAGCCAGTGCCGCCCACAAAAAAACATCATCGTCGAACACTGCTAAACTTGCATCATGACTGTTGCCAACCATTCCCCAAATTATCATAGCACACGCCCTAGTACTTGCATGTCTGGTATGTTTAATTTAGTAGGATCATCTACAACAAGTAACATGCCCCAACCACAGTTAAATGTACTTTCGAATTCAAAGTCGTTTGACTTCTTGCATCGTACACGTAAGTCCTCCCAGAAACTTCCAGGTTCAAATCCAGGAAGATTAAGTTCGTAATCGTGTCCGTGTAGTATCCTTATTATATTTCCGTGGATACCGCCGCCTGTTATATGGGCACATCCATTAATGTGTTCTAGGTTATCCATAACTTCGTTAGTGTAAATTCTAGTAGGTGTTAGTGGAATTTCCATTATAGGAATAAGTCTGCGCAATAAACTATACCCGTTACTATGCGGGCCGCTACTTGGAATGCCTACAATGTACTCTCCGCCTTTTGTCATTTTTGGAAGTAACTTTTCCATAATGCCCATAGCAAAGCCGCCTAAGTCGTAACGGTGATTTACAAACATGCCAGGTAGTTCAGCAGTTTCGCCGCCTATCAATTTACATCCAGCTAGTCTGCATCCTTCAAGGATACCGTCCATAATCTCTCTGCTCTTCTTTAAACTAATAGCACCAGTTGCGTAGTAGTCTAAAAAACTATGGGGCCTTGCTCCTTGACATAACAAGTCGTTAGTACACATAGCAACTAAGTCAATGCCAATAGTGTCATGTTTGTTTTGTGCTTCGGCAACTAGGATCTTTGTTCCTACGCCGTCAGCTGACATTACGATAGTTGGATTAACACCTTCTAGTTCGACTATTGCGCCGAACCCTTCTAGTTTTAAATGCTCAACTAGCCTGTCGGCTTTAGATATATCGACTCCTGCATCTTTATAGATTGTCATGTATATTACTCCTCTACTTGTATATGAATGGATCGCGTTTGCGTAGTTCTTCCATGCGCTTTTTAAATGCTTTATTTTCTTTGTACTTTGTGTAAGGAGTTTTAATCCACTCCCATGCTTTTTTTAGTTTTTCCATTTTTTTGCTCTCAATCGTATTTTTAAAGGACTAGTTTCTGCACAGCTAACTATCCTGTGCAGTGCATATAGTCTGCCGTGTTTAGCAACAGCTTCACCAATATCATTTATATCTTTATCCCAGTCTGGTAAACTTACTCCCCAGCCTAGTTCAATTGCTTGTTCTATTAATTTATATCCTGCAGGATCTCTGTCAGGAACAACTATTACATCTTTACTTAACCGATTGATCAACATTGCTTGTTGATCTTTGATTTCGCTTCCGCCTATTGCACAGCCATCTACGTATATAGCATCCAACTGTCCTTCGACTAGTATGACAAATAACTTATCATGCCCTTGCTTGTCTAGACCGTATACAAATCCAGGTTGCACTTCTGTATTATACTTAGGTTGCTTATTAGGTTGTATAGTTCTGCCAGTCCACCCAACTATGCGATTCTCGTAATAAAAAGGAATAATAAGTCTGTCTCGCCATCCTAAGCTAGGAGACCAGTAATAGTCTGTGTCGGTAACATGTAAGTCACGTGCGGCCATGTATTCAAGTATAGCCATACTGTGATTTGTAAACTCTGTAAGGTCTGAAATCTTAACTGCATTGTCCGGCAACGGTACAGTATCAAATGTAGGTAACTCAACTAATCGTTGCTTAACAACAAAGCCTTCATTCTCTTGCATAACTTGTAGTGCAAGTTTATTAATTATATCGTCTGGCGTGTTAAGCCATTGTAATAGTTTGCGTAGCTTGTGTGATACGTTCCTGCCTGGTTGCCAACTAGCTTTGTATCCACAGTTAAAGCAATGATAGCTTACTGTGTCGCCTTCACTAATTAATCCGCCACGTGCCCGCTTGTCAGCCGTATCACCATTGTGTACACAACAGGGTGCATTAAAGCTAGTCCAACCACTCGGAGTGGTCTTACGCTTAGAAGGCAGATGTGCTAATAGTGTGTCAGAAACAATACTCATACAAGTATTATAACTTACTTTGCACTATTTGTCAATCAATTTCGTACAAGTATTTTGGTAATTTTATCTGCTGGGTTGGCGCTTGTTTTGAATCGTACATTGCCCAACACACCGTTAAAGTTAACTGGTGTCGGTTGTGTTTCAGATCCTGTGAATGTTAACGTATCAATAACAGCCCACGTTGTGCTATCAGTGATTGCATCATCAAGTGTTGCTTCTACAGTAACAGTGCCTATATAAGAACTAGTGTATACTACGGCAGTATGTAATGCTTCGTTGCCATTAATTCCTGGTTCGGCTGATACTGCTGTACTTACGTACTTTCCAGTACCTACTCCTGTTTGCGTAAACGTAGTAACTGCTTTTGACTCTTGTACACCAGGAAATGCATCTTCACTTACACACATAACACCGCTATTAACAAAGTGCGTGTCTGAGTACGTAAGGGTCCTTGCTGACGTAGTGTTGTCTTGTAGCACAATATTATAAGTTAAGTATTGTTGTTCTAAGTTTAACAAGTCGCTTTCAGTTATAGTTACTGTAAACAATCCAACAATGGTTGCATGTGCAACGCCGTCGTGTTGTATTACCATTTTCTTATCTGAATTGAATGCTACAAACTTTGGTGTCTTTCCTGTCAGGGCAACTGCCTTTTGATCTGCATTAAGTAGTTTAAATTGTAGGGCATTGTCAATGCCTTTATATAATTTTATCTGTTTTGTATACACTGGTCTGTACTCCGTGACATGGCCCAGTTCACTCACAAGGACCGTTGTTCTGTTATCGACTAAATATCTAGGTATTAACTGCATATTGTATTTATGATTATAGGAAAAGAATGTTATTAAAAGATATTGAAAAGAACTTCCCATTTGTTAGTGTCGTGCAATACGGCGGTAACGAGTATGTAGGGATTGTAATAAACCAAGATCAATTCGTTACCAGTATGTATGTTTACACAAAGATACGAACTGAAGAAGAGAAGCATCATTTTTTAGAACTAGGTAGTGCATGGTGGTGGGAGTCTAATAGATTGATTCCAATAACTATTTTCATGCGTGAAGAAGTTGCACCATTTAAGTATGCTATCATAACAATGAATAGTAAGGATGTTAAAGTAACGATAGGGCCAACTATTAATTTAAATAATATGGCTATTAAAAGAATTAAGCGTAAAAGTGTACAGCTTGTAAAGAAGCCTAAGGGTTAAGTTGTTCGCACAATAAGTTCATATGTACTACACACGCCATTGAATAACCTACAGCGTGTGCTTTCTTAAAGAAGTATTCGTCATTGGTTGGTTTGATCCACACTTCCTTCATTATTGTTTCCCAAGCCTTGTCCGCTAAGTGTCGTTTCGCTGGACGAATGATCGCTAGTGTCGCTGCCAATTGGCTGACCGACGACGGCTTCAATTGCTTCAATAGTTCGCCGTGCCCGTTCAGATGAAAGACTTTGTCGCTGAAGTCTGTGTGTTCCAGAAGTTGCCATAATGGTTCTCTTTCTATTAATTGTGTTAAGTGTGCTTCGTCCCTAACGTCTTTGTATATGCTTACGTTAAGGAAGTCTAGTTTAAAGTAGCCGCGTTCTTCCGCAGTCTTATGGTCGATAGTTGACATATTGTCAATAGGATTGTGTGGAATCTCATTTGCATAGACTCCGGTGTTGTGCTTCTTACCTGTGTTTAACTTTGCAACACGATGTTTAATTTCGTGCAGGATAATGCTTCTATCAGCAAAGTCAATATCAATGTCAGGTAGATCGATCACTGATGCTGATCCAATTCTTTTTTCAATTGTTTGCAAGTTTGTTCTAAATCTTTATATTTAATTTTAAGATCAATAAGCTCTTGTTTAGCTGTATATGTTCCGTAGTTTTCAATTTCGCCAGCATCCATAGCCATGTATTCACCTGCTGTCATAAATTTTAAATCAACCATTCTTTGTAAACCTCAATTCTTTAAGTGCAAGTCCGTAAGTGCCTTTGTTAGTTACTAATTCAAATCCGTTAAACGAAATAACTTTTTCTTTAGTGTTAGTCTCTAAATACTTTTTAACATCACCTAAACTAGACCAACTGCGTTTTAAATGTTTCATGTGTTGCGCTTCATCCACGTTGTTACTACGTCCTTTAACACTTCATGTGTATCTGTAAACCATGCCGCTACGTGATAATCTACGTGCTTAGGTTTCTCTGTCTTTTCTTCTATTGTATCTAACCAAACAACATAGTCAGGTTCTAAGTATTCAACTGATGCAGCCGTCTTGCAAGGTTTGTCAATAACTACTATGTTGCCAGCGGCAACCAATCCATCAACATATCCTTTTAATTCTTCATGGTAAGTGTGTTGGGTAACATACGTTGCTTTTAATAATTCTGCAAGCGGTTTAGCTAATGTAGACTTACCGCTTCGCTGAGGTCCGCAAATTAGAATAATCATTTTAAATACTTTCTCATTTTCTTTGTTGCCATGTCCCACTTCAATTGGCTTACCCGATCTTTCATGGTAATGCCTTGTAAATGATCCCATTCATGTAAAAAACATTTTGCTGTGTAGCCATCGATCTTTACACTTTGCTCTTCAAGATTTTCATCAAACCATTTAGCAAGTATTTCTGTAGGACGTTTAACTTTTACATACATTCCTGGAAAACTTAAACACCCTTCTATTTCTACAGAAGTATCTTCAGTGTGTTGTAGTATCTCTGGGTTAATGCACATTGTACAGTTTTCTACTTTGTCGCCCATTACAAATACTTGTGCATCTAAACCTACTTGGTTAGCACTTAGGCCAATACCGTTGTTGTCTAGCATAACTTCTACCATTTGCTTTTTAAGTTCAATAGGATCAAAGCCCGGGTCTTCAATGTTTACTTGAGATACCTTTGTGTTTAAGATCTTGTTTGGATATTTTATTAATTTCATAAGTTACTTTCCTTTGCTACGTTCTTAGCTAGTGCAACATCTGTTACTTGCCGCTTAAATCTCATTGACCAATGTTGTGGATTAATAATATTATATATTAACTCTAGTTGTTCGTCGTTTAGTTTGCTTAACATTTCCTTGCCACTTCTGCAATTAAGCAATAACCAAGGACTAATCTTTCCATCTTTAATATGCCATACTGCTCTGTTTAAGCTAACATGTGCAAAGTAATGATTCCAAGGAGCACTCTTATCTTCAGACCATTCAACCATAGTATTAACACTACGTTCAAGCGCAGTCTCTACACCTTCTTTTTTAATTAATTCAGTTGCATACTTTTCGTACATCTCTTCTCTGCACCAGTGGTCAAGTTTAACTCCGCTAGTTACAACATAGTCAACATACTTCTCTGGATACAACGGCTTTACGTTACTAACAAAACTGCCAAACTTTACAAATGCATTATAGTAAACTGACTTACAAAACTCTTCATAAGTTTTGTTTTTCTTTGCGCCTGCACTTAGTTTGTAAAACTGATTAAATGCATACATGCCTAGCTGTACTCGCCTCTCACCTTTTTGTAGTGCTCTACGTTTTGGCTGACACATGTGTACTGCAAGAGTTTTTTCTCTTGAGTAACCTGTTTTACAATATTCGCATACATAAGGTTTATCGGCCATGATGTGCTCTATCTGTTAGTCCTGCTTCTTCTAGTTCAAACTGTATCAACTTCCAGTTATGAAGTGTATCAAGTAAGTCTTCCGCCTGCTGTACATATTGTAACATCTCTTTTGTAATTTTAACACCACATTGGCGAAGATACTCTAAATGATGTGCAGGAGTATAATGATGATCCTCTTCTTTCTGAAATGTATTTGATTGTGGCCTAACGTTTAAAAACTTTTTAAACGGAATTTTAAAATCTTGTGCAATACTTAACGGTGGCAATTTGCCAACTTTAAAGTCTGATCCAAACATTTTATATTTAATATTATGCTGAGCAAGATAAGCCGTTGTCAATTGGATATAGTTTTCACTGAACATCTGATATGATTCTTCGCAGAATGCATGTCTGTTAATAACTTGTTGTACTTGATCATGATCGTGTGCTAAGTTGCCACCTCGATACCAGCCTACTCGTATTCCGTCAGGTCCTTTAACTTCGCGATGATAATCAAAGCGGTTAGGGTATGTCCATTGAATAATAAGTTCATCTAATGGATGCATGCAATCAACAATTGCTATAACTCGATTCATTATAGCAAAGTTACCAATTCCGGGGATGCCCCAGTTATAATGTTTATCATAGGCCTTGCCTAGTATGTCAGCATACGTGGGCCAAACATATCTAGTGTGTGAACATCCAACACTGTACAATGTACTCAAAACTTAATTCCTTCTATGCCATGTTCTTCAGCAAGTGCTTTAAGTTCTTTCTTAGTACTCATATTAGCAAGCATATCAATCTCATTTAATTTCATATTAGGATGTATTTGCGTTAGTAACTTAACTGCGGCATTATTGTTTCCTGCTTTTTTCTTAAATCCAACATACGGATGAAACATTATTTTACCAGTTGCGCCAGACATACAAAGCAACTGCCACATTAACTGCTGGTGCCCATTTTCTTTACCAACACCAATTGTATTAAAGTGTTTGTTGTAATATTCATTAGTTTTAAACACAGCAAGTTCTTGTGTATCACGAGAACCTTTTACTGAACTAACATACCTGTTAAGCAACCAGAAACTAACTTGCTTCCGTTCCTCTTCAGAAAGTTCTTTCCACACACTCTTTGCGTTCATATCAACTGCTGCCAATATATCTTTTATTGGGAGTTTAGGTTGTGCCATGTGTCTACGTCCTCAGGTGAATTAATCTCTACTCCATTAAAGTATACACTCGAACAGCCAATAGGCCAACCAGCTTTTAACCAGCGTAGTTGTTCAAGTTTTTCTACACTTTCTTCTACTTCAACTTTCATCTTTAGATATCGGGCTAGTGCAGTACGTTTGTAACCGTAAACTCCTAAGTGCCATTCTCCGTATCCGGTCATGCCTCTACCAAACCATAGAGCTTGGTCGCCAGCACGTACCATCTTAACTGAGTTAGGATCGTTTTGCATTTGTTCAGGCATTGGTGTAAAAACTGTAGTTATAGGATAGTCTTCTAACTTTGCAATACAATTTTCAATTAGTGCTAGGGTAACATCTGGCATGTCGCCTTGTACATTTATAAATTGATCAAAGTCTGAAAAGAAGTCATTCTGTATAGCGCCGGCGCATCGTTCTGTACCGTTTTCATATTCTGCTTGATCGATCCAACAATTGTTAGCATTGAACAAATCAAAAATGCGCAAGTCGTCAGTAAGTACATATGTTGGTATCTTAGACGCAACACAAGCGTCATACACACGTTTAATCATAGGCACCCCATCTAACATAGCTAAGGGCTTACCTGGAAAGCGTGTGCTTTCGTATCTAGCCGGTATAAGAATTGCTGTCTTACTCATCCTACTACTACCTTGTTGATTGCAACTATGTCTGCTACTACACTTTCAAAGTCATCTAAGCGTAACATATTTGGACCGTCACTAGGTGCGTTGTCTGGATTAGGATGCGTTTCTATAAAGAACGATGAAATACCAAGAGCACTACCAGCGCGAGCCATGCCAGGAACGTAGTCACGATTACCGCCTGACGATCCGCCAAGTCCGCCCGGTTTCTGTACAGCATGTGTGCAATCGAACACCACTGGCTCGCTAAAATTATCCAACATATATTGTAGACCAGTGAAGTCGACAACCAATGTGTTATATCCAAAACTTGTTCCTCTCTCTGTAATCCAAACTTCTTTAGCACCTTCTGCTTTAGTTAATATACCAGCCATATCCCAAGGTGCTAGGAACTGTCCTTTTTTAATATTAACAATCTTATCTGTAGCACATGCCGCTTGTAACAAGTCAGTTTGCCTACAAAGGAACGCAGGTATTTGTAATACATCTACACAATCATTAAAGTAAGTTGTAATTATTTCAATCTGTTCAATGTCATGTACATCTGTTAGTGTCTTGACGCCGTATACTTCTTTAATTAATTTAAAGTCATTTAGAGTATTAGCAAGTCCTACACCTCGCTTATTACCTAAGCTAGATCTATTTGCTTTATCAAAACTTGCTTTAAAAATATATTCAACACCATATTTGTCGCATACTTCTTTGCATCGTTGTGCGATATGTGATGACTGACTTAATGACTCATGCTGGCATGGTCCTGCTATAATTCTCATTTTTTTTTTCGTTCCCTACGTGCTTTAGCGTATTCATTTTCTGTACGAGTGTCTACAGCTTCTTTAGTTGATTTGCGCTTTGCTCTTGCAACTTCGCTTTTTCGTACACGCTCACCTTTCGGTGAGGATACTTGACTTTCGTCCAGTGGGTCGTGAAATTCTGTTTCTTTATCTGACATTTATTTTTTCCTTTTGTTATCTAGGAGCAAACTCTTGTTGTAGTTTGATGTTATCAAAGAACTCTTTCTTTGTACCTACATCATCTTTAAATGCACCTTTAAGTACAGTTGTTTGTGTTAAACTACTGTGTGCCATAATTCCTCTGTTCTCACAACAACCGTGTGTTGCTTGAATGTAAACACCTAAGTGTTCTGCACTAGTTGCTTTCTGTATTTCACGAGCAACGTCATTTGCAAGTTCTTCTTGTAGTGTACCCCGTCTAGCACACCATTGTGCAATACGTGTGTACTTACTAAGTCCAATAAGTTTGTCACTAGCAATAATACCAATGTATGCAACGCCTGCTACTGGCTGGTGATGATGCGAACACATACTTCTAAGTTCACTACGTACTACTAGCATGCCATCATACCGATCATCGCTATCATTTGGAAATGCTGTTGCGTTAGGCATAGCATCATAACGTCCTGCCATAATCTCATTAAAGTACATTTTAGCAAGTCGCTTTGCTGTACCTTTACTATTAGGATCGTTATACCGATCAATTACAAGTGCATCGAGTACACCTTGAAATGCTGTAGTTGCGTTATTAATAAGTTCTTCTTTATCGCCTTCTTCCAACACTTCACTTATGTTGTCTCCAGCCCAATAGCGAATACCTGCTTCGTCTAATTTGTTTTTAATTTGTTTCGCTTTTTCCATTATTCTTCTCCGAGTTTATGACGTGGATGTCTTTTTGCTATGTAAGTACGCATCTCTTACTTCATTAGGATCTAATGATGTGGATGTCTTTTTGCTATTCATATACCAATTATACGCGGTATACACGATACTGTCAAGTCCATGTGTTGGATGCCAACCTAACAGTTTATTACTGTCTTTTGTTTCTGCTACTAATACAGGAGGATCTCCTGCTCTTGCTACTGCATATGCTGTGTTAACTGTTAATGGTGTCTGACATGTTACTGCATCTACAATTTCTGCATT
>Ga0308024_1000649_pt1 | contig 13764 bp, 4 predicted proteins | sample Neamet420_FD_201295 | JGI IMG/M metagenome (GOLD analysis project Ga0308024, IMG submission 201295) | Marine microbial communities from water near the shore, Antarctic Ocean - #420 | ecosystem: Environmental > Aquatic > Marine > Unclassified | place: Southern Ocean | collected 2014-10-03
TGTACTTCTACGCAAACTATAACACTAACTGAGCCAACACAATTAACTTCATCAATAATAGGAGTAAATATCCTTTGTAATGGAGATTTATCAGGTAGTATTGATCTTAGTGTTAGTGGAGGAATAAGTCCTTATACTTATATTTGGAATAATGGTTCAACAACTCAAGATTTAACTAATCTAGCTGCTGGAACTTACTCTGTAACTGTAACAGATGATAACGGTTGTACTTCTACACAATCTATAATACTAACCGAACCAATATTACTTAATTCATCAATAACAGGAACCAATCTTCTTTGTTTTCAAAATAATAGCGGAACAATTGATTTAACTATTAATGGAGGCTTAAATCCATACACTTACTCTTGGAGTAATGGTGCAACAACTCAAGATTTATATAATCTAGCGGTGGGGACTTATTCTGTAACCATAACGGATAATAACGGTTGTACTTCTACACAAACTATAACACTAACCGAACCAACACAACTAACTTCATCAATAACAGGAATAAATATTCTTTGTAATGGAAATGCATCTGGAAGTATTGACCTAAGCGTTAATGGAGGAACTAGTCCGTATACTTACTCGTGGAGTAATGGTGCGACAACTCAAGATTTAAATAACATAACAGCGGGAACATATTCTGTAACCATAACGGATAATAACGGTTGTACTTCTACGCAAACTATAACACTAACTGAGCCAACACAATTAACTTCATCAATAATAGGAGTAAATATCCTTTGTAATGGAGATTTATCAGGTAGTATTGATCTTAGTGTTAGTGGAGGAATAAATCCTTATACTTATATTTGGAATAATGGTTCAACAACTCAAGATTTAACTAATCTAGCTGCTGGAACTTACTCCGTAATTGTAACAGATAATAATGCTTGTATAATTACAGAATCTATAACATTAACCGAAACGGATCAAATTTCAGATACAGTAAATAACTTTATATGTAATGGAGATTCTATATTAATTAATAATTTATATTATTCATCTTTTGGATTATTTACAGACACTATACAAACAGGTATTTGTGATACAATACTCATTATTTATATCAATTTCCAACCTGATCCTATTGCACAAATCACATCATTAGGAAACACTGTAGATTGTGCTATATTATACATTGATAGCGCATTAATAGTAGCAGTAGATTCTGTTAATGCAAATAACTTCTACAATTGGACCTTTACACACACAAACGGATCCTCTATTACAGGTTCAGGCATAAACCCTCCTATCGACTCTATTCCTAATGACAATGATACTGTATTTGCACAACTCATTGTTACAAATATTTATGGCTGTAGCCCAGATACTGCTAATATGAATATTATTACCATTCAAGCTCCTGTTGCCGATTTCACCATAGATACACTACAAGGTTGTCATGCGTTAACAATTAATACAACTAATAATAGCACAATAGGAGCTAATTATAATTGGACTGTATTGGATCAAAATAATCTACCTATTAATTCTTCCAATACAACTAACCCATCTTTTATACTATCCAATTTATCAAATAGCATAGACAGCTCCTATTATATTATACTAGAAATTGGAGATCCAAATACAGGATGTGGAGATGTAGATACATCCAACACAATTACAGTATTCCCTGTACCTTTAGCCGATTTTACAATTCAAAATAATACTATATGCCCTGATGATTCTACTATGGTAGATGACAATAGTATTTTTGCTAACACTTTAAATTACAACTGGACTATTAATCCTAATACTATAATTAATAATCCAACCAATAACTCATCTATAATTACATTTCCAAATAATACATCAGGAATATCCATATTTTATGATGTATCGTTAAGTATAATAGACCCCATTACAAATTGTTCTGAGGATACCGTCAAAACAATTGAAGTATGGACAAAACCTATATCTGCTTTTAATATTACAACTGATGTCTGTGGAGATACTAATATAATACCTATAAATAATTCGCTTTATGCTAACTCCTATTTATGGAGTGTTAGCCCTAATGTAACAATAAGCAATGACACTGATTTACAGCCTACTTTTATATTCCCAGAAAACACAACAAATACTGCCATAACATATACTATATCTCTTACTGCAATTACAATAAATGGTTGTGATAGCACAAGCAATCAAACCTTAATAGTATACCCAACACCTCTTACTAATATTATAAGTACTCCTTTAGATAGTTGCGGCCCACTTACTATTAACTCTATTAATACTTCTAATCCATATAATGGTGAAAATATCTCAACTATGATATTTGATTGGATAATAGATGGAATATCTGTTGGAACAACTCAAGATTTAACCTACACCTTTAATAATAATATTGGAAGTACTACTTATTATAATCTAACACTAAATGGCACATCAATGCATGGGTGCTCTGATGATACAAATATTGTAATTACTGTTTATCCTGATCCTATTGCACAAATCACATCATTAGGAAACACTGTAGATTGTGCTATATTATACATTGATAGCGCATTAATAGTAGCAGTAGATTCTGTTAATGCAAATAACTTCTACAATTGGACCTTTACACACACAAACGGATCCTCTATTACAGGTTCAGGCATAAACCCTCCTATCGACTCTATTCCTAATGACAATGATACTGTATTTGCACAACTCATTGTTACAAATATTTATGGCTGTAGCCCAGATACTGCTAATATGAATATTATTACCATTCAAGCTCCTGTTGCCGATTTCACCATAGATACACTACAAGGTTGTCATGCGTTAACAATTAATACAACTAATAATAGCACAATAGGAGCTAATTATAATTGGACTGTATTGGATCAAAATAATCTACCTATTAATTCTTCCAATACAACTAACCCATCTTTTATACTATCCAATTTATCAAATAGCATAGACAGCTCCTATTATATTATACTAGAAATTGGAGATCCAAATACAGGATGTGGAGATGTAGATACATCCAACACAATTACAGTATTCCCTGTACCTTTAGCCGATTTTACAATTCAAAATGTGTGCGATAATGATTCAGTTTTCTTTTTTGATAACTCCTCATCAACTTATAGTAATTTAAGCTGGGATTGGAATTTTGGAGATACATTAGCAATAAATGATACTTCAATTTCACAAAACCCAAACACATATATTTATACAACTTGGGGGCAATGGGATGTAGGCTTAATTATTACTGATCAAAATGAATGTAAGGACACTTTAATAGAAACAATTACTATTTATCCGAATCCTAATGTAGATTTTGACACATCATACATTTGCTTCCCAGATTCTATATGTGCTAATGAAGTAGTTACATTTAACGACAATTCTAATATAAATGGATTGGGAGGAAATTTAACAAATGAATATTGGTACATTAATAATGTATTTTCCGATTCTTCAAATTATACTTTTCCTTTTACAACTACATTTTTTTCTGGATTACATACAATTAAACATATTGTGAAATCACAATACGGTTGTCTTGATTCAATATCAAATACGATTCAAGTTGTAGACATACCTGTTGCCTTGTTTGATATAGTTGACACTATTTGTGTGAATGACACTCCTATTTATATTAATAGTAACCTTAGTACAGGATATATTTTAGATTATTATTGGGAAATAACAGATAGTATCGGATCAATATATTTTGCAGATTCATTAATAACAGATTCACTTCCTAATTTTCCCACCCTAACACAAGGTATTGGTCCTATAACCTATTACATCTCACTTACAGTAAGTAATTGTTGTGGAGATTCAACTTATACTAATTTAATTGTAATATTACCAGCTCCTCAGGTATTCTTTGTGACAAATCCAATTTGTAGCACCTCATCTCTTCCTAATGGGAGCCCAATTACTTTGACCTTTAATAACTTTGTAGATACAATAAATACCAATTCTGTAATTATAAGATGGGGAGACGGAACAAATTCAGGAATAATATATCCAGACTTAAGCGGTGGAATGCCTGTTTGGCAGGATCTCTCTCATACTTATAGTAATAATGGCTCGTTTAATATTTGTTTAACAGGATACAATGAATGTGATTCCGCTAATTATTGTTGTACAATAAATATAATACCTAATCAAATAAGTTCTGATTTTCAAGTAATCCAAAATAACTCTTGTCAAGATGATTCATGTGGAATTCAATTTTGGGAATTATCTTCCGCAGGATTCCCTAATGCAACTGTTAATTGGTGGTTTGATTATGATCCAAATCTAATTCCTAATTATCCTTTTTTAAGTAATCCAGATCTATCAATTCCATACTCACAATTTGATACAATATGTTGGGATTATTCAAATCCAGGAGTATATTTAATATTACATGAAATATCTTCTGGTATAATAGGCGGGATGACAACACCATTTACTGATACAACAGTAAATTGGTTAGATACGGTAATTGTGTACCCCAAACCTGAAACTTCATTTAATTGCATCAATGTATGTTTATTTGATACTGTAACATATATTAATAACTCTATTATTGATAACTCTATCACAAATATGCCTAACCAACAAATAGTAAATTGGCAATGGTATATAGATGGGAATCCAATATCAAGCCCATGGAATCTTACATATAGTCCGCAAACATCAGGAAGTCATTGGGTTAAACTAGAGACTTGGTCAAATTATAATTGTTATGATGTAGATTCTTGTGAAATTACCATTTTTGATTTGCCTACTGCAGGATATATTGTACTCCCTGATTCTTCTTGTTTTGGATTAGATTCTATAAGATTTATTGCAGACATACCAATAAATAGTCAGAATGGTTCTGGTAATATAATCAATTGGACATGGAACTTTAATGGATCTACTGAAGGTCCATTTATTTCTGATTCAAGAAATCATTTATTTGGAAGCCCTGGTAATAAGATAGTTAGTCTAATTGTAGTAGATGATAATGGTTGTTCTGATATTTTCATTGATACTATAAATTTAATTTCAGGAATCACAGCAAGTTTTAGTTGGGACACTGTTTGCTTTGGAAAGTCAACACCATTTGATGGATCTTTAAGTTCATTTGGGACAGATTTTTGGGAATGGGATTTTAATAATGATGGTAATATTGATGATTATGGAGTCTCAAGTTCATATAATTTCCCTTCAAACGGAATTTACCCAGTAACTTTAAAAACTTATAAGTATCTTGCAAACGATACATGTATAGATGTAATAACTATTGTTGTATATATCTGGGATTTACCAAATCCTGACTTTATTGTTGCAGACTCTTGCTTTGGAAATGAATCAGCTTTTAACAATATTTCAACTCAAGGCTTAGATGGAAATTTACTTTCATCTTCATATAGTTGGATATTTTATGACAATATAAATTCATATTCTACAAATATCAACCCCCAATATACATTTAATTCTTGCGGAGTATTCTCTTCAAAATTGATAATTACTGATGATAACTTTTGCCGGGATAGTATAAGTTTTCCTGTTGAAGTTGCTTGCCCTCCTAACTCTGGTTTTATTTGGGACACATTAGTATGTGATGGTACTGTAATGTGTTTAACTGACACATCAGATAATGGTGATAATAATATAAATCAATGGAGTTGGACTATTTTAGGTGGAAATTATCAATTTTCTAATCAAAATAGTCAAAACCCTTGTTATTTATTTGATAGTTGTGGCACTAATAGATCGGTTAATCTTAAAGTTATAGATATTTTAGGTTGCATAAATGATACAACAATCTATGTTGATGTATACTGCAACCCAACAGCAGTAATAAATAATATAAGCACAGAATGTCAAGGGAATAATACCTTTTTTACAAATTCTTCTATTATTGGAGATGTCCCTCTATCGAGTTTCTATTGGGATTACGGGGATTTAAATACTAGTTCTGATTCATCAACAAGCAATCAGTATGCTTTATGTAATGATAACTTTATAGTTACTTTAAAAGTTACAGATGAAAATTATTGTTCTAATATCGACTCTAGCATTGCAATTGTAAATTGCAACCCAATAGCTGATTTTAATTACCTTGAAGTATGTCAAGGATTTTCAACTACATTCATAGATAATTCTTTGCCTGATTATCAATTTAATAACAATACAATTATCACGAATTGGTATTGGACATTCGATTCTTACTCCAACCTTTCTAATTCAACAAATAATACGGTAAGTATATTGTATGATTCCTGTGGAAATAATATATTCCCTGTCAATTTAATTGTGACAGATAACCAATCTCCATCGTGTTCATCTATAAAAAACAAAAATATAACAGTTCATTGTAATCCTATAGCTATAATAGTAACTGATACTGTTTGTCAAAATAAATCAAATACTTTATCAAGTATATCATTATCAGGTGGAACTGATAGTTTATCTAATTGTAATTGGAATATTATAGGGGGGAGTTATGAATCAGGATTTTCACCAAACATGTGTGTCACGCAATATGATTTTGATACTTGTGGTCAACAAAATTATCTCAGTTTAACAATTACAAATAATGCTAATTGTATTGATTCAGACTCTATTAATCCATATGTATTTTGTAATCCAATAGCGGATTTCTCAATAAGTAATATTAGATGTAGAAATACACCAATCTTACTTTCAAGTCAATCAGTAGGAGTACCAGCTACAATTGATAGATGGATATGGGATTTTGGAACAAATGCGATTCCATCAACTTCAAATCTTTCAAGTGACTCTATAAAATATACTACAATTTTTAATCCACAAAATATTAAACTTATAGTTAGAGATACTAATATATGTTATGATACAATTATAAAGATAATTATTGTTCATGAAAATCCTACTGCTAATTTTGAAGCAACAAATATTTGCTTTGGTCAACCTACTGATTTTAACAATACAACTATCATTTCGGATGCAGGCATATTAAATTATTATTGGAATATGCTAGGGAGTGGTAATTATCAAAACATTACAAATTCTTCTTCAAAAGATCCATCATTCATATACACTTCTGTACTTCCTAACGAAGGGGCTTATGTTTCATCTATACTAATTGTGGAGGACAGTTTATTGTGTAGAGATACAATTTCTAAACTCTCAGAAATACATCCTATACCAGAAATACAATTTAGTGCCCCAGATGTTTGTGAAGGAATTGATGAAGTATTTATTAATACTTCTATTATTCCTGGAATCAATTGGGTATTCAATGATGGTCCTAAGTACGGAGATACTGTTTGGATATTTAATGGTAATTACCTTAAAGAGAATCCCGATACTTTTTTGTTTATTAATTCTTATTTACCAAACATTTATAATTTATCATTAACTATTGAAACTACATTTGAAAGTGAATATGATGGTAAAAATTGCAGTAATACTTATAATGAAAGCATTGAAATATTAGTTATGCCTAAAGTAAATCCTGATACAAGCTGGACAAATAATCAATGTGGAAAAGATGTAGAGTTTACTTTCATTGCCAACCCTTCAGATGTACATGATTGGATATATAATATTGATGATCCGTATAACTCTTATAATCTAAATAATGCACTTAACTTTATTTATCTATTTGACTTTCCAGGTATATATCCATTCTATCAAGTAATTATTAACAATAATGGTTGTTCAGATTCAATAGTTAATTATCTTCATGTTTACCCTTCTCCTGTAGCTGATTTTACTACAGATATTACTGAAGGATGTGAAGAATTAGAAGTGAATTTTATCAATAATTCATTTATTGAATTTGATAGTCTTTATAATGAAGGTATATCAAATATTAATACATATTACTGGGAGTTTGGAGATGGAAAAACTGAAACAGAATTATCCCCTTCAAATTTGTATAGCTCATTAAATGGTCAGATAACAAAATACAGTCCTTCGCTATATGTTAAAACAGATTTTGGATGTTTTGATTACTTAGAATTAATTGATGAAATTTCAATACATCCAACTCCAATTGCAGATATTAGTCTACCAATTGTAAATATTGGTCCAGGGCAATATTTATTTAATGGAACAAACTCCATGACATCAAATGGGTTAACTGCATACTCTACTGAATTTAATTATATCTGGATTACTAATAATGATACTATTTGGGATAGAGCGCCTACTCCAGATTTATATGAACATCAATATCAATCTAATTCAAGTTTTCAGGGGGGACCTGAACCCATTTTATATGATGTATGCTTAATACTAATTAATAAAGGAAGTCAATTTCAATGTTCAGATACAATTTGTATTAATCCTGGGTTATATGTTGATTACTTTAAAGGGTTATACGTGCCTAATGCTTTAGCACCCAACAACATATCAGGTGAAACATCATATTTCCTTCCTAAAGGAAAGTCATTAAAAGAATATAGACTTCAGATATTTAATACATGGGGAGATTTAGTTTGGCAAACTTCTGAAATTACTCCACTTGATGGAAAGCCAGCAATACCTTGGATTGGAACAACATTAGATGATAAACCGCTTCCTCAAGGAACATATGTTTGGAAAATATATGCAAAATTTTCTGATGATAGTATTTGGCCAGGAATTAATGGGAAAACTACAGGAGCAATTTATTTAATTAGATAATATGAAAAGATTATTAATTATATGGTTTTTTTTAATATCCCCCTACATTAAAGGGCAGGATATTTCTTTTTCTCAGTTTGATCTTAATATGTTATATATGAACCCTGCACTTGCTGGATTTGAACAAGATTTCAGAATATTAACTGCAAGACGAAACCAATGGGTTGGAATTGTAGAAAAATTCAATTCAAATATCATTGAATTTAATCTAAGTAAAAATCTAAAGAAAAGAAGGATATCTGGAGGAGAGATTAATTGGACTGGGGGAATTTATTTTATAGAAGATAGAGCAAACAAGGTGTTTAAATCATATAATATTGGCATAGTACCTTGGACCTTTCATTTTCAACTACCTAAGAGTATCTATGTAAGTATGGGTTTGCAAAACACTTTAAGATTTAATAGTCTTGACTGGAATCAACTTGTTTTTTCTGACCAAATAAATGATTATAACAATAACATAATTCCTTCAAATGCTGAATTACCTGCGCTTTATAGTCAAAATTCATTTCTTGACCCATCATTTGGATTTATCATAACAAAACATTCTAATCTAAATAAAAAATCAAATAAAACCTCATTTATTGGTTTTGCATGGCATCACTTCTATCCGCCAATTCAATCATTTTATAATGATCAAAGTAATGATTCAAGAATACCACAAAAATTCACTATTCATGCTCAATTTATAAGTGGATTTAATGATGTAGTTACAGAAGCGTTTAATTTTTGGAAAGTATCATATAAGCATACCATACAAGGAAGTAATGCTATTCAGAAAGATGATATAGGATTAACTTTATCTTTAGCTAATAGTATTCAGCTAGAAGGCGGAGTATTTTATAGAATTTCAAGAATGGTAAAAGAAGAAAAAATAGCATCAATAATGAGTGAATCAATTATTCCAATTATAAGAATAAGAATGGGAATTGGGAATGATTTAGGAATGGAATTAAGTTATAGTTACGACTACAACATCTCATCTCTAAATAATATTAATACAGTTGCCTCCAATGAAATTGCTTTGAACATTTACTACTTTAAAAGCAAACAAAGAATGTGTCCTGCTCAAGGAAAATGGGGAAATAATAGAAAATGGAAAAATGTAATGCTTAATCGAAAGGGTCATGGAATGAAACATAAAAAAAATAGATGGATTTGGTAATCATAAATTTATCTAAGGACTAAATACTTCTTAAAAAACTTTGAACTTAAGCAATGAGAGGTATAAAGAAAGAATAGCTGAGATAATAGTAAATATTAGCTTAAAATATGTATTGAAATGGAATAAGAGTATTAAAATTAAAGAAATGTAGTGAAATGAACTTAATTAATAATGCTTAATTTTGTGAATATTAAATACTTAAAATTTAAATATAAACTTAAAATTATGAAAAATATCATATTAATTACCTTTTTTTTTCTTGCAGTAACATTGGTTAAAGCTCAAACAGAAAAAATAACTCACAACATATACTTTAAACATAGCGAAAGCATTATAACTACTAGTCAAAAAATTATTTTTTGGTCTTTTCATGATTCAGTAATAACAAACAATATGGTTTCCTCTATCAATATTTTCGGGTATTGTAATGAATTAGGAGGCAAGGAGTATAACACAAAACTTTCGAAGCAAAGAGCTCAATATATTTATAAAAATATAGAAAAAGAAACTATATGGGGAATTCCAATGAGTATTGAAGGTTTTGGTAAAATACCTAATACTAATAATGAAACTATTGATGAGCAATTAATTAATAATAGAAAAGTAGTTATTACTTATACTGTTGATAATGTTATTGATGTACTGCCTAGTTCACTTGTAGATATAAAAGAAGGAGAAAAAATGATTTTAAAAGATATTATGTTTGTCACAGGTTCGACAGAGTATTTGCCAGGATCTATTCCAACATTACAAAAACTTTTAACTGATTTAAAGCAAAACAAAAAATACCACATACAAATACAAGGACATATTTTTGACATTCATAATTATGATAAAAACATACCAGTTGATGGAAGAATCCTTATGCTTTCTGAAAATAGAGCTAAGACTGTTTATAATTACTTAGTTGATAATGGTATAGATTCTAGCAGATTGTCATACATAGGCCTACAAGGCAAATTTCCTTTGTATAAAGAGGCTAAAGATGATAGAAGAGTTGAAATTGAGGTTACTAAAATTGAACTATGAATGTTTTAGAGAAAGATTAAATTGATTATAAACTTGAGAAGTTTGTTTATATTCTCTACTATCTGCATCTCTACAAGAAAAAATTAAAGTTAAACATATTAATATGTGTAATAGATTTCTCATTGTAATCCGTCAAACCAAAGTGGACTGTTTAGTTTAAAATTCTAGTATATAGTTTTTGTTAATTTTAACCATCTAAATTGCATAAGAATAAAAAAACTACATACTTTTTAATCAATTATTAGTCATTTTCCATCCATTTTCCAGTCATTTTATTTTGAATTGTTTGTGGTCATTTTTTGGTCATTTAAAACTTATTGTTTGTTCGTTTTTTAGTTATTTTTACTAGAGAAGTTGTATTTTTTATTAATTATTAATTTGTTTAATTATTCAAAGAGTTTTTTGTTTAATATTTCCATGTCTGAGGACACCTTTTTTTGTAATACTTTGGCATATATTTGTGTAGTCCTAACATTAGAGTGTCCAAGCATTTTAGATACCGTAATTAATGGCACATCATTGTTTAAAGTAATCGTAGTTGCAAAGCTATGGCGAGCAATATGAAAAGTAAGGTTCTTAAAGATATGAGCCTTTATAGCTAGGGTTTTTAATAGCCGATTTAAAAATGCATTACTAATATATTCAAAGATTAAACCCTCTTCTGTCTCTGTCTTATTTTTTAGAATCTCAATTGATGGCTTTAACAGAGGTACAATAAAAGTCTCTCCAGTCTTTTTTCGTTTATTAAAGATATACTTTGAACCTCCTTCATCCTTATGAATCTGATGCCATTTTAAAGCTATAATATCAGCATAAGAAAGTCCCGTGTACAAAGCAAACAGAAATAGTTCCTTTGTTTTTTTCTCAGATTCAATACTTAACTCAAGATTAGAGAAACGATTTATTTCATCTTGGCTAAGAAACTCTATCTCTTTTCTTTTAAAACTAAATACATACCCTTCAAATGGATCATGATCTATCACTCCTTTTCTTTTGGATAGCGTTGTAATCTTTTTAAACCTTTGCATAACCTTCATAGCTCCATTTTGATTACATAAGGTGTTAAACAATAAGTGTCGCTCTAGTTTATAGATAAAAGGGCTATCTACTTGTTGAATATCTATATCGTCTTGTTTAAAGTTCTTTTTTATAAAGCATGAAAGGTGTTTTATAAGGGTCCTGTAGTTTTTAAGTGTGCCTTCACTATAATTCTCAGGTATTTGATTTTTCATATCCTTATTATGATCTTCTATCACTTCAAGTACTGTCAGTCCCTTTTCCTTTATATTTAAATACGCATTCTTTAAATCAATTGCTGAAAAGCGTTTATTAGTTTGAGATAATCTTTGATGTTCTATGTAAAACCTATTCCTAATGTATTCCAAATAATGATTAAGCGTTTTTAATTTATTATTAATAAGCTTAGGTCTTTGTTTTTTCTTATCCCAATCACTTATACTTATCCATCTTTTAGTTGAAAGCTCAATTCTTTGCCCATTTATGGTCACACGAGAATAAATAGGAATTAAATTCTTATTATTTTTTTTCTTCATTTTAAGAAGAAAAATGATGCTAAATGTGTCAAGCGAGGGACCTATTAGGGGACCTATTTTTTTACTATTATTCATATCTACAAAACTAGATTAAACGGTTAACCTGTTGATATTAAATAGTATAAAGCGTTTATATAGATACGATTAAAAGAAAATATAGTAGATATATAGATAGAATATGAAATCTATATATCTAAACTAAAAATTAGATATACAAATCACACTCAATGTATTGAAAATCAACAAGATAAAAAAGAACTACGGATGTAGTTCTGATGAATAAATAGGGGGAAAATTGTCGGGGTAGCAAGATTACAACCCACACTCATCTCATTAGATTACAGTAAGTGTTATCTAAACTATCTTGCTAAAAGCTTTTTCGAAACTTTATATTTTGCGGAATAAAAAAGATCAGTTTGGCTAGTTTTAAGCGTCAAAAACTCCTTCTTATACCACTTTGGGTCAGTTGCTTTCTTTTTATGATCTTCATGTGATGAAGTTTCAAGTACTTCACTTTTAATCCAAGGCTCAATACTATAAATGCTGAGTCCAAAATGTTCAGCTCGTTCAAGAACAATTTCAAAATCCGTTTCAGAAAAAAATTGTATTCCATCTTTTCCAAACCCATCATTAACGTTTTTTAAACCGATAAATATATGTTGTTCTAAAAATTTTTCTTGCTCCATATTTGTGTTTTTTCTAAAGATTTGTGTTTGAATTATAACGTGCAAAAATAAGCTAAATTTCTCACAACCAAAAACTAAAAGCTGTGGAGTAGAATATTACTTTTTTTATTGAAATATTACTAATGCAAGATTTTCCTTTATGATTTTTTAATTTTTTCTGTCTTGCTTTTTCCAATGAGCTTTATCAATTCTTCATTTTTGGCTTCCATTACTTTTTTAACTGAACCAAAATGAGTAATCAGCATCTCTACTGTTTTCGAGCCTATTCCCTCAATTTTATCGAGTGAAGTACCAAGGCTATCTTTTCCTCTTTGTTTCCTGTGGTGGTTAATGCCAAAGCGGTGGGCTTCATCACGTAATTGCTGTATTAATTTTAAACTTTCTGATCGTTTGTCCAAATATAAAGGTACACTATCTCCTGGGAAATAAATTTCTTCCAAGCGTTTGGCAATTCCAATAATGGCTATCTTACCTCTGAGTTTTAATTTATCTAAACTTTTTACTGCCGAGCTAAGCTGCCCCTTTCCTCCATCAACAACAATCAATTCAGGCAAAGGCTGCTCTTCATCCAATAGGCGTTTGTATCTTCTGTAAACGACCTCTTCCATACTTGCAAAATCATCAGGACCTACTACAGTTTTGATATTAAAATGTCGATAATCCTTTTTGCTTGGTTTTGCGTTTTTAAATACAACACAAGCCGCTACAGGGTAAGCGCCTTGTATGTTGG
>Ga0308024_1000664_pt1 | contig 13562 bp, 9 predicted proteins | sample Neamet420_FD_201295 | JGI IMG/M metagenome (GOLD analysis project Ga0308024, IMG submission 201295) | Marine microbial communities from water near the shore, Antarctic Ocean - #420 | ecosystem: Environmental > Aquatic > Marine > Unclassified | place: Southern Ocean | collected 2014-10-03
TGGCGGTGAGTGTAGTCAATTCAACGATTGAAGCTCTCGACAAACCAGACGATCCCTATGTGGTTATTTCACAAGGACCAGCGTGGCGGTTTCTTGAAAATTCTTCAATTGTACATTCTTTAGTCACTGCAAGATTACGGGTTGCCTGTGGCTTGCCTGTAACCAAATCTGCTGCGAGGGTGGGGCGCTATTTGTCGCAGGAGGTGCGTGGGAACTGTGCTGCCATCATTGGTATGGCACTGGATAAAGCACCCTGCCGTGCTCTGTCGGTGGAAGGATGCAGTGTACCGCAAAATCCGTTTGAGCTTACGGCATGGGAAGCATTAACTTTAGGAGATGATACCGCCGCTGCATCAGGCATCTCCCTGGGATATTACAACGAACCCAGATTAATCTATACCAATAACGCTTTTCGGCTTAACTCGTGGAAAGCGAGCAATCGTCGTACTGTCCATCTTGGTGTTGATATTTTCGCACCAACGGCTACCCAAATTTGTGCTCCGCTGGACGGCGTGGTTACAGTCATAGAAAATCGACTGGAGTCCCTTGACTATGGCGGGATGGTTATCATTAAGCACAAGACACCCCATGGAGACAGCTTTTACAGTCTGTATGGGCACCTTAATCCTGCGGTCTGTCAGAGCCTACGTCAGGGTCAAGAACTTAAGGCCGGTGAAGTGTTCGCTGCGCTAGGAACGCCCGAACAGAACGGTGGTTGGGCACCTCATTTACATCTTCAACTGGCAATGGGTATTGAAGGCTTAGGATCTGACTGGCCTGGAGTTGCAGATCCGGACGAACGCGATTTCTGGAACGCATTGTGCCCCAATCCAGCTGCGTTGTTGAATCTGCCGGATGAGAAAGTTGGTTACGTTTCATTGAACGAATCAGTGGTACTGCAGCAACGCCAGAATGATTTTGGCGCAAATCTGAAGTTGAGCTATACCAAGCCAGTGATGCTACTGCGTGGCTGGAGGCACTACTTGTTTGATCAATGGGGTCGGCCTTATTTAGATGCGTATAACAACGTGCCACATATTGGTCACGCAAACCCCCGTTTGCAAGCAAGAATCAGTGAGCAATTAAAACGCCTGAATACCAATACCCGTTACCTGCATCCAGCGCAATCTGCACTCGCGCGCAAATTGACTTCAAAAATGCCTGAACAGCTTTCTGTTTGTTTTTTTGTCAATTCTGGATCAGAGGCTAACGAGCTGGCGCTTCGTTTGGCACGAGCGTATACAGGTGGTAAGGATATGGTGACACTTGATCATGGTTATCATGGTAATACCACTGGGGCAATTGATATCTCAGCGTACAAATTCAATGCCCCTGGTGGTGTTGGCAAGCCTGACTGGGTTTGGTTGATGGATATACCTGATGTTTATGGTGGTAGGTTTCGTCAACCTGAGGCTGACTGTGCACATCTATATTCGCAACAGGTAGATGATGCCATTAAGGGAATAAATCAGGTCGGTGGAAAATTAGCTGGGTTTATCGCGGAAACCTTTCCAAGTGTTGGGGGTCAGGTTATTCCACCAAAAGGTTATCTGCAAAGCGTTTATCGTAAAATTCGTGCTGCCGGTGGGCTCTGCATAGCCGACGAAGTACAAACTAGTTTGGGTCGTCTAGGAGAGTATTATTTTGCCTTCCAGCAGCAAGAAGTCGTGCCTGACATCGTTGTTCTTGGTAAACCTATAGGTAACGGCCACCCAATCGGGGCGGTAGTTACAACCAGAGAAATTGCAGACAGCTTTGCCGCAGGCCCTGAGTTCTTTTCTACGTTTGGTGGCTCCACCTTGTCTTGCGTCGTGGCCAAGGAGGTACTTGATATTGTGGATGACGAAGCTTTGCAGGCCAATGCGCTTATGATTGGTAAGCAGGCGCTTGAAGGTTTGAACATGTTGAAAGAAAAACATGCAATTATCGGCGATGTCCGAGGAATGGGACTCTTTATTGGTGTCGATTTTGTCACCCACCAGTCGCACCGAAAACCTGCACCAGACGTTGCCACCTATGTGGTGAATCGCCTGCGAGATTACAGAATTTTTGCCGGCTTGGAAGGCCCCAACAATAACGTGTTGAAAATTAGGCCTCCACTGACAATCGAAGCAGATGATATTGCAATGTTACTCGAAACGCTTGATTTAATTCTTTCAGAAACAGCAATTTCAGACTGTCGGTCAGACTAGTCTATGGCTCGAATGGCTTACTGTAGAGTAAAGTGACGTGCCACAGAAACACCCTGAGAAGATCTAAAAGGTAGACCTAGTTCAGCTATGAAGCCAATACGGCATTAGGGTACAAAAGAAATGCAGGGGAACGGGAAAAATCTTAGATTTTTGACCGGTTGTTCCATAAAAAGCGCTATTTTTGGGAAAATGGCGCGCCCGAGAGGATTCGAACCTCTGACCGCTCGGTTCGTAGCCGAGTACTCTATCCAGCTGAGCTACGGGCGCTCAAAAAATGGCGGAGAGGGAGGGATTCGAACCCTCGGTACCAGTATATAGGTACGGTTCCTTAGCAGGGAACTGGTTTCAGCCACTCACCCACCTCTCCGCAGAGAGCGCGTATATTACCCTAACCTTTTGGGAAATAAAAGCCTTAAGTTTCAATTATTTTGAATGATTTTCTTACTGGGGTTATTTCTTGCCAAAGGGGAAACCACCACCTAATCCTGGCAACCCTCCAGGCATCCCAGGAGGCATTCCTGGAGGCATTGCGCCAGCCCCGCCACCCATACCAGGTGGCATTTGTCCTTGCATACCACGCATCATTTTTTGCATGCCGCCTTTCCCCGACATTTTCTTCATCATCTTAGCCATCTGCTTATGCTGTTTAATTAAACGGTTGATGTCTTGGATCTGTGTACCAGAGCCTGTGGCGATACGGCGCTTACGTGAGCCATTAAGTGTGTCTGGTACTGCTCGTTCTTTTGGTGTCATGGAATTAATAATAGATTCCATTTGGTCAAAGTTCTTTTCTGCCCCTGCACTTGAAGCAGCTTGGGCCATACCACCCATACCTGGCATCTTGTCTAGCAATCCTGCCATGCCACCCATATTTTTCATTTGTTGCAACTGGTCACGGAAATCTTCTAAATCGAAGCCTTTGCCTTTTTTGATCTTTTTGGCTAGTTTCTCTGCTTTAACCTTGTCTACTTTTTGCTCTACTTCTTCGATAAGAGATAGTACATCACCCATACCCAAAATTCGTGAAGCGATGCGGTCTGGGTGGAAAGGCTCTAAGGCTTCAACCTTCTCGCCCACACCTAAGAACTTAATAGGTTTACCGGTAATATGACGCACAGAAAGTGCCGCACCACCTCGGGCATCACCATCTGTTTTACTAAGTACCACACCCGTTAGAGGCAATGCTTCGTTGAAGGCTTTAGCTGTATTAGCTGCGTCTTGGCCAGTCATGGCGTCGACTACAAATAGGGTTTCCACAGGTTCTACGGCGGCATGCAGGGCTTTCACCTCATCCATCATATCTGCATCAACGTGCAAGCGACCTGCTGTATCAACAATCACTACATCGTAATGCTGTTGACGAGCATGACTAATCGCTTTTTCAGCAATTGCTACAGGTTTTTCCATAACCGTGCTTGGAAAAAAATGCGCACCTACTTCTTCTGAAAGCACTTGTAGCTGTTTGATGGCTGCTGGACGATAAACGTCCACACTAACCAGCATGACAGATTTCTTCTTCTTTTCGATGAGAAACTTAGCTAGCTTGGCAGCAGAAGTGGTTTTACCGGCGCCTTGCAGGCCTGCCATTAGAATCACAGCAGGAGGCTGAACCGCCAAGTTAAGATCTTCATTGGCTGTGCCCATGATCGATTCCAGCTCTTGCTGGACGATTTTCACAAACACTTGGCCTGGGCTTAAGCTGCGGCTAACCTCTGTACCTACGGCACGGACTTTAACTTGCTCAATAAATGCTTTAACCACCGGCAATGCAACGTCGGCTTCCAATAGCGCCATGCGTACTTCGCGCAGAGTGCCTTTAATATTGTCTTCTGTGAGGCGCGCTTGGCCACGGATGTGCTGTAACGTTTTGCCTAAGCGGTCGGTTAAATTATCAAACATGTAAGTCTCTGTGATACACCAAATTATTGACCCTAGTATACCCCCGCCAACTCTCTTTAGCGCTTAGTTTTAGTCTTTTTTAACATCAAGCCTAGGCATAGCTGCTTGGCTTGATTATGATGGGTGACTAATCGGACAAAAACAATCATCATGGTTTCTTTAATAGTTGGTCTCAGCGCAATATTTTTCTACTTATTTAGCGCGTGGACTCAAAATAATGCACACTCTCAGCAGGTCTCCAAAAGAGGCTACGCGCTTAGCTTTGCTGCATGGATACTGCAGGGTTTTCATTTATACCTGCACCTATTCACCCAGGCGGGTCTTTTATTAGATTTTGGTGCCACCTTATCTTTGACAGCATGGGCAGTGATTGGGGTCATTCTAATCAGCAGTTTACGCAAGCCAGTGTCTAGTTTGCTTGTTTTTGCTGCGCCGATTGCGGCCGTAGCCATTGCTATAGATACTGTTAGCGTGCCGAGCTTTGAAGGTCGTCAGTTTTCTTCTGGCATATTGTTACACATAGTGACATCCATCTTAAGCTATGCCCTATTTGCTGTTGCTGCGTGCCAGGCTGTGTTACTTATTTACCAAAATCGCCATTTGAAGCAACACCAAGCGTCACGTTTGGTTGCAAGCCTACCCCCCTTACAAACGATGGAAAGTTTATTATTTGAAGTGCTTGCAGCAGGTCAAATTTTCTTAAGCATCGCTTTGCTGACAGGATTCTTGTTTTTGGATGATCTATGGGCCCAACATGTGGTTCATAAAACTATCTTAAGCCTTGTGGCATGGATTATTTTTACTATTCTTTTGATAGGCCACTACCGCTTAGGCTGGCGGGGCCGCACCGCAATACGCTGGACCTTATGGGGGTTTGCCAATCTTGTTGTTGCCTTTTTCGGCACTAAATTGGCTTTGGAATTTCTGTTATAACACCTCAGCACTTGACAGCAGGCGCCTCAAGCATAAGAATTGAGGACCATAACTGATACGAGGTTACACCCGCCTTGAGCGAAATCCCTTTAAGCTATTTATTCACTAGCTTAGCATTCCTTATTTTATTGTCGGCATTTTTCTCCAGCTCCGAAACTGGCATGATGTCTCTGAATCGTTATCGCCTGCGTCATTTGGTTAAACAAAAACACCGTGGTGCTATGCGTGCTAGTAAGCTATTAGAACGGCCCGACCGGCTTATTGGTGTGATTCTTATTGGCAACAATTTTGTAAACATATTAGCGTCTGCAATTGCTACCATGATTGCGCTGCGCCTAATGGGAGATGCTGGTGTTGCAGTAGCTACCGCAATGCTTACCTTGGTGATCCTCATTTTTGCAGAGGTCACACCAAAAACGGTGGCCGCCATAAAGCCTGAACAAGTGGCCTTCCCTGCATCTTTGATTCTCTCGCCTCTGCTTAAATTACTGTACCCCTTCGTGTGGGTGGTAAACACCATTTGTAATGGACTACTTCGCATGCTTGGCTTTAATGCCGCCGCCCAGGCAAATGATCACCTTAGCTCTGAAGAGTTGCGCACTATTGTGCACGAAGCGGGTGCACTTATTCCACGCCGCAACCAATCCATGTTATTGAGCATCTTGGATCTAGACACCGTTACCATGGAAGACATCATGATCCCGCGTAACGAAATCGTGGGAATTGATATTAATGAAGACATTAAAACCATCTTGCACACCATTAGCCAAAGTCCTCACACTCGACTACCTTTATACCAAGAAGAGCTGAACAATGTGGTGGGAATCGTGCACGTAAGGCAAATATTGCCTCTTATGCATGCGGAAAACCCAACTAAAGAAGAGTTTTTAGCACTCGCTAGAGAACCTTATTTTGTGCCAGAAAGTACGCCCTTGAACACCCAATTGCTAAACTTTCAAAAGCGTAAATCATGGGTGGCTTTGGTGGTGGATGAATATGGTGATATCCAAGGGCTAACTACCCTAGAAGACATTTTAGAAGAAATTGTGGGTGACATGGCCGAAGAACAAGACCATGAAAACGATGACATCCATCCACAAGAAGATGGCTCATTTTTTATCGATGGCACCACTACTGTGCGTGATATCAATAAAGCACTGACTTGGACTTTGCCCATTGATGGACCCAAGACTCTTAATGGCTTAATTACCGAAAGGCTAGAGGAAATTCCTCAGTTTAACGTGTGTTTGAAGATAGGGGAATACCACCTAGAAACGGTGCAAATTAGCGGTAACTTCATTAAAACTGTGCGTTTACGTCGTGTTCAGATCTCTACAGAAGAAGTGCATTAAACCTTCACAATAGTGACAAACGGGCTAGCCAGTTCGCGTTCTCGTACATTGGCTAGTACTTGCTTACGCCCTTCATTGTCCAATCGCATCCAAGCGGTAATCTCTTCACCAGAACGATAACAGCCCTGACAAATGTCATGATCATCTAGATAACATACGTTAACGCAGGGTGAAGCAATGATTTTTCCTGACACGATCAAACATCCTTGGGTTTGGTATTGGGGTGGCTATAAAGATCAATGCGCGCATCGTAAACCAAATTAACAAATTCAGCCAGAATAAAAGCTGTCATTCCCCAAATACGATATTCATCGTAATAGAAGCTAGGCACCTGCTTAACACCCGCAACAATCGGCAAAGCATCCATCACAGGCTTAGTATCAATGAAAAAGCTCAAAGGTACGGTGAATATTCGATCCAACTCCCCAAAATTAGGTATAAGCTGATTAACTACTGCGGCAGGTACAACACCAACCACAGGCGTTACCAAGAACCCTTGTCTCGACAATACCTGCCCCATCTGTCCAACCACTTTCACAACTTCTGGCTGAAGTGCAACTTCTTCATAAGCCTCTCGCAGCGCGGTAGCTACTAGGTCTGCATCATCATGTTCTGCTTTACCTCCCGGAAAGGCAATCTGGCCCTTATGAGTAGGCATGTGCTCTGCTCGCCGGGTTAATATTACCTCTGGATTATCTATATCGTCAGTGATCGCCAACAACACAGCAGCAGGCGTTTGTAACTCTGCGGTAAGACGTCTAGGCTGATGTTGAGCTAATTTTTGGGCAATAAACTGATGCATTGGATTGGATCTACAATTCCTTGTTTCTAGTGGAGTGTGTTTATCTTACAATAAACACACTATTTAAGTCAGCGATCTACAACATACCATGAAATATTGCAGCCATTGTAGTGCTCTAGTGAGCTTTATCATCCCTCAGGGCGACAATCGCCATCGCTATGTATGTGGTGAGTGCGAATTCATTTTTTACGAAAACCCTCGCATTATAGCCGGCTGTATTCCTGTATTTGGTGATAAGGTATTACTGTGTAAACGCGCCATAGAACCCCGCTTAGGCTACTGGACATTGCCTGCAGGGTTTATGGAAAATGGCGAAACTACGGAGCAGGCAGCCCTGAGAGAAACATACGAAGAGGCCTATGCATCTCCTCAATTAGGACGCTTATTTAGCGTGTGCAACCTACCTAAAGGCAACCAAGTGCACATTTTTTACTTGGCAGAAATGACTGTAGCCGAGTATGGATCTGGCCCAGAGAGTTTAGAAGTAGAACTTTATGATGAAGCCGACATCCCTTGGGATGACATCGCTTTTGGCACTATTACCCAAACATTAAAACGCTTTTTTGAGGATCGAAATCAAGGTGTTGAACAACTTCACCACATTGATTTCTAACTAACCCTGCAGGTAAGGGTTACTTCGGCGCTCAGATCCAATGGTAGACATTGGGCCATGGCCCGGCACAAATTTCACAGCGTCCTGAAGCACCAATAATTTCGTTTTGATCGCATTAATTAACGTTGCATGGTCGCCTTGAGGGAAGTCTGTACGCCCTATAGAGCCTTGAAACAACACATCCCCCACGAATAACAAACCCTGGCCTTGGTGATGAAATACAACATGGCCAGGCGTGTGTCCAGGACAATGTAATACATCTAAGGTTTCCTCGCCCACAGTCACTTGATCGCCTTGGTGCAGCCATCGTGTTGGCACAAAAGTTTTGGCCTCTGGGAACTGGAACATACGGCTTTGATCGGCTAGCCCGTCTATCCAAAACTGATCCCCTTCATGGGGGCCAATAATAGGCAGGTTCTTATCTTCAGACAATTGTCCTGCTGCACCGGCATGATCAATATGAGCATGGGTCAATAAAATCTGCTTAAGCTCTACGCCATGGGCTGACACTCGATCTAGCAAGCGCGGTAACTCACCGCCTGGGTCAACCAACGCAGCTTCCATGGTCTCATCACACCAAATTAAACTACAGTTCTGCTGAAACGGTGTAACTGGAATGATTTCAAATTGTAAGGCCATCGTTATTACTCAATAATAATTTTCAATCCCACGGCGTAGTAGCCCCTCTAACCTACCCATACACGAGCATTGCGGAACATTCTCATCCACGGCCCATCTTCACCCCAAGCGCCATCTACCCACGAGTTAGTACAGCTACGGTATACTCGTTCTGGGTGTGGCATCATAACCGTGACTCGGCCGTTAGCCGCTGTTAGACCGGTAATGCCGCTGACTGAACCATTAGGGTTGGCTGGGTAATTTTCCGTGACTTGGCCAGTTCCATCTACGAACCGAAGTGCAACTTTACTTTCACAGGCTAGGCGCTGCTCATCATTGGCAAATTCTGCGTGGCCTTCGCCATGGGCGATGGCAATAGGCATATGTGAACCAGCCATTCCTTGTAGGAAGATGGAGTCATTTTCCTGTACCTGAACCAAGGCCGTTCTGCCTTCAAACTGCTCCGATTGATTGCGCACAAAGTGCGGCCAATGGTCACTGCCAGGAATCAATTCATGTAAGTTAGATAACATCTGGCAGCCATTACATACGCCTAGGGCAAAGCTATCTTCACGCTCAAAGAATTGACTAAACTCCTGCCTTGCTAGAGGGTTAAATAAAATGGACTTCGCCCAGCCTTCCCCAGCACCTAAAACGTCTCCGTAAGAGAAACCGCCGCAGGCAACTAAACCTTTAAATTCACTCAGCGCACGACGGCCTTCGAGAATGTCACTCATGTGAACATCAACACAATCAAAACCGGCTTTAACAAAAGCTGCAGCCATTTCTAACTGCCCGTTCACCCCTTGCTCTCGCAGTATGGCAACACGCGGACGTTGACCGCTTGCAATCAGGTCAGCGGCAATGTCTTCATCACTATTAAAAGTGAGTAATGAGTTAAGGCCTGGATTATTAGCATCTAACAATGCATCGTACTCTTGTTGAGCACAATTAGCGTTATCACGCATGGACTGCAGACGGTAGCTGGTCTGCGCCCACGCACGATGTACTTGTGTTCTTGAATCCACCAACACTTCTTCGCCTTCTATGGTGAAGCGAATTTGGTCGTCATCGTTAAGGCTGCCAATCACGCGGCTCTGTTCTGCTAAACCGCATGAACTAAGCTGACGTAAGACCTCAGCACTGTCTTGGCTCTTCACTTGTAACACTACACCGAGCTCTTCGTTAAACATCCACGCCAACAAATCATCGGCGTCGCTGATCATTTCTGCACATTCAACATCAATACCTACGTGCCCAGATAAGGACATTTCCACTAAGGTTGTGTACAAACCACCGTCGGAGCGGTCGTGGTAGGCTAGCAATAATCCGTCTTCGTTTAAGCCTTGCACGGCGCTAAATAAGCCTAATAAATCTTCAGCGTCATCTAAGTCTGGGGTGGTATCCCCTAACTGACTATATACTTGGGCTAAGCATGAGCCCCCTAAGCGATTTTGTCCGTTGCCTAAATCTACCAGAATGAGTGCAGTTTCACCTGCATCAGTGACTAACTGTGGTGTGAGTGTCTTGCGTACATCAGCCACTGGTGCGAAACCAGTAATGACCAAAGAAACGGGTGAGGTGACGCTCTTGTCTGTATCGCCATCCTGCCATACTGTCCGCATGGACATAGAATCCTTGCCTACTGGAATGGAAATTCCAAGAGCTGGGCATAATTCCATTCCCACCGCTTTTACCGTGTCATATAAGATTGCATCTTCGCCTGCATAACCCGCTGGCGACATCCAGTTAGCAGACAGACGAATATCACTAATCTGATCAATTTGAGCACACGCCATGTTGGTAATGGTTTCACCAATGGCCATACGGCCAGATGCTGGCCCGTCGATTAAGGCCAAGGGTGTACGCTCACCCATAGCCATGGCTTCACCTGTTGTGGAGTCTAACGCTGTAGTAGTTACGGCACAGTTGGCCACTGGCACTTGCCATGGGCCCACCATCTGCTCACGGGCTACCATACCAGTGATAGAGCGGTCGCCTATGGTTATCAAAAAGCCTTTACTGGCCACCGTAGGCAAGTTCAATATGCGGCCTGCTGCCTCAGTTAAATCTACGTTGGATAGGTCTAACACTGGCAATTCAATTTCTTGACGCTTAACGTCACGGTGCATTTTAGGTGGTTTGCCAAACAACACTGACATCGGTAGATCAACAGGCTGATCATCAAACTGTGTATCGCCCAAAGATAAGTGATGCTCTTCCGTGGCTTCACCAACAACTGCATAGGGGCAACGTTCACGAGTACAAAGTGCAATAAAGGTATCCATATTCTCTGGTGCCACGGCCAACACATAACGCTCTTGCGCTTCGTTACACCAAATAGCAAGAGGAGACATACCCGGCTCATCATTATTGATATCACGAATGTGGAACGCACCACCACGGCCACCATCTTTAACTAACTCAGGAAAGGCATTGGATAAACCCCCAGCCCCCACATCGTGGATAAAGCTAATGGGGTTATGGTCACCCATTTGCCAACAGCGGTCGATCACTTCCTGACAGCGGCGCTCTAGCTCTGGGTTATCTCTTTGTACTGAAGCAAAGTCTAAGCTTTCAGCACTGGCACCAGAATCCATAGAAGATGCAGCACCACCACCCAAGCCAATTTGCATGGCTGGGCCGCCTAAACAGATCAACTTATCGCCTACGCCTACTTCACCTTTTTCCACATGGTCGGCACGAATATTACCCATGCCGCCTGCGATCATAATAGGCTTATGGTAGCCACGAACTTCTTGTCCGTTTACACCGGCAACTTTGGCTTCGTAGGTACGGAAATAACCGTTGAGAGCGGGGCGACCAAATTCATTGTTAAAAGACGCACCGCCAATAGGCCCTTCCAGCATAATATCCAAGGCAGAAACAATACGGGCTGGTTTGCCGTAATCCACCTCCCATTCTTGTTCAAAACCTGGAATGCGTAGGTTAGAAACGCTATATCCCGTAAGGCCCGCCTTAGGCTTAGAACCTTTTCCTGTTGCGCCTTCGTCACGGATTTCTCCACCAGAGCCTGTAGCTGCACCAGCAAATGGAGCGATGGCAGTAGGATGATTGTGTGTTTCTACCTTCATCAATAAATGAATGTCTTCTTGGTGGTAAGCGTATTGCTGGTCTTCTGGTTGTGGGAAGAAACGACCTGCTTTGTGGCCCTTAATGACTGAAGCATTGTCTATGTAGGCAGACAGTACACCTTCGCCGTTGAGCTCGTTGGTGTTCTTAATCATCTTGAATAGTGACAAGCTTTGATCTTCACCATCGATAGACCAGCTGGCGTTGAATATTTTATGGCGGCAATGCTCTGAGTTTGCCTGAGCAAACATCATCAACTCCACATCTGTGGGGTTGCGGCCTATCTCAACAAAGGCTTCAACAAGGTAGTCAATTTCATCATCAGCCAGCGCCATACCCAAATTGATATTAGCGATAGCCAAGGCTTCACGCCCCCCTTGCAAAACATCAACTCGCTCCAGAGGGACTGGTTCAGTTTGTACAAATAAACCTTGTGCCTGATCTAGCGAAGTTAAGGTTTGTTCTACCATGCGATCATGTAATATCGCTGCAGCCAGTGTGTATTCTTTAACCGACAAAGGATCAGCAGATGTTAGATAAAAAGCCGTGCCACGTTCAATGCGTTTTACGTGTTGTAAGCCGCAGTTATGGGCAATGTCTGTTGCCTTGCTAGACCAGGGTGAAATAGTCCCTAAGCGGGGAATCACCAATACCAAATTATCACTCACGTTTTGTACAGCTACATTGGGACCATAACGCAGCACTTTATTGAGCTTATCCGCATCTTCATGGGTCAACTCACCGTCTACCAATACAAAGTGCATAAACTCTGCATATACCGCCTTAATGCTTGGCAGTTCACTTTGCAAACGAGATAGCAGTCGTTGGTTACGGAAGTCGGACAAGGCTGGTGCGCCGCGAAGAATTAACATGGTAGGCCTCTAAAGAACTGCATCTTTGGGTTGATCTATAACGGAATTAGGACTAACTACAGCGGTTTTGTTAGCTTTATGATGTAAGCGTCGCTGTTTAAAAAAATTGCTCAGCATGGTACTGGATTCATCAGCCATAACGCCTGATTCAACCTGCACAATGTGATTGTAATGGGGGAGAGATAACAGCTGTAATTGACTAACGACAGCGCCAGCCTTAGGTTCCGTAGCGGCATAAACAAGGCGTTGAATACGCGCATGAATAATAGCACCAACACACATAGTACACGGCTCTAGTGTAACGTAGAGATCGCAGCCACTAAGGCGATAATTGCCAATAACTTGAGCCGCTTGTCGCAAGGCCATGATCTCTGCATGGGCACAGGGATCATGTGCACTAATCGTTTGATTGTAGCCCTGTCCAATGATTTGACCTTCATGCACCACCAATGCACCAACTGGCACTTCGCCAATTTGCGCAGCTTGGGCCGCCAGGTCCATGGCCTGGGCCATGAAGTCTTGGTCTGTAAAGGCTGCGTTATGGGTATTGGCCTGCATGATGGAGTCTCTATAGGTTACAGTAGCGCCTTATTCCCACTCAATAGTGGCTGGTGGCTTACTGGAAACGTCATAGGCAACACGGGAAATGCCAGAGATTTCATTGATAATTCTGCCAGAGACTTTTTCTAATAGCTCATAAGGCAAGTGAGCCCAACGAGCCGTCATAAAGTCCACAGTTTCCACAGCCCTTAGGCTAACAACCCACTCATAACGACGGGCATCACCTACCACACCTACAGACTTAACGGGCAGGAACACCACAAAGGCTTGGCTGGTTTTATGGTACCAACCCGACGCATGCAACTCTTCCATGAAGATGGCATCAGCCAAACGCAGAATATCAGCATATTCTTCTTTCACTTCACCTAAAATACGCACGCCAAGGCCAGGCCCTGGGAACGGGTGACGATAAACCATGTCGTAAGGTAAGCCTAACTCTAGGCCAATTTTACGTACTTCGTCTTTAAATAATTCACGTAATGGTTCAATCAGATCAAAGGCCATGTCATCTGGCAAACCACCCACGTTGTGATGGGATTTAATCACATGGGCTTTGCCCGTTTCTCCAGCCGCAGATTCTATGACATCTGGATAAATGGTACCTTGAGCAAGCCACTTAACATTGGT
>Ga0308024_1000687_pt1 | contig 13288 bp, 21 predicted proteins | sample Neamet420_FD_201295 | JGI IMG/M metagenome (GOLD analysis project Ga0308024, IMG submission 201295) | Marine microbial communities from water near the shore, Antarctic Ocean - #420 | ecosystem: Environmental > Aquatic > Marine > Unclassified | place: Southern Ocean | collected 2014-10-03
TCTCGTTCAAGACCATCTAAGGGTAAAACCAACTCATTTACAGTAGGTTTATTAAAGAATGGTAAACCACAAAGAAAATCATTACAGATTTCAGTATTTGGTATGGAGAGTGGTAACTATGAATTAACACACTATATAAACTAATGATATCATTACACGGATTACTAAACGAAATTAACAAACCATCAGTTAAAGTTAAGGATAATATATTATATCTTGATTATAAAAACACACCTTCTTTTGATGGGTTAAAATCTAAGGTATTCAAAGTAATTATAGCAGGACCAAAGAACGAACCAAAGAATCAGAAATACATGATTTATTGGAAAGAAGATTCTAAAGATTGGAAATGGGAATCTGGACAAATGAAACGCCAACTTAGAAGTTCAATTGTTTCTAATGCCAAAAAACATATACCAATAAAATAAATAACAACAATTCATCGAAGAAATATTACATATTATCGATGAATTTTATGGTTTCTCAAAATCATATTATATTTATAATCATACTAGGAGTATCCTCCCTTGTTATTTCAATATAACAGATTAGTAAAAACACGTTTTAAAAAGAAGTTTTAATAAATACGTTATGTAATCTATTTCCTAAAACGGAGATTACTTTGAATACGACTACAATTAAATCCTTGTATCGAGTTATACTAATGATATTAATATCATTCATATTAGTATCATCAAACTCCCCACAAGAACAGAAAATTATATCCATTGGAAAGGTTTCCAATGAAATACGAGTCGGTCCTTTTGCCGGCAATCCTTCGCTATCACATGGCGTACGTAATATCCTCGAAGAACTTTTGATGGAATTGGATTACGATCTCTCAGACAACTCATTAAAGAAAATCAACGTAAGGTTAGTTTTCTTCGATATCAAAAATATTGGTAGATCCATTGGATTTTACCATAAAGATGTTTCGTTAACACAGATAATCGCCATCGGTGAATTACAAATTGGAAATAAGATAAAGAAACGTACTGTAAAAAAGGGTACGAGTAAACAAATATCTACATCCACGTTAGTAGTTGCTTCAGATGGAACTTTCAACCAACAAACTGCGAGTATAGCCTTAAAGAAGGTACTTGCACAAATAATCGAGGAATTACTACAATGAAAAAACTAATAACAGTAATATTATGTGTATTGTTTACACTTAATATCTTTGGCCAAGATGCCTATTTAGACCACAGTTATGTAGAACCAAGTGGATTTGCAGTTAATGATACCATTACTGTAAAGTTCAATCCCATATATGTAGAGGGTACAACACCCACACAACTTACAGGATGGTTTGAGTATAATAACAAATTATTAGAGAAAATTAGTGAAACTTACTATGGTGATGGGCAAGTTAATTCAAATCATTGGGTTGGTTATAAGTTTAATCCAGCTACGGGTTTTGAAATACATGAAATCAGTTCACAATGGGGTAATGGAGCATCATACGGAGTAAATGCCGATTGGAATGTGATGTCTTTATTTGTACAAAGTTCAGGAACAATAGTGGAAGGAGAAACATTTATTGAAATCAAATTCAAAATAAAAGATAGAGGATTAACTGATTATACAGATTATTCTGAAGTTACTATGATAAACGATGGAAGATATCGTGATAATAGAACTGATACTGATTACGTAGTACATGCAATGAATCAGAGTATTGATTTGGGTATTGTTAGTGGAGTAAATGCCGGTGATGTTGTTATTAATCTAAATACTCCAGCAAAAGCATTACACGCTACTGATTATCAATATAAAATATATAATGGTGATATCATACACGATGAAGGATCCTTTGACAGTAACGGACAGATAATCATATCAACATTAATTAATGATATCGAGTATAATATTGATATATTCGTAACCGAATCACCAACAACCTTGGTATTAGATGACGTAATTACGATAACAGATGCATATATAACGTTCAAAGAGGCTATTGCAAGAGATGGTGGTAGTGGTGGTGCACCAGGAGATGTGAGTAGTTATTTTTCTCATGGTATTCAGTATCTATTGGGTGAGTTAAACAATAGTGGAAATGTTGATTTTGAAGATTCATATATATCACTTGCACATGTTAATGGAGTTGACACAGATAGTGAATGGTATTCATCTACTACGAATGGAGCAATTAATGTAGTTGGTGAAGTTGCACAATATGGAATATCTACTAATGATTACTACTTCGGACAAAAGAAAACATTCACACCTACTGATGATTTAAAGGTATTTGAATTTGCACATGGATTAGTTGGTGATGTTGATTTTTCACATTCATATGAACCAACGGCAGTATCAACCTCTAATAAGAGTTCTACTCAATCTAAAGTTTCATCAAGGGTAGAAACACAAACAATTGATATTGTATCTGAATTGACAGAAGGGAAGGTTATTGTGAGTATCTTAACTGATGCAATTGATATGGTAGGTTCTCAATTTAATATCACATATGATACATCAATTCTTACATTGGATGAAGTTATATTTGATACAGGAAACACGATGAGTAATTTCTCAAACCATAAAGAAACTGTTGGTAAAATTTGGATAGGTTCATTAGACCAAAGTGGTATTGAAACTATTAAGAATGGAACACCATATAAGTTAATCTTTACACCAAAGGAAACAATACAAAATACAATAGGATTAGTAAGTTTTAATTTAACAGAGGGAGTTAAATCAGATGGTACAAAAATTAAATTTGAATTTTAAAAGGAAAAAGGATATGAAAAATATATTATTATTTGTTGGATTAGTATTAATGTTAAGTGGATGTGTTAGAGATGATATGTTTATAGATACAATCGAACCACCAAAATTAATTGAGGCGTTAGAGATAGTACAATCTAAAGGATTGAAATTGGAATCTATTATAGTATCCAATGAGGTATTGATTAATGTGAAATTAGAAGTTGTCGGCTCATATAAGATAAAGATTAGAAACATTGTTAATAAGATAGTTTCACAAGAAATAATACAGGCAAAAGCAGGTGATAATATTCTTAAAGTGTACACATCTACATTACCTAAAAGTGCATATACAATTCAATTAACTAATATGGATAACCAATTAATAGGTAGTCAGAGATTCACAATTAAGAACTAAAACTATGGGTGAAGAAGTAAAAGAAAAGGGATTTTTTGATAGTATTAAGTCAAAGGTAATGACAAGTATCGGAGTTATCTTAACAGGTATCGGAACAATGTTTATGAGTGAAGTAAAAACATTCATTGGAATTGGTGATGAACCTTCTCCGGTAGAACAAATTCAGCAAGATATAAATGTTGCAGGACCAACAATAGTAGTAAATATTCCAGAACAAAAACGGGATACAGTAGTAAAAAAGGTTTATATAAAACCAGTCGTTAAACCTAAAGAAAAAGAAGAACTAATAGATTGGTAAGAATAAAGATTATGGAAGAGTTAATAAGTTTTTTAAGTACAGTTACACTATGTAGTATTGCAATTACAAATGATATGCCAGGATTATTCCTTGCAACATTTGTTATAGGACTTACGTACCACATTATACGTGGTAGAAAGAAAGGGTGGAAACTCCCAAAGGATATCAAGGATACTCATTAAAACAAAAAGATTATGTTAAGATTTTACAAAGAATTATGGTTTGAAAAACAAAATGTGGTAGATTATATTATGGCAACTGTTGTTACATTGATGACAAGTATGGTTGTAATTGGTATAGTTGGTATAATGTTTCAACTGATTTTAAATCCAACATCATTTGATAATACAACATTCGGAATATTTGATACATTAGGATAGATATGAAAAAATACATATTAACGATGGGATTACTCTTGTTAGGAGTAGTTTCTCAATTTGCACAAACAATCGGAACAATTAAAACCGAAACTTATACTGCTAAATTCGAAAGAAAGAAATCAATAGATGATGTTTCTGATTACGATGGGGATATGATTCCTGTTGCACTTCTAAGTGTTGGTATATCGGATGATTTATATGAAACATACCCAGAACTTAGGGATGGTAGAGTAGGTTTAGGACTTACTAATATCGTAATTGAGTATTTGGATTGGACTAATAGATTTGAATTCGTAGAAGAAAAATCAGCAATCAAAAATAGAATGAAATCTCAATGGATTGCATCTCGTAAGGGTGTATCTGAGAATAAGGTATATGGTATGGGTAAGATAAAGTTGGCCAACTACTTCGTTACAATTGAGATATACGATTTCTCAGTATCAGAAGATGAAACCTTATCACTTAAATCAGGTTCTAAACAAACACAAACAACTCGTTTAGGATTACAAGTAAGATTTACCAATGCAACCAATGGAACTTATTTTGTAGGTTCTGGTCTTGGTGAATCAACTACAATAAAAACTCAAGAAGGATTACAAGGATTAGATTTAGCTGAGATTAAATTCAGACAATCTGCAATTGGTGTATCAACGAGAAAAGCATTAGAAACTGCATCTGCAAGAATTGTTGCACGAATGATACGTAAGAAGTTATTCGTAAACTAATATCATGAGAAAATTACTAATCCTATTATTTTTCTTATTAGGTAGTAATGTATATGGGCAAATATTCACACAAACTTTTGTGGATAGATGTACCAATCAAGTTACTGTGGTTAACGCAAACTTCACTCAAGGTTCGGCAACCGTAGCATTCTACAATAAAGTTCGTATTTTTACTTACCAGCAATTTATAAACGGTGAACTACAACTGTGGTTAATCGAAACCTATACATGGCACACCAACCTATCACCATGTTCAGATGCCGCGGCAGAAGCACTTGCCGCACAACAGGCCGCCCAACAAGCTCAACAACAAGCTCAACAAGCGGCAGATGCAGCTGCAGCAGCTGCAGCCGAAGCAGCATCCGCGGCAGCTGCAGCCGAAGCCGCCGCAACCGCTGCAGCTGAAGCATCTGCAGCCGCCGAAGCAGCTGCAGCCGCCGAAGCAGCTGCAGCCGCCGCTTCCTCATCAACATCAAGTGGTTCATCATCATCAACTTCAAGTGGAAGTACTGATAGTAGTTCAACATCAAGTGGTTCAACTGAAAGTAGTGGGAGCACCGAAAGTGGTTCAACTGAAAGTAGTGGTTCAACTGAAAGTAGTGGTTCAACTGAAAGTGGTGGTTCAACTGAAAGTGGTGGTTCAACTGAGGAAAGTTCATCAACTGAAAGTGGTTCAACCGAAGAAAGTGGTTCAACTGAAGAAAGTAGCTCTACCGAAGAAACAACTACGGAGGAAACTACTACTGAGGAAACAACTACCGAAGAAACTACTGAGGAAACATCCACAGAGGAAACAACCGAAGAAACAACCGAAGAAACAACCGAAGAAACAACCGAAGAAACAACCGAAGAAGTAAAGGAAGAGAAGAAAGAGGAAACAAAAGAAGAAGAGAAGAAAGAAGAAAAGAAATCCGAGGAAGAAGAGAAGAAAGAAGAAAAGAAATCCGAGGAAGAAAAGAAAGAAGAGAAGAAGGAAGAAGAGAAAAAAGAAAAGGAAAAGAAAGAAAAAGAGAAAAAGGAGAAGAAAGAAAAGGAAAAGAAAGAGAAAGAGGCTAAAGAAAAGAAAGAGAGAGAAGAGAAGGAGCGGAAGAAAAAAGAAGAGGAAGATAAGAAAAAAGCAAGAAAGAAGTTAATGCCAATTCAACTGAAAGCAGATGCAATGGCAAATCAAAACCCAATGGGTGGAATTGATGCGGTAATGAACGTTGGTGCATCGATGACTTCGGTATATGGTGATGTATCATATACAGCCGGTTTAATGGTATGGCAAAACCTAAGACAATATTCTCTATCAACTGCATATTCTAAGGTTAATTTTAATGACAGTTACCAAATTCGTAATATCACTGCAATATCATTGGGGTATTCTAACAATTACGGTAACTCTACTATAATGACTTCATTTTCAAAGATGAAACCGTTTAAGAGTGGATTAACAGTTGGTGTTGGTGTATCAATGGGAACTACATTTGTATCCAATCCAATTACCGAAAACTTTATGATGTCATATAATATACTTGCAACCAAATCATTCAAACTCGGTAATCGTATAACATATTCTCCAGCAGTAATATGGACACAAACTCCATTATCAACTTCACAGGGAGGATTTGATATGGATTGGGAGTTCATCGGACCTATAAAACTAAAAAACGATTTATACAATACTCGTATTCATGGAATGGCAATTCTTGCCAATTCATTTGCAGTTAAAGTAACAAGAAGATTTGCGTTCAACATAGGTTGGACTATAATAAAATCAACAAATTCAGATATGCCATTTATGAATTCATTCATGATTGGTTCAAAATTACCATTCTAAAATAAGTAAGAAAATGCTTGTACAATCCAATATAAAGTCGTATATTAGTGTATAAATGTGGATAATAATAAATTGATATATTTATTCGTATATAGAAATACAATGATAAAGGCACAAGAGGATATGATAGCAAGAAGTTTATTTACTGAATCGACAAAGTTGAGGATATTTGACTTTGATGATACTTTGGTAAAAACTACATCATTTATCTATATTACCAATGGTGATAAGAAGTTAAAACTTACACCAGGAGAATATGCAGTATATAATGAAAAACCTGGTGATGAATATGATTTCTCGGATTTCAGTAAGGTTAAGAATCCAACCGAAATCAAAAAGATAACCAATATACTTCGTAAGGTAGTGAAAAGTAGTGGAGGAAATGGAGTATATATACTTACCGCTCGTTCGGCATTCCGACCAATTCGTAAATACTTAAAAGATATTGGTATTAATACCTCTAAAATATATGTAACTGCACTCGCATCGAATAATCCAAAAGATAAAGCAGATTGGATAGAAGATAAAATTGATAATGAAGGTTATGATGATATTTATTTTGCTGATGACTCACAGAAAAATGTAGAAGCTGCAAAGAAAATGTTACGAACAAAGAATGTAAAATTTAGAGTACAACATATAAAATAATATTATGATAAAATTAACAGATTTAATAAGCGAAGATTACTACAATAATACGGAGTTATATAGAAAAGAATTCAAAAGACGTGGTTTCAAACTAAAAGAAAATTACGATGATTGGCAAGATTGGTATTATAAAGATTTCCCATTGGGTAGGTATGTAATTGGTTTTGAAAATTTAGAATCATATCATGGAAAACCGAGAGAAGATTCACATAAAAGATGGAGATATAATATATTCTTTAATCCATTTCCAAAATATAAAAAGAAATTGTTTGGATTGATAAAATCTAAAGAAAGAAACCTTGGAAAGCAGATAGATTATAGTTCAGGTGTAATCGATTTCGGAGTTGGGTTATTCACAGTAGATGATAAATCATTTATGAAGAAGTTATTCAAGATTGTAGATAAATTCGAAAAAGAAGCAAAGAAAATATCAAAGGTAGATTACTTATCAGACAAGGAGAGTTCGCGTTCAGGTCATCCTGCAGTTGAGTAAATAAATATAAAATAATATTATGATAAAATTAACAGATTTAATCACAGAAAGTGGTGTAACATCGGATTTGAAAAAGATAGAAACTGCTTTAAAAAGGAAAGTTGGTAACGATACAACTTTTGATTTTAGTACAAATAAGAAAGAAAGAGGACCTCGTGGTTACGAAAAGAACCATCCTGTATTAACCATCAACAAAGGAGATAAGAAAAACCAAATTTCAATTACCATTGGTGGTGATTATGAAATTGAATATGGATATGAGATGTGGGTTAATATGGCCAGACATAGTTTCAAATCACATGATATTGGTGGAATTATCAATAAAAGTATAAAATGGTTAAACAGATAGTATCGTAAATAACACTTTGGTATGGTTCTTGAAACTATATACTTAACCTTAAAACATTATTATGAAAAAATTATTATTATTACTTACTGTATTATTAATGACAAGTTGCGCTTCTTTTCAATTATCAACATTGAATCATGACCCAATATATTCTATTGAAGGTTCAGATGCCGAAATAACAGTTATTAATAATGAATTTGAATTACAACGTCTTCTTAGAGATGATTTTAATTTTAGATATGATTTTGCTCAATACGCAAAATCTCAACCTATATCATTTGATTGGAATAATCGAATACTTCGCAATAGTAGATTCAATAGGTATAACTACAATAATAGATATAGCTGGAGTAATGGATGGGGTTATAGTTCATATTGGAATAGAGACCAGATGTGGGATGATTGGTTATGGGGTTATCAATACGGAAATGGTATAGGATGGTCTTATAGTTGGAACAATAATAGATGGAGTAGTAATAGTTGGAATCACCCTAATTGGTATTTAGGTAGTAACTTATACTATAATCAATACAATCAATCAAATAGAAGATATAGAAATACATCATATAATATAGGTAGGAGAACTACCACACGAACACAACGAACAAACAATACTATCTCACCAATCCGTATTAACAAACCATCACGTAGAGTAACTCAGTATCAAATACCGAATACAACACGCCGTAGAACGAATACACGAACACAACGAACAAACAATACTATCTCACCAATCCGTATTAACAAACCATCACGTAGAGTAACTCCATCGAGAAATACAACAAGACGTAATACTAACGTACAGATGCCACGTAGAAGAGTTAGTAGAGCATCCCCAACTACAACACGAAGAACTACTCCTATAATTGTTAAAAAATCTCGAAATAAGTAAATCTTTATATTTATATTAAACTATTAATATATTATGAAATCACCAACAGGTAACTTGTCTTCAAGAGTTAAATTGGAAATCAGTAAGAAACTTAAAGAATACGCAAATAAGATGGGTAGAGACCATCTTGGTGGTGATGATATTCCTGCAAATAAGAACAGAGGTGGATTACGTGATAACGATGGATATGATAATGTTCAGTACAACCGCGATATGCCACAAGATGAAGAAGTAACTCCACCAAACTCAAAAAAGGTAGAGGTTTTAAAGAAAGCAATCCAAAAGATAAACAAAAAATATAAAGTTCAAATCAGCACACATCCTGTAACAAAGGGTGAAGTTACGATAGAACTTGGTAAAGGAAATCATTCTGATAATGTATATGATACAATTGAAAAACTTGTAACTAAGTTGGGTATCAAGCATCATAGTGTATTCAATGAAGATATCGTAGACCAGGCTTTTCTAAAAGCTGACCCAGTTGAAGAACAAGGAGTTGGTACTGCTACTGTATTCTTAAAGAACCAAGAGGAACTTGAAGAAGGTGGGCTACCACAAAATTGGATGGCAGGTAGAGTATCTGATTATCATACTAAACTTCGTGGTAAGAGGAAAAAATACGATGATACTAACTTTGCCAAAATGAACACAGGTCAGCCTGATATAGAAGATGAAGAATTAGATCCTGATGATGAAATCGTAAACGAAACTTTCGATAATGTATTGCATTTGAAGTTACTAACCAAAGCAATGAAAGAGATGCCTGGTTCTGATAAACAAAAACAATATATCAGACAACTTAATAAGATTCGTAAATCTGCAGATATGAAACCACTTAAGGAAACTGCAATTGAAGAATATGCATCACGATTAACTAATGCATATATCTTGGATGATGAATCTATATTAAAGGGAACACCAGAACCTAAAGATGCAATTGATGTCAATGAAGCAAATACGAGAGTATTTAATCCAGGTAAACGTCCTATTGTAACTAATAACAAAGGAAACGAGTTTATTTTACAAGGATTTATAAAATCTGGTTATTATTTAATTCCGTATGATGGAAGTAACTATTGGGAACATCATAGAATTCCAAAATCTAAATGGATTAGTATAGATAAAGTAAAGTGGAATGATTATGATTATTCACAAAACGATTTCAAAAAACTGCAAAAAGCTCATGGTATTTCAAATCAAAAAACGCTGAAAAAATTCCAAGATATGAGTGAAGAAACTAAAAGAGATTACAAAGATGAGTATAAGAAGTTTCAATCTTCAACAAAATCTAAGAAATACAGAGCTGAACTAAATAAGTACAATAGGGATAAGGGTACGTATGGTAATGGTGATGGCAAAGATGCTTCACATAAAGGTGGTAAGATAGTAGGGTTTGAATCTGAATCTAAAAATAGAGGAAGAAAAGAGAAGAGTAGATTAAAAAAGAAATAAATTATGGCAAATCCAATCATTTGCATTGAAGCAATCAACAACGTAAAATCCTCAGTTCAAGGTAATGACCCAAGAACTTGGATGAAAGCATGTGCAATAGAAACTTTACTAAAAGGTAAAAGTGGTAAGCATTTTAAAAATTGCTTAATAGGTAAAATGGAATCAACTAAACAACATATCGAAAACCCAGCAGGTTATGCAGATGAATTGTATAATAAGATTAAGGGAGCTTGTAGTTAATTAAGAAAACAATAGTAACATGAAATACACGAGAGAACAAATACAAAAAGCAGTAGAGAGTAAAGGGTACAAATGGTTTGAAGGAGGAGATTATAATTTAAATATAGTAGGCATCCGTAACTCAGAAACGAATGGTAAAGTAACCAACAAATTTGATGATAGAATTTCAGTATCATTTTCAGTAGATGGTGAATTAAAATATCATGATTATGCCTGTACAACTGATCCTGGTTCTCATTGGGAAAAAAACCTACTAAACAAAGATGGGGTAGCTATTTTAGTTCCTGGTCAATATCGTAGTTCTCATAAGATACGTAATCATCAAGGTAAATACGAAGCTATTTGCCAACAGAAGAACGTAAAAGTATATAGAGATAAGAATAAAGATGGTATCTATGATTTTACTGAAGATAGTATCCAAGAAGGAATTTTCGGTATCAATATACACAAAGCAGGTGGTAGAGTAAATGGTTCTACACAGATAGATAAGTGGTCAGCTGGTTGTCAAGTATTATCAACTGAATCAGATTTCGATGAATTGATGGTAATTGCAAACAAATCAAAAGACAGATGGAGTAATTCATTCACATATACATTAATAGAATCAAAAGACATTATATAAGTTCTAATACTTATATTAAAGGAAGTTATACTAATCAAGGTTACCCTAATTTTAAAAAGGTAATTAAAATGATATTTAAAGATTTGTTTAAAGACAACAACGATATTAACGAAAAATCAGTAGTAGGTTTTGCATCATTCGCTGTAATGGTGTTCTTCGCAATCACAGATTTGGCAACTGGATATTTTGGAAAAGATTTAGTTATTAATGAATTTATTTATAATTCATTTGTAATTATTACTCTTGGTAGCTTCGGTATTGCTGAAGTTGGTAAGATGTTCGGTAAAAAAGAATAAAGAATTTACTTCGACCGACAACGGAGTAGATAATGATAGCCTCTCAAGAAATTGAGAGGTTTTTTGTTTTTATATATTTATATGTAATGAAACAAAAAGTTGTATTAATATTGGTTACTGGTATAATGATATTACTAATTCTTATAGTAATCGGAGATTTCTATCTTGCAATAAAAGATGGAAGAGTCATGAACAAAGACATAATACATCTTTTGCAAATAACAATAACCGGATTGGTAGCCATCATTGGTACTTATTTTGGTATGAATACTAATAAAGAAGAAAATTAAATAAAAAAGTTATATAATATGGCAGTATATTGGTTCACAGGACAACCAGGAGCAGGTAAGACAGTATTAGGAAAAAAACTACACAACTTCCTAAAAACAGAAAAAAGAAATTGGAGAAGAGATGTTTTTCACGTAGATGGTGATGATTTGAGAGAACTCACTATTAATAAAGATTATTCACCCGAAGGTAGAATTAACAATATCAGAAATGCACAGATGATTGTAGAGTATCTACATAACAACGGATGTGATGTTGTTGTATCATTAGTTGCACCATATCGTTGGCTGAGAGAAGAATTCAAAGAACGAATTGGATTTGGTCATTTTCAAGAATTCCACATACACACTTCAGAAAAAAGAGAAAGAGACCATTTTCATGCAAAAGATTATGAAATACCAGAAACGGAATTTGTTAATGTAGATACTACTAAAGATTCCCCAGATGTTTCTTTCTCAAAAATAATCAATATATTAACAAAAGCAGATAAATTGTAATGGCACAATATAAAGCACAAGCAGCATTCAAATCCTCATCAACAGAGGTAAAGTATAGTATGTTCGTAGGAAGATGGCAACCATTACATAAAGGACACCTATGGTTAATCAATGAAAGATTAAAAGAAGGTAAAAACGTTTGGTTGGCAATTAGAGATGTTAAACCAGATGAGAAAAATCCATGGACTGCTCAAGAGATTGAAAAAATGGTACATGAGGGCGAACTAAAAGATTTAATCAAAGAAGGAAAGGTTGTAACATCAATCATACCTGATATTGAATCTATCAACTATGGTAGAGGAGTTGGATATGATATCATAGAACACATACCACCAACCGAAATAGGTGAAATATCAGCAACCTCAATTAGAAATCAAATGAGAAAAGATGGTAAGTTATAAAAGACACATTGCAAAAACAATTTCATGGAGAATAGTTGGTACAATAGATACCATCGTTTTATCATGGCTAATTACAGGTTCATGGAAACTAGGACTATCAATTGGTGGGGTAGAGGTAATCACTAAAATGATACTTTATTTTTTCCACGAAAGAATGTGGTATAAGTTTTCCAACTTTGGTGTAAAATCCAAAAAGTAAAGGAGAGTGTATCAATAAATTTTAATACACTATACTTATATAAAAGAACATTAGTATGGAAAATAAAGACGAAAAGATATTTCCAAATTTCGATCCAACAAACAACTTATCACAAGCAGGTACAAATCGTAGAATGAAAAGAGGGTTAGGGGCAAAACCTCTAATGGAATCTGAAATTCGAGATGCACAATCCAAGGCACGTTCTGCAATGGAAGCTGCAAGAATTCTTGGGGTATCTTACAACACGTATAAGAAGTATGCCAGAAACTACGGTATATTTGAAGATTTAAAGAACCCAGATGGTACAGGAATAAGAAAAGGATATAACATCAAACGAGGTAAATACTCATTAGATGATATACTAAAAGGAAAGTACCCAGAATATCCAATATGGAAACTTAAACAAAGATTACTTAACAATGGTTACATGTTAGAAAAATGTAATACTTGTGGATTTGAAGAACGAAGATTAACAGACCACAAAGTTCCATTGGTATTAGATTTCATAGATGGTAACAGACAAAACCACCTTTACGAGAATTTAAAGATGATGTGTTTC
>Ga0308024_1000708_pt1 | contig 13072 bp, 10 predicted proteins | sample Neamet420_FD_201295 | JGI IMG/M metagenome (GOLD analysis project Ga0308024, IMG submission 201295) | Marine microbial communities from water near the shore, Antarctic Ocean - #420 | ecosystem: Environmental > Aquatic > Marine > Unclassified | place: Southern Ocean | collected 2014-10-03
CCTAGATGAACTCAGAGCGGCGCTGCCCGCAGACTACGTGCTGTTCCGGCTCAACAACCGTAAAGCAGACGGCAGCAAGGCAAGACGTCGTGGAGCTAAAGCAAAGCTGAGCGGCAACTATGAACTTATCCCCTTCGATGAATGGCGCATTTCTGGCCAAGACGATGTGATTGCCTGCCCGAAAGAGAAGCTAGAGCAACTTCCTAGTAAGAATTCAGTCTAATCCTCAACGAGCTGAGCACGATCTTTGGGCGAAAAAAAGGCCTAGCGCTAAGAATCTAATCCTAACCTAAGCCATTTCAACACGTTGTTACCCAACCTATCGGTGCTACTGTAGATATCTTTAGTAAATTGTTGTTTTTAATCAAATTCCAAGAACATACTGACAGACTCAAATGCCGCGTATTAAGTAATCCGCAGCTGTAACCGCATGTGTTTATTCCATTTGCTGTATTGCGTGAATCTTTAAAGTAGCGCAGCTATCGAATTTGGCAAAGCGCTGGAGCTCTGCACTTAAAGCAGTCAAAAAAACCTCTCTGTTCTTAACGTTTTTCTCTAGATATAGATTCATTACATGAAACACACCAGTCTTCCTATCCGCCCTCGCATCGAGACGCGCAACGAATCGATTCCCACGCAATACCGGCAGACAGAAGTATCCGTACTTGCGTTTTGCTTTGGGCACATAACACTCGATCTGATAGTCGAATTCGAAGAGCGAGGCGAGGCGTTTGCGCTGAATGACTGAATTGTCGAATGGCGAGAGGATTCGCAATTTAGGGCTGGGCGTTCGGTGATCGATAACCTTCAGGGATTTCGGTGTTGCGTAATAAATCTGCCCATTAATTTCTAGCTCCTGCAGCATGCCCTCTTCAACAAAATCGGCCACAGTTTGAGACATCTTTTTTCCCAGACCTTTACGCAGATAGGTCAGCTCCGCAATCTGAGCCAGACCCTGCGCGCGCAGATAACTCCCTATCAAATGACCACACAGCTCCTCGATTGTTGGCGTGCTGACATCTATATCACTGGGCAATACGCGCTCGCGCAGATCATAGACTTTGTGGAAATTATTACGGCGAGGAACCATGAGCTCACCCTCCATGAAGAGTTGCTCCAGCGCCATCTTTGAGGGAGAGCGCGCCCACATAGCATCACTGGCCTTCTTATCTTTGAAATCCTTCGCTGATAAGGGCCCTTCCTCACGAATACGCTTCAGAACCTTCGTCACCTGATTATGGTCTTTCGGATACCAATGGGTATCGCCAGAGGCGATGCGTTGCATCATCGGCAACGAGTAGCGGTAGTCCCTCATCGGCAAGATGGCTAGAGCATGAGCCCAATGCTCGAATACGGCCCCCTGCTCCTGCAGCACATCGATATCGGTAGCCTTGAACGCAGAGACCCGATTCCAGAGCGTATGAATGTGCGCTCTAGCGACCACCGAGAGCGTATCGATCTGCACGTAGCCTAGATGCTCGATAGCTTTTTGTGTCGCTCCTAGGCCGCTGCCGAACGTGCGTCGGCTTGCCAGACCCTGGCAAGCAAAAACTAGCCGGCGTGCATCACTTGGAGAAACGGAGTCAATCATCGAAACGAGTTTGAGGCCTACCAGAAGTCAGAGCAGAGGGTAAAGGAGAGCGTCAAAGAAAACACAGCAATCACTGAGATCAATAAATGGGTTTAGAATCTGCCCTCGTTGATCACGACGGCTGTGGCAATACCTCCGACATTTTTAACTGAATAAGACTGCCCAGCCTTTCGCCAGGACCAGTTGCCAGGATGATCGAGCTCATCGACCACTTGGTCATCTCTAGTAACTTGTAGCAAGCCATCGACAACCTGGACAACCACGCTCGGCAGCTGATGATGTTGAACTTGGGTTTCCTCACCCGGAGCTAGTTCAACTCGATAGGATCTAAACCATGCATTTTCGAGTTCTGGCTCACCGCTTAAGCCAGACGGCCTATCGGCACGTAAGTCGATATTTCCGGCGCTGCCATTGACCAGGGCGATGATGCGAAATAGACCTGGGCCCGCATTTGACACCTTGTGCGTTATTGCCTCGCTGGCGTAGTCGATATTGTTGCCGATCTGACCATCGCGTGGACCATCGGCCATGCTGATATAGGTCAGCATGATGGCCTGATCGTGAACGTGAGGCAGAGAGGTATCGCCTGGGTTGACCTGCACATCAAGTAAGTAGAGATCGCCCTCGCTGTGCACTGTTCTGTGGCGCGGCTCTTGGAGTAAGTGAACGATTCGTTCGCCAACGAATTCGTTGTCTTCGGCGGCGAATAGGTTTGAGACTGGGCTTAGGGTTACCACTAGGAGCAGGAGGGAGGCGAGGATGAAGAAGATAACACGCAAGCGCGGTAGGAGTTCGTTTTGGGCTGCGCGTGCTACGGCAATGGGTGGTCTGGGTTGGTTGTTCTTCATTTTTTTGTTCTCGTGTTGGTTCTTAGTCTCATTTTAAGAAAATACTACTTCTGTTGGGGTTTTGCTAGGGCTGGGGGTTGAATGATGAGCTGTCGGTTGTTCAACGTAAGTCACAAACACCTTGTGCTTCGGGGCTAGGGGATCTAGCAAGGGTGGCTTAGTTCGGGTGCTGGGGAGCCTGAGGTCAGGACTCATCAGATATTTGGCTTAGCCAAATCCCTGACGCTACGGGCGGCCTTTGGCATTTTATTCTCCTGCAAGGCTCTTGCATTAGAATATGAGTCTACCAAAGAATGCAGTCTGTAGCTGATTTCTCCTGCAAGGCTCTTGCGTCCTTAAAGTAGAGAAATCAGCTACAGACCCCGAATGGTGGTGCGCCCGGCAGGACTCGAACCTGCAACCCCCGGCTTAGAAGGCCGGTGCTCTATCCGGTTGAGCTACGGGCGCGGATGATTCGCTGGCCTTTCGGCTGGGGCGAATCGGCGTGTATTTTACACGAATTCCACTCGCTAGCTATGAGTTGTGCATGTCTGGGTGGAATTGCTTTAATCGGAGGAGTTCTTACTCTTGGGTTGTTCGTCGTAGTGATGATACTCGTGCGGAGTTCCGACGCAGCCTACTCCCGTATACATGCCTGACATCACATCGTTTAACCGGCGATAGATTCTAGACAAACGGGTGAGCCGTCCAATTTTAGGGTCTTCCAATACGCTGGGTGAATCCACATTCAAGGAGGATAGTCGCGTGGGTGCGCCATTGATGGTTTTGGCTTTTAGCTCTGACATAGCCCGATTCTATCAATTGTCTGTGAATTAACACTAGAAACAGACCTTCACAGCGCAAGTTTTAGTTCGATAGAAATATTCAGATAGGAGGATGCGGAGAATAATGGGGTGACTGACGGGGTGACTGACGGGGTTCGAACCCACGACCACCGGAGTCACAGCACCTATTTAAAATATTATATATCAATGGCTTACAGATAAAATACTAACACAAAGCTAAACCTATAGGCAGAATATAGCTAACCTATTACTAGTTCTGGATTGGTTTGAGGCCTTTAAACCTCCATAACATCTAAAAGATTATTAAGGGCGTGAAGGCCTGATATCACAGCACCCTCTTGCCAGCCATGTAAATAAGTCAGATAGTCACCGGCAAATAAGAATGGTCCGTCAGGCTGCTGTAATACCGTGGAAGGCGTGGATTTAGCCCAACCCCCTAGCGAATATGGGACTTTATTCCATGCCACCGATATTCCTCTGCTAAGATTCTCGCGATATTGTGAGTGAACTTTTTCTCCTGCTGCCAAGGTAAATTCTTTGCGTGCCTCCACACTAAGATTGGCAAAATTTTCTGCATGAGCCCCATCAAAAAGATAAGAACCTAAAATAATTCCTTTATCTTGACCAAATCCACCGGACGGGTACCATATTTGAAGAATCTCATTGTCGGTCCAAGATATGCCGCCATAGATTTGCTCGTCAGTTTCCCAAAAGCGAGGCGACTGAAACGCTATTTTTATGGGCTTGGCATATTCCACATCCGCAATCGCGCTTCGTGTTGATCTGCTAAAATCATTAGGGATATCCTTAATCACACTTGGAGGCATGGCAACAATCGCATAATCGACTTCAATGGCCCCTTCTTCCACATTTGTGCGGCCCTCTAATCTAACGCGATTACCCGCTCGACGCATTGCTGTAACTTCTACCCCATAATAAAGTTCTTCTTTCAGCTCGTTTGCGAAAGCATAAGCAATTCGATCCATGCCCCCAACAGGTTGCATCATGGTCGCCGCTTGATTATAAGATTCCCCGAAATTAACTCTAAACGGCACACCGGTATCGAAGAAAAAATCATTCAGGTTAAGGGGCTGAATGGGCTGCCAAGGTGTCAGACCTCCTGTACCTGATAAAATACCTGCGCGTTTGGAACCTGTGTATTTGAAATTATGGTTAAGGTTGCCGTAATCCCTAAGCACATCAAGCACAAAACTCCGCTCATCAATTCCAATATCTCCATTTAGAGCGTTCGCATTTATAGCTTTAGCTAGTAATTCCGTAATACTGCCTCGCATTGCCGTTATGACTTCTCTCGCCCTTACCGGGATTCCGCCAAAGGCTGCAGAATCGTGGATATAAGCTCCTCGGTTATCATTAACCAATGCTTGCAAAGGCACATTCAGTTCGCGGCAATAAGCAAGTAAATTACTATGGTGTTGAGAAATACGAGCGGGCCCAGCGTTAAAGTAGAGCTCTTCTTCGTTATCAAAAGTACAAGTCTGTTGGCTATCAACTTCATCTACGATTGATCCAGAACGGATAGTATGATTGCGCCCCCCAGGCCTTTGCCGAGCTTCAATCACGTAGAAAGGAAATCCTGCCTTTTTAAGTTCATAGGCCACACACAGACCGGAAATTCCCCCTCCCAATACCGCGACAGTGGGCTTCACTCCTGTAGTCAGTTGATTTACTCTGGCTTGCCATTGATTTCGAAGTTCCGCACCTGCTGCATCACCGGGCATTAACAAACCCATTGAAATCATGGCTTGATAAACGGCAGCACTGCCTCCGACATCTCCTACGGAGTGCAGAAATTCTCGCCGGGTTTGAGTGTTTTCGTCTTTAATCATCTGAGGGAGACCTGCGTTTACGACAGCATAGGATCAGTTGAGATTGGCTATATCCACGGACCAAGTTGTTTCACAGGTACGACTAATACCCAGGCTGTGCGCTAGTTTGAGCAGCCCGACTCGCACCTTCATTATTACTCTGGGGTTATATGACAGGACTGCAGACAAGGTTCAAGCGATCGATTTCGGGTCTGTAAAATGATGGTAGCATTAGGCTAGCATTTCACGATTTTGGACTTTAACAACAGGCCCTAACTCATTGATTTAATTGGGGTGACTGACGGGGTTCGAACCCGCGACCACCGGAGTCACAGTATCTTATTAAACTCTTATATATCAATGGCTTGCAGTCAAAATAGTAACATAAAGTTAAACCTATAGACAGAATATAGCTACCCTGCAGCCTGCTACTTGAATCCCTACCGCACCGGTTGCTGCGTATCTTTGCGCCTGGAGAAAAATAATGGCGATGTAAAACTGATTTGATACAGTTTTACATCGATTGGAGGGGTGACTTATCAATGCCGTTTAATGCGTCTATTATTTCATTGTGTAACACGTACACGCTGGTAAGCGTTGCTCCAACAGCATTGATCTAAACCATCGCTATCAGAGGAATTCCAGTTGTCCAGCCGCGCTCGAATCATATACTCACCAGGTTCCGAGAAAGTAGCCATAACCCTAGCTGGCCCTTTTCCGGCGGGTATCGCCACTCTGGAAGAAGCTATAGGTGTTAGTTCTAGGATTATTGGCCGACCCTGCGGGATGATGAAAGGCGTAGAAGCATGTTCAGTAAAGCTCACCTCGCCAGGACCTTGGTGCTTGTACCATATAACCCGAGTATCGAGTGGCTTGGCAAAAAGTGGGTTTGAAGAGTCACGAATAGATGGGTCTTCGGTCTCAACTTCCAATGTGAGCGGAGTGCCGACGTCTATCGTTCTAGTATTAACCGCTATGACGCCTTCAGGACCAGATCCACTGCTACCGTTTTCAAACCAGATAAGTGGCTGCACGCTCCCCTGTGGCCGTGGATTTCTATCAAGCTCATAAGCATTTGAACCGCGCTCCCCAGGCACTTTAAGCTCTTCTAGATTATCGGTTTTGATGTGCCACCAAACAGACTCATCCTTCATTGATGCTGGAATAGTGACGGCAAAGACTCCGGCGTGTCGGCCTGGGAAATAAATTTCCGGCTGCATCCCGTCCAACTGGGCGGGCTCAATTCGATTATTGCCACCCAGTGGGACGATAACATCTTCAGTATTTCTATTGTGGTATCCAAACGAGACAGTTACAGTCCCGTCCTCATTACCATACCAGCCTTCCATGAAAGGAATGATAGCAAGACCTTGCGGGGAAGGCGGACGTAGAGGTCTTGATGTTTGTTGTGCGTGAGTAGTAGCTACCATTACAATATTTGTGACTACTACCAACGCTACGCTGGCCACAACTTTTTTAATACGTCTCATGAATATCAATTTCCAATCTTATTTTTGGGCTTTTAGCAGGAGTTATATAGTGTAATCCACTAATCTCCGGATGGTAGTAGGGCTTGTTTATCACTTTCCCGCTTCTGTGCAAGCTCCTGATAAGTCTCATCATCAAGATGGCTTATGGCAATCCAGGAATGCGACATCTCATCAGCTGTGCGTTGACCCCAGCCTACCCATTGCCTGGGGTCAGGATTGTTCGGATTGCTGGCCGTGTTGTCATACCATTGCTTAGTTACTAAGACGGCTCCGGTCGGTACGAGTGGCGCAGAATCTTGCTCATAGAGATGGCTGTGATGCCACGTGGCACTCCAGTTGGATATCATACTTATCAATTCGGTTTTGCCAGTCTCTGGATAGAAAATTTCCAATGAGGCAGCATTCATGCGCAGGTGCCCGTGGGGTTGAAAGCTGTCGATCCGAACGGGGTGATCAAAGGAGTGGAACCCCTGAGTCATAGCGGTGCCATGAGGTGGGATGAACAGACCACCTTGGTCTAACTGATATGTAGCTAGGTCCTGAGTGATTTTGGCCTGATAATCTTCCGGATGAAGCCATATACCCAGATCCACTACATTGTCCTCAACCACTGCGTTTGGTGCAGTCCCGCCCAAGCCACCAGGATACATGTGAATATCCCACTGGACCATACTGTCTTTAAAGGCTGTACGACAAACACCCTCTGGCACGATTTCGCCCCACTTGCCCATGGCATATTCGGTAACCGGCTTTCGATCAACACTGCCGTCTTCGTTTACTTCAGCAAAATAGGTGTTGGCATGATGGACTACTGTCTTTGCGTCGCCACGAGGCTTAACTTGAAGAGCCTTGATACAGCGGTCTTGGGTGATGCCACTAGAAATAAAGTGCTTATCCCATAAATCGTTGCCATTGGCAGGTACATCGATCGGGTTGGATGCGAGTACGATATCCGGCTGGCCTAATTGCTCAGCAAAATTCCAATCGTCGACATCTGGCAATACCGGTGGGGGGGGTAGTTCTTCAAGATTTCCTAGGGGAGACCCTTGATTAACCCAAGCTACTACGGTATCGATGTCTTGCTCGGAAAGGCGCCAATCTCCCTGAAGGTTTTGGTTGCCGATATCATGGTCATAGGCATAAGGAGGCATTTCCCGATTTGCCACCTTCATCTGAATCAATGGAGCCCAGGGGCGTACTTGTTCATAGCTGCTCAACTCCATGGGTCCAATGCCGCCTTCACGGTGGCACACCACACAATTCTCGTTAATGATACGGGCTACGTGGCCAGAATAAGTCACGGGATCTGCGTCATTCGCCGTGTCTGCAGCAATCGTTGTCTGTGCCTGAAGCCCAAAAAAAGTGACAACGGCAATGCGTGCTCCAAGATGTGGTAATTCGTTCCATTTCTTCAAAATACTCATTAGCCTCTCCTAGTTATTTGGGTAAGTTAGAAAACTACAAAACTGAGAGACGCCAATTCACAGTTGGTCAATTGCATCGAGGCGATGCCGGTTTCACGGTGGCTGACCACGTATTTTCCTTCTAAAATTGCTACGGCGCAGCCATTGCAAGCGACATCGAGCTGCTCAGCAGCAAACATGGCCCTGCTGAGAAATCACTGAGCCAGCGTCAGGCCGACAATCATTGACGAGCGCTGGGTCGACAGACAGGGGAACAATCCAAGGCGCTATAACATATATAACGCTTGGACCTTAATGTTTCTGAAGACATTTGTCCAACGACCTGAAGGCAAAAGCGATTTCAGACTTTGAGGGTGACAAGCAGGAGTTTAGTGGTCACAAATCAAGGCTTCAAATGGAGAAGTACAACAGGACCGCAGACAAGGTTACAGTGATCGATTTCGGGTCTGTGAAATGATGTTATCATTATGTTACCATTTCACGATTTTGAACTTTAACAAAAGACCGTAACTCATTGATTTAATTGGGGTGACTGACGGGGTTCGAACCCGCGACCACCGGAGTCACAGTCCAGGGCTCTACCAGCTGAGCTACAGTCACCATTGATCGCTAAACTGCGGTGATTCAGGAAATCTTGTGAATCCGCACTATTGATCCACATTGAGTGAACCAATGAAATTGGTCGGGGTAGAGAGATTTGAACTCCCGACATCTTGCTCCCAAAGCAAGCGCGCTACCAGACTGCGCTATACCCCGATAATGGGTCTTGATCCTCTCGAGAACTCTTCGTTTTCGAGAGGACGGAATAATACTCACGTCAATGAGGTCAGTCAATGCTTGATTCCATTGGTTTTCAGCTAAAGACACGATGCCTCGGGCGCTTCAGACAAAGCAAAACAAGTTAGCTAGCGTTCGACCCTCCAGCCACTGCCATCGGCGCCGTCTTCTACGACAACTTTCATCGCCGCTAACTGATCACGTATTTCATCGGCTCGCGCCCAATCCTTATCTGCGCGGGCCTGTTTTCGCGCCGCTATCAGCTGATCTATCTCCTGTTCATCCACTTCAACAGCAATATTGCTGCGCAGGAATTCCTCAGGAGTGCTCTGTAGAATACCTAGCAGATTAGCAAGCCGCACCAGCAAGGCGCCAAGTTGATTAGCAAGCCCAGTGTCAGTTTCCTTACTCTTATTTATCTCCTTTACCATCTCGAAAAGAACACTAAAGGCTTCCGGCGTGTTGAAGTCATCGTCCATCGCCGCGCAGAATGCCTTTTCGAAGCGACTATTGGTTAGCGACTTCGCACTCACGATATCTAATCCCTTCAAGCAATTATAGAAACGCTCCAATACGCTGGTAGACTGCTGCAGACTCTGCTCAGAGTAATTGATCGGGCTACGATAGTGACTCGCGATTAATAGATGGCGCACGACCTCGGCATCGTAGACTTCCAATATTTCCCTTACGGTGAAGAAATTATTCAGCGACTTTGACATCTTCTCGTTGTCGACTCGTAGCGGACCATTGTGCATCCACACATTCGCGAATCGCTTACCGGTCGCCGCTTCTGATTGCGCAACTTCGTTCTCATGATGAGGAAACAGCAAATCCGATCCGCCGCCATGAATATCGAAGTTGTCTCCGAGACAGCAACTCGACATAGCAGAACATTCAATATGCCAGCCAGGTCTGCCATAGCCCCAGGGAGAATCCCAGCCAACACCATCATCTGCTGATGACTTCCATAACACAAAGTCTCTGGGATCTTTTTTCAGCTCGCCCACTTCCACACGCGCACCATCCAAGAGTTCATCCATCTTCATTTTGGATAGCTTTCCATAGCCTGGAAAGTTCATGACCGAGAAATAGACATCGCCGTTGTCGGTCCTATAAGCCATGTCTTTCTCTATGAGCACCTTTATCATGTCTACAATTTCAGTAATATGTCCTGTCGCCCGCGGCTCAACGTCTGGCGAAAGCACGGCTAACGCCGCCTCATCTTCATGCATGGCATCGATGAATCGATCGGTAAGATCTGAAAACAATTCGCCGTTCTCGCTAGCGCGATTTAGAATTTTGTCATCGATGTCTGTAATATTTCGTACATAATTCACTTCAAAGCCGCTTGCACGTAGGTAGCGAGTGATGACATCAAATGCCACCATCATTCGTGCATGACCGAGATGGAGGTAATCGTAGGTCGTTATTCCACAAACATAAATGCCGATCTTACCTTCATTGATTGGCTTAAATTCTTCTTTAGTTTGCGTAAGGCTGTTGTAAATATTTAACACGGGATACTCTCTACTTTTTTAAGGCTTCTCGCCTACCATGAATCGCGCAGGGTTATGGTTCGATTAAAAATTAGCTTGTTTTCAGATGAATCTTTCTCGTCGAGACAGTAATAGCCTTCTCTTTCGAATTGATAACTCGACGATGCGCCCTCTTCCGCTATTGATGGCTCCGCGATACAAGAAGTTATCTCTACCAATGAATCTTCGTTCAGGCATTCACGAAAGTCTTTAATGTCTTTGCTTTCCGGGTTTTCAACATTGAACAGCCGATCATACAACCGCACGCTCAAAGTTATTCCCTTAGCTTCGGATACCCAGTGGATTACGCCTTTTACTTTGCGCCCTTCGGGCTTCTTACCTAGCGTATCCAGATCGACGCGGCAATGTAGCTCGATGAGTTTTCCAGCTTCATCCTTGATCACATCAATACATTTGATCACATAGGCACCGCGCAAGCGTACTTCTCCACCTGCAATCAGGCGCTTGAAACCCTGCACAGGCACCTCTTGGAAATCCGAGGCATCTATCACGATTCGCTTCGTTAGAGGAACGCTGCGACGGCCCATTTCATCAACCTTCGGATGATTCGCCATACTAAGTATCTCGAGATGCTCATCCGGCAGATTCGTCAGCACAACGGTGACTGGATTCAGCACGCACATCGCCCGAGGACTATTCTTGTCCAGATCATCTCGAATCGCGTGCTCCAACATCCCGAGATCGACAATGCTGTCGTTACGCGCCACTCCAACGCTCTCGCAAAAGTTTCGGATGGCGGTGGCCGTAAAGCCTCTTCTACGCAGTCCAGCCAGGGTCGGCATACGTGGATCATCCCAACCTTCCACTACATTCGTCTCTACCATTTCCTTGAGCTTACGCTTGCCCACGATGGTGTAATTTAGCTTCAGTTTCGCGAATTCGGTCTGCTGGGGCAGCACATAGTCATTATCCGCGCTGGCTAGGTCGCTAGCTGCAGCTATAGATGCAATATCAAGACTATTCAATATCCAGTCATACAGAGGACGATGGCCCTCAAATTCGAGCGTACACAGCGAATGAGTAATGCCTTCGATTGCATCTGATATACAGTGCGTATAGTCGTAAGTGGGGTAGATACACCACTGCGAGCCAGTCTGATGATGCTCTATGTGCCTAATGCGGTACAAAACAGGATCACGCATATTGACATTCGGCGATGCCATATCAATTTTTGCACGCAGACTGCAGGCTCCATCGGCAAACTCGCCAGCTCGCATGCGCTCAAATAGGTCCCGGTTTTCTTCTATCGACCGATCCCGGTGCGGGCTGTTCCGGCCGGGTTCTGTCAATGAGCCGCGATACTCACGCATCTCATTTGCACCGAGATCGCAGACGTATGCCTTGCCCGACTCAATGAGCTGCAGCGCGAACGCGTACAATTGCTCAAAATAATTTGAAGAGTAGCGCACATCGCCATTCCACTGAAAGCCTAACCAAGAAATGCTTTCCTTGATAGCATCGACATACTCCTGACTCTCCTTCTCCGGGTTTGTGTCATCGAAGCGAAGATTACACAGGCCCGAGTTTTCTGCGGCCACCCCAAAGTTGAGGCAAATAGACTTGGCATGGCCGATATGCAGATAACCATTCGGCTCTGGAGGAAATCGAGTATGCACGCGCCCGCAATGCTTTTCCTCCTTAAGATCATGAGCAATCTTGCTACGGATGAAATTGGACGAAGTGCTACTATCGACAGCCCCATCAAGAGTGGTGCTAGCGTTTTTTTGATCTGTCATCGCGAGGGTTCTTCTATCTCTGCTGGTATTGCACTTCAATCTGAAACTGAGACTGTCGTGACGCGCGTAAAACGCTTATTATAGCGGCTTCTGCATTGCCATAACAAAAAGTTTCATTGGCAAGTGGCCCACGGGGTTTAAACGACTCGTTTAATCACCTAGTTTTCCGTATCTGGCTTACTCAATCTTGCGCATTTATGAGCGAGACTTAGAAGCAAGGCTTAAGCTTCACTAAATAGGTAGTAGACATGATCATAATAAAGACCAACTACGGCGCAATTACCGTAGAGCTCGACTTCGACAAGGCGCCAATCTCGGCCGAAAATTTCGTGAAGTATGCCAAATCCGGATTCTACGATGGCACCATCTTTCACCGTGTTATCAGCGACTTCATGATTCAGGGCGGTGGTTTCGAGTCCGGTCTTACACAGAAAGACAATGGAACACCCATCGAGAACGAGGCCGACAACGGTCTAAAGAACCTAATCGGCACCTTGGCGATGGCGAGAACGGCAGTTCCTCACTCGGCCACATCACAGTTCTTTATCAATGTAGGCGACAATCACTTCCTGAATCACACTAGCAAGAACGATCAAGGCTGGGGTTATGCAGTTTTTGGCAAAGTGACAGACGGCATGGACGTGGTTAACAAGCTTAAGGAATGCGAGACGTCATCCCAAGATGGCCATCAAGATGTACCGGTTAACGAGATAATCATCGAATCAGTCGAAGTCACTGAAGAAGACTAGCCTTGTCTAGCAGAATCCTGCTCATCTCCGATCTGCACCTGGAACATGGGAGACCAGATATCGCCGCAGCGTTGTTTGCGTTTCTCGAGAAAAACGCGGCGAGCTGCGGCGCTCTATATATCCTGGGTGACTTATTCGAGGTCTGGATTGGCGATGACGATGCGAGCGAACTTAGCACGGCCGTAGCGAATGCACTGAAGAGCTTTAACAAAGCTGGAACAGACATATTCATACTACACGGTAATCGTGATTTCTTGCTCGGAGATAGCTATGCAGCGAGCTGCGGC
>Ga0308024_1000717_pt1 | contig 12960 bp, 10 predicted proteins | sample Neamet420_FD_201295 | JGI IMG/M metagenome (GOLD analysis project Ga0308024, IMG submission 201295) | Marine microbial communities from water near the shore, Antarctic Ocean - #420 | ecosystem: Environmental > Aquatic > Marine > Unclassified | place: Southern Ocean | collected 2014-10-03
TAAATACATCTTCGATACGACCTGTTTCCACCGCTTCACCGGAGTACATCACACAAATCCGGTCACAGGTTTCTAAGATTAACCCGAGATTATGCGAAATGAACAGCATTGAGGTGCCATATTTCTTGCCTAAGTCTTTAACCAGTTTCACTACGGCGGCCTCAACCGTCACGTCTAACGCCGTTGTGGGTTCATCCAGAATTAACAGGCTTGGTTTAGACATAAGCGCCATGGCAATCACGATACGTTGCTGTTGGCCGCCCGAGAGCTGATGCGGGAATGACTTCAAAATCCGTTCTGGATCCGGAAGTTTTACATCTGTTACAACCTCCAAAGCCCGCGCATAGGCGTCTTCTTTGTTGATGCCCTCATGTATCATTGGCACTTCCATCAACTGCTGGCCTATTCTCATCGCCGGATTGAGGGAGGCCATGGGCTCCTGATAGATCATAGCAATCTCAGAACCGCGAATCTCACGCAGATCTTCTGGGCTCATCAGGTTCAGGTCTTGGCCTTTGAACTTGATTGTGCCGCCGACTACGCGGCCATTAACTCCTAGATCTTGCATCACGCCAAGGGCCACGGTGGATTTTCCACAACCGGATTCGCCGACCAAACCCATAGCCTCGCCGGGTTGGACGGTGCAACTAAAGTCCATAACTGCGGGGATTTCGTTAAGCCGCGTAAAAAAGGAAATCGAAAGCTGTTCGATTTCAAGGATAGGGCTATCAGTCTCTTGCTTTATCATTAAATTAATCTCTTAAACTTTCTTCACGCAGCCCATCAGCCAATAGGTTTAGACCCAGCACCAAGCTCATTAAGGCAAAGGCGGGCACCAAAGGCGGGGCCAGATAAACTGAGAGTAATTTGCGCCCAGCGTTGATGGTCGTTCCCCAATCGGGACTTTCCGACTCTAGCCCTAAGCCGAAGAAGCCGAGCGTGCCCAATAGAATAGTGGCATAGCCAATGCGCAGGCAGAAATCCACGATGAGCGGGCCACGCACATTAGGCAAAATTTCCCAAAGCATGATATACCAAGGCCCTTCGCCACGGGTTTGGGCTGCGGCCACATAGTCGCGCGTTTTGACGTCCAAGGTCAGGCCTCGCACAATCCGGAAGACGGTGGGGGAGTTGACGAAGACCACCGATACGAAAACTACCAATATTTCTGAGGGCACATCGAACAGATCCAAAAGTGGTGGCAAGAGTGCAATCGTCTTACCTGTCTCAGAAATCAAGCTTAAATACAGCCAAATAGTGATAATCATGATAACAGGAAATTTTAGGGTTAAAAAATTTGGTTTTAGGCGGTTTTTGGAGAACTGCGCTACTGCGATAAAAATTACTGGAAACACAAAGAGGATCACGGCCAGATAGTTTGGCAGGCCCGATTTAATGATCTCTGGTGTGACCAGAAGAAAAAATAACAAGATTACTGGAAACGCCAAAACCATATTGGACAGAAAGCTCAGTACTGTATCTAAACGTCCGCCAAAATAACCAGCTGGCAGTCCTAAAGTGATGCCGATCATAAAGGCAAAGACTGTGGCTGCGGGTGCGATCACAATTACAATACCACTGCCCACGATCGCACGGCTAAACACATCACGTGCAAGCGTATCGCCACCAAACAGGTAGTAGGGATAATCGTTTGCTTCTGCGCCACGCAATGGAATGCCTGGGTGTTTGTTTTTCATCCCGGAGACTTGGCCCAAGGGGTCATGGGTGGCAATCAAATCAAAGCCTGCCCCTAAAAGGGCGGTGAATACCCAAAATAATACCAAGCCGAGGCCTATCATGCCAATAGGACTGTCGAACAATTTGCCGTAAAGGCCTAAGCTGCGCTTGAAATAGATGGAGACTGCAAAGGTGACGAGCAAGGCAATCCAGGTTGGGGTTAGTTGTTTGGAAATGGCACCGACGATGCCTGCTGTTTCAGGCGCAACAAATAAACCTACAATAAAATATATCAAAAATAGGCAGAGGGCGACATAGAACGTACTCCAAACTAGTCTGAAAATCAGTTCAGAGGATATCTGGAATAGACCAAACCCAGTGGCTAAGCCAATTATAAGGCAGACCACCAAAGATAGTGTTATGTTGCCGAGTCCTAGCATCGCAAAGGGGGGCAAACCGGTAAGGCTTAAAAGCCAAAGCACAAGGCCGATCACTGCCGTTGGTCCCAACAACGCAATTGATGGCGGTGTGGGGTTTAGCAGGTTTCGTCCATCTAGACGTGAAAACCCGCGTGCGGCAGCAGACACTGCAAAGACAAAAAAGGCAGATAGTGCGGTTAGAAAAAAAGGATTGATATAAACACCTAAGGTGCCGGTCCAGGTGAGATTTTGCACGAATCTGGTCTCCTTAAGTAATGCGAATGCGGGGGTTTAAGAAGACATAGCCGATGTCAGATATAAGCTGCGTCAATAGAACAACAACAACACTAACCACAGAGACAGCAAGCAACAAATCGATATCATTATTGCTGGCCGCTTGCACCAACACCCAGCCAAAGCCTTTGAAGTTGAATAAGACTTCAACAATCACCACGCCGTTCAACAGCCATGGGATTTGCAGCATAATTACGGTAAACGGTGCAATCAACGCATTGCGCAGCGCATGTTTCAAAACTATATTTGCAAAGCTAACGCCCTTAAGCCGTGCGGTGCGGATATACTGCGCAGTCATGACTTCTGCCATGGACGCACGGGTCATCCGGGCTATGTACCCCATGCCATACAGGGCAATGGTGAGCACAGGCAGAAGAAAATTCTCGAGCGTCGCGTGGTCCATAGCGGAGGTGGCCGAACCTTTAAACCATTTCAGGCCTACAGCGGATGAGGTAAAAACCGCAATGAAGATAACCCCTGAAACATATTCAGGGGTGGCGGTGGTCACAATTGCTCCCGTAGATAAAGCTCTATCAAGGCGAGAACCTTCGCGCATGCCAGCCATAATCCCAATAATTAAAGCGCTTGGGATCATCACTGCCAAAACCCAAAACATTAGCTTCCCAGTAAGAGCAAGCCGCTTTGCGACTATCTTTGACACTGGTTCTTTGAATCGACTGGAAAAGCCCCAATTCCCTTGGATAACACCGCAATATTTCCCTGTATTTTCCACTATAGCTCCATGATTTGAGCAGCGGCCGCGGGTCTTGCCGTCTATGCCCTCAATAACATAACCGGGTAGAACGCCGAGCCATTCACCATAATTTTGCAGTTTACCTTGTGTATATCCCCGGTTGCCTAAAAAGCTTGCAACTTCAGCATCAGACATCCGAAAATTACCTTCGTTCTTTGCAAGTTTTTCTAAATTTGGGTAAAGATTTGTCATTAAAAATACAATAAATGTGAGGCAAATAGCTGTGAGCAGCATGACACCTGTTCTGCGTAGGATAAACATCCCCATGGTGTGCGTTCCTGTCATATAATTTCGTGTTCGTGGCTATTAAAATTAAGGCCACCCCTAAAATTAGGAGCGGCCTTAACATTCACACTTCTTTAAACTGCGTGGCCCCACTTATATATTTGAGGAAGGTAGGCGATGTGCATGTCAACTCCGACGAGACCCTCAACGTGGTGCCGCTGCACTAAACGCCAATACGGCTGACAGGTAACGCCTTCTTCGATGACCAAAGCTTGAATTTTCCCCATCACAACCCTGCGCTCATCAGCATTTGCCAAAGAGTTGGCTTCTGCCAGCAGGCCGTCAAATTCTGCATTGCTCCAAGCAAACTCATTCCAAGCTTCGCCTGATTTATATGCCAAACCTAGCACCTGTGTTCCCAAGGGTCGATGATTCCAGTTTGTGGCGGAATAGGGGAATTTAGTCCAATCATTCCAAAAAGTGCTACCAGGCATTAAAGTGCGTTTCACTTTAATCCCTGCGTCACGCAGTTGCGCTGCAACCGCATCGCAAGTGTCCTTCCAGAAACCTGTATCCAGTGACCGAAGCTCATGTTCAAAGTCGCCATGACCTGAAGCGTCCATAAGCTCTTTGGCTTTGCCAGGGTTAAATGGTGCACGAGTCACATCTGGATTATGCTCTGGGTGCATTGGGCCAACATGACAGTTATCTGCAGCAACGCCCAAACCTGCATTACCTAATTCGTTCAAAATTTCATTGTCAACTGCCATTGCTAGTGCTTGGCGGACCATTTTATTGTCATATGGTGCGTGACCCTGGTTTGGACGGACAACGATCGTGGCCCCAGAAGCAACCTGTGACTTGACGAGGCCAAGGGCATCGTAAAGTTCAACAAACTCACCAGTAGTTTCCCAGTTCAGGTCGAACTCTTCAGATTCAAAACCCGCCATGTGAGTTGCAGGATCGCTACCATAATCAATGAATTCTATCCTATCAATATAACCACCTTTGCCAGCGGCATAGCCCCACCATTCAAAACCTTCGTTTTTTACGATGGAGGCTTTTACGCCAACTTCCAAGTTTTCTGGCAACATGAAGCCTGTACCGATTGGATTGGACACCATTGTTTCAACCGTAAACGACTTGTGTACAATCTGAGCAGGGTAATCCGCCATGCCGGGAACAATTGTAATATCTGGTTGCAACAGGTTTAGGTGAACTGTGGAGGAGTCTACAGCCACGACGGCACCTTCACGGGCCTTACCGGTTGCTTCATCGACCAAAGAGGCCATGCGACCGGCCATGGAGTTGCCTTCAAGGCCCTTATCGCACCAGCCAATAATATTGCGTGCAACATCGTCAGCAGTAAAATCGTCGCCATTGTTCCATTTTACGCCTTCACGGATCTTCAATACATATTGCGTGGCATCAGCATTGGCTTCCCAGCTGGACAGCAACATCGGTTTGAATGAACCGTCGCTATTGTATTCTACCAGATACTCCAGCCAACCTGCTGAGAAGATCGAAATCTGTGTCCAGTCATGGGTGCGTGGATCTTTCATGGCTTTGACGTCCATCTGCATACGGATGGTACCGCCCATTTTTGCATGGCCGCCAGCTTCAGCAGGGGCATCGAGGCCTAACAAGCCGTAGGCTGCAACGGTAGACACACCCAAAGCTGTGGCACGCGAGATGAATTCCCGGCGATCGAGCTTGCCGGCTTTCTCTTCTGAGGCGTACATTTCTGCAGCTGGGTGCATAAAACTATTATTTTTTGTCATTGTTATCTCCCGATAAAATCAAAAATATCTTTGATGAGGTATCACGTAGTATCATTTTATAGTGTTCAAATAGTTCCTGTGACTGACACCTATTCATCCCCATATTGCTTCATACGTCAACGAAAACTTTAATTAATTTTATAATAATTTTATAATATTTTATAATAAAGATACGATTGCTATCGTTGTTAGCGCTAAAAAAGAACTATCAAATTTAATACCGCTGAAAACATATGTTGTGTTCCACCCTTGTACTAAAAATAGACGCGGCTTCAGCTTCAGCTTCAGCTTAATCCTAAGCTTGTATTTGATCTTATTAACCAGCGGCCAATTAATCAAGATTGATTCCTGGGGTCACAGGCCGACTGCGTAAAGCCATTATATAATTATTCTATAGGTTATGAGTTTCGAGGCTGCGCCAGTGCACCATGCGTTTTCTAAACCAGGTGCGTTGGCGCTTCGCGTATTGACGTGAGGCGATCACAGCCATTTTTTTTGCTTCTTCCAAACTGCAGTGCCCCCGTAGGTGCGCGATCAACTCGGGTGCACCAATCGCTTGAGACGACTGTGAGTCTGGATTCCAATTCTTCAAGTTTGCTTGTGCTTCATCCAAAGCTCCATTTTTGATCATCACATCAAACCGCATTGCCAATCTGGCGTTTAACCATTCTACCGGACTGGATAGATGTAAAGCGTCACAGCTGTCGAGTAATATTAAGGGTGGTGGTGTCTGCGCATGCCAAGTCAAAATAGATTGACCCGTGCTTTGTAATACCTCCCATGCTCGCGACACCCGCATTGGATTTTGAACGTCGATTTTAGCACGCGTGGCATCGTCTAACGCAGCGAGCATAACATCAGTTTTGCCCACACTTAAAAAATGGGTAGATTGCCTGCGAATATCTTCCCTGATTGGCGGGATATCTGCTAGACCTTCAGTTAAGGCCCTGAAATATAATCCCGTACCGCCTACTATAATCAGGCGTTGACCAGAGGTGAGGATGGGAGTGATGTCGCGCAACCAATCCCCTACTGAATAGCTCGCCTGATTTTGGACGTGACCATAAAGAAAATGTGGAACTTGTGCTTCTTCTTGCGTGCTTGGGCGCGCGGTAAGTACGCGCCAGCCACCATAAACCTGTAAAGCATCCGCATTTACGATCACGCCACCTAATTCAGCAGCAATTTTGAGCGCTAAAGCCGATTTTCCGCTAGCCGTGGCTCCAGCAATCAATATCGGACGGGCCTTATCAAGGTGTTGGACTAAGGTTTGAAACTGCATTTTGGGCTTTTTCCGCTTTTTTCGTTTCAGGCGTAACGCGTCATTGCTCTTACCATAGTTTTCCTACATCTTAGTCAAAATTCAAATGAGGGCACAATGCACGATATTTCCGTTTCTCAGGGTCAATTCAAGCGTGTTCTATTAAAAATTTCTGGTGAGGCCCTTATGGGTGACCAGGGCTACGGACTACATCCGCCTACAGTCGAACGGATTGCCGCAGAAGTAAAAACTGTGCATTCGATGGGTACAGAGATTTGTATGGTGATTGGCGGAGGTAATATTTTTCGTGGCCTACAGGGCTCCGCCCAAGGTATGGAGCGCACTACTGCGGATTATATGGGTATGCTAGCCACTGTTATGAACGCGTTGGCGATGCAAAGCTCTTTAGAAGAGCAGGGGATCCATACCCGCGTGGTGTCAGCTATTCCCATGGATCAAGTGTGTGAGCCCTACATACGTAGACGGGCCGTCAGACATTTAGAAAAAAAACGAGTGGTTATTTTTGCTGCTGGTACTGGAAATCCGTACTTTACGACAGATACTGCCGCCACCTTGCGCGCCAGCGAAATGGCCTGTGAGGCTATTTTCAAAGGGACGCAGGTTGATGGAATCTACGATAAAGATCCTAACGTACACTTAGATGCTGTGCGCTATGACACAGTAACCTACGATGAAGTGTTGCAAAAGCGGCTGAAAGTGATGGACGCCTCGGCGATAGCCCTAGCACGGGATAATAATTTGCCGATTATTGTTTTTTCACTAGATGAACCCGGTGGATTTAGGGGTATATTGTCGGGAACTGGCACCTATACGAAAGTTCATGGATAACAAAAGCAAGAGAGAGTAATAATGTCAGATGACCCCTTAGATATTGATGTTGATGACCTGCAACGCCGCATGGATGGCGCAATGTCTTCACTGAAGACTGAATTTGCATCTCTGCGTACGGGCCGCGCGAGTGGCTCTATTTTGGATCCAATCTTGGTGGATGCCTACGGTCAAATGACACCTATCAACCAGGTTGGAACAGTCAATGTGCCTGAATCCCGGATGGTCACGGTAAACGTTTGGGATAAAGGCCTTGTTGGAAAAGTTGAAAAGGCAATTCGTGAGAGTGGTCTAGGAATCAACCCGCAAACCAATGGAACCATCATCATGCTGCCAATACCTGAGCTTAATGAAGAACGCCGTCGCGAGTTGACTAAAGTAGCCGCAGGCTATGCTGAAAATTGTCGGGTATCCGTGCGCAATGTGCGCCGTGATGGAATGGATAAGATAAAAAAAGGTAAAGCTGCTGGCATGTCTGAAGATGATCAGAAACTTTGGGAATTAGAAGTACAATCTATGACGGATGCTCAAATCAAATTGGTGGATACCTCTTTGGATGCGAAGCAAGCTGAAATAATGATGGTTTAGATTGGTGCTCTGAATGACACAGGTTGCGGAACATGTTGCGATAATCATGGATGGCAATGGCCGTTGGGCGCAACGGCGTGGTCGGCCGCGTCTGGTGGGGCACCATGCCGGTGCTAAACGGGTTCGTGAAATAGTCCAAGCATGTCCAGAAGTTAGGGTAAAATATCTTACAGTTTTTGCCTTTTCCACTGAAAATTGGAAGCGTACACAGGTGGAAGTGAGTGGCCTAATGCGGCTATTCAAGCGCTATATTAGGCGTGAAACACAAGCTCTAATTGATGAGGGCGTGCGAGTTCGCTTCATAGGCGACCGTATTAAATTAGACGATACACTTGTGCAATTGATGGATGAGCTTGAGCTTGTAACCTCAGGAAACTCAACAATTCACCTGACGATCGCGCTGAATTATGGGGGCCGAGATGAGGTTACCCGCGCAGCTCAGCGTATGGCGCGTGAGGTGGAGGCAGGCAAATTAGCTGCACAAAGCGTGACCGCAGAAGTATTAGCAAGTTTCTTGGATACACACTTTTTGCCGGACCCCGATCTCGTAATACGCACCAGCGGGGAAGCCCGCATTTCTAATTTCTTACTTTGGCAATCGGCGTATGCAGAATATGAATTTGTCGAGACGCTCTGGCCAGATTTTACAGCACTTCAATTCACTCAGCTGATTTCTAGATTTGGAACTCGGGATCGTAGGTACGGAGCCTTAACAGCATGAACCAACAAAAATGGGCGGACTTACCTCTGCGTCTAACCTCTGCTGTGGTTATGTTACTCGTCTTTTCTGGATCACTTTATGTTGGCAGTACCGGTGTTTTGATACTTGGTTTTGTTAGTGTGGTAGCGATGCTATGGGAATTAACGAGGATGTTTGGCCTAACCGGGCGGCGCTTGTTTGCTGTGACGGCTGTGGCTGTATTGGGCTGGTTGCCCATGGTGGTCTATCCTGCCATTTTGAATTCTGGATTAATGCTACCAAGTGTCTCTGGCTTTTTGACCATTCTGATTGGGAGTTCTTTAGTGAAAAAAAATAGGGGCGTTTATGTGGCCTATGGGGCACTTTTAACAGTGGGCATGCTAGCGTTTTGGTATCTTGTTTTGAATTTTGGGCTTGTTGGTATTGGCATTTTAGCAGTGTTGGTGATTTTGTCAGACATTGGTGGATATATTGCTGGTCGCAGCATTGGTGGGGCTAAGTTTTGGCCTTCTATCAGCCCCAAAAAAACTTGGAGTGGCACCATAGTAGGTTGGGTTTTGGCTATTAGTTTTGGATTTATTTTAAGTCAATATTCTGGTGTGTACTGGATGGTTTCATTTGCTTCTATCGCGCATTGGATGATACCTATCTCAGTATTAGTAGTTTTTGGTGCTCAGATGGGCGATATTGCCGAGAGTTGGGTGAAACGTTGCGCTGGGGTGAAAGACAGCTCTAATCTTATTCCAGGTCATGGTGGGTTTCTGGATCGGTTTGATGGCTTTATCGGGGCTGCTGCTGTGCTCGGGTTAATAACGGCATTGTTATTAGACTGATGCGCAGCATTTCTATATTCGGCGCCACTGGCTCAATCGGGCAAAATACGCTTGATTTGGTGCGCCGGGACAGAACTTCCTATAAAGTCACCGCACTCACTGGTGGGCGTAACATTGTGCAGCTAATTCGAGATGCGCATGAATTCCGGCCTGATTTGGTTGTTACAGCGTTCCCGGAGTTGTTGCCGGAATTGAAAGATGGGGTGTCAGGGCTTGGCATTGAGACAACTGCTGGAGATATGGCAATTTCTGATGCGGCTGATCGTCCAGTAGATTGGGTTATGTCGGCTATTATAGGTGTGGCTGGTTTGGTCCCGAGCTTAAACGCAGTGCGGCAGGGGTCAACGTTAGCACTTGCAAACAAAGAGTCACTGGTAACAGCTGGGCCGCTGCTTTTGGCTGAAGCTGCCGTGCACGGAGCAAAAATTTTGCCAGTGGACAGCGAACACTCTGCGATTTTCCAAGCTTTGTTGGGGGAAGATATCTCAAACGTTGAACGAATAATTATCACTGCAAGCGGTGGTGCGTTTCGCGATTGGCCCCAAGCAGATCTTGCTCAAGCCACGCCGGCGCAAGCCCAGACCCATCCTAACTGGTCTATGGGCCAAAGGATTACTATCGACAGTGCATCCTTTTTTAATAAGGCAATGGAACTAATTGAAACAAAAGAGTTTTTTGGAATTAATGAAACGTGTATCGAAACTATTATTCATCCAGAAAGTCTCATTCATGCGATTGTAGGCTTCAAAGATGGTGGAATGATGGCTCACGTTGGCCCGCCTGATATGCGGCATGCTATTAGCTTTGCACTACATCACCCCAAGCGCCAGTATTTAGATGTTGCGCGTTTGGATTTCACTACCATTGGTAAATTTCAATTTTTTGCTGCAGATGAGAAACGCTACCCCGCCTTGCGATTAGCGAGAGAAGTAATGCGTAAGGGCCATCTATGGGGAACTGCGTTCAATGCAGCAAAAGAGGTGGCGTTGGACCGCTTTATTAACTGTGAAATTGGATTTTTAGATATGGCCATATTGGTAGAGGCTGTGCTGTGCGATCTAGACCGTGCTGGACATTTGAATACTATGCCAAGGGATTTGCAAGATATTTTGCAGGCTGATCAGTCTACACGTCACATAGCTAGGATATTAAATGTTTGACTTTATGTCGCTTTCTGCTTCCTTCGGTGGCTTTATTTGGATTGCGTTTTTTTTCATATTGGCTTTGTCGGTGATAGTGACTGTTCACGAATACGGGCACTATATTGTTGGACGCTGGTGTGGCATCCATGCTGAGGTATTTTCAGTGGGCTTTGGTTCAGTCTTGCTTTCTAGGTTGGATAAGCGGGGCACGCGTTGGCAGATCGCCGCGCTGCCATTTGGGGGATATGTAAAATTTAAAGGTGATGCGAATGCGGCTAGTGGGTCAGATGGGCAGGTCTTGCCTAGCCTTGACCCTATTCAACTTCGTTGCACCATGCATGGCGCCCCAATTTGGGCACGGGCGGCCACAGCAGCTGCTGGGCCAGTATTTAATTTTATTTTTTCAATTATCCTTTTTTGCGTGTTATTTATGTGGCAAGGGCAATTTACTGACACGCCCAAGATTTCACAAATGTTTGCAACGCCAGTGGTAAATACACTGCAAATTAACGACGAAATTATTTCGGTGAACGGAGTGGATGTGTTCAGTATTGAAGATCTTGTAATTGCTGGACAAGAGCTTGTTGCACCCGCACTCTATACAGTTTTACGCGATGAACGCCGCGTGGAGGCGCGGGGGCCAGTGCCATTTCCAGCCTTAGTATCCCAAGTGCAGCCACGCTCGGCTGCCATTGAAGCTGGGATAAAAGTGGGTGATGTAATCACGCGTATTGATGGTCAAGCACTCAACAGTTTTGCAGACCTGCAAGCTGCCGTGGCAACAGCAGATACTGATGAGATGCTGTTTTCTGTTTGGCGTAAAGGATCTGAGTTTGATATCACTTTGACATCAAGACTGGTAGCAATCCCCGGGTTGAACGGCAGTTTTGAAAACCGGCGCTTAGTAGGTATTACTGGTGGGATTTTTTTTGAACCAGGCACAGAGCCACTGCCATTTGGCATAGCAATCACTGCTGCTCTTAAGCGTACTTGGTACATTATTACTGTGTCTTTGGCTGGTATTAAAGAGATGGTTTTAGGCTCAATCAGTGCATGTAATCTGTCAGGACCGGTTGCGATTGCAGAAACCGCAGGTCAAGTAGCCAGCCAAGGTGCCATGCCTTTTCTGGCACTGATTGCTGGCTTATCGACCGCGGTTGGTTTGATGAACTTATTTCCAATTCCTGTGTTAGACGGTGGGCATCTACTGTTCTGCGCTTATGAAGTTATTACTGGGCGCAAGCCAAGTGATTCTGTGTTACAAATTTTAATGACATTCGGGCTTGTTGTCGTCTTGTCACTGACATTATTTGCTGTTGTTATGAATGGAATCTGTTGATCGGTAATATCTATGCAAAATTAACTTGCCTAGTTACACTTGGTTTTGACTCGTGAGTATCGAGGCGGTAAGTACAACTGATATTATACATGCCAATACTCGGGGGGCGATGTGATGAAGTTATTTGGGACCAACAGTGTTCGAGCTATTGATCGGGTTCGCTACATTCTTTTGGGTGGTCTGACCCTGATTTGCTTAGCTCAGGTAGCACATGCGCAGATATTTCAAATCTTGTCTGTCGCAATTGAGGGCAATCGGCGGATTGAATCCGCTACCATTCAATCTTTTACTCGGATTGAATCTGGCGATTTTCTGAGTGCCGGTGAGGTGAATGACGCAGTTCAACGGGTGCGTGATTCTCAATTGTTTGAATCTGTATCAGCCGATGTGGCTGGATCAGTATTGAAAATTAACGTTGTCGAGTTCCCAACTGTAAATGTCGTTGTATTTGAGGGAAATAGTAGACTCAAAGTCGAGCAGCTGGAAGGTCTAGTGCTTACCACATCCAGTAGAGTTTATTCGGAAAGCCAAGTTCGCGATGATGCAAATTCTATCGCTGCAGCCTATGCAGACCAAGGTCGAATTTCTGCTAGCGTAGATCCTCGCATCATCCAGAGATCGGACAACCGAGTTGATGTTGTTTTTGAAATAGTAGAAGGGGATGTTGTTGAAATTGAACGGATATCGTTCGTGGGTAACCGTACTTTTGCAGACAGCCGTCTTCGTCGTGTTTTGCGTACCAAGCAAGCTGGTCTTTTTAGGGTATTAGTTTCGAGTGATACATTTCTGAAAGACCGTATCGAATTTGACAAGCAGGTTTTGAGTAATTTTTATAAGGCACGTGGCTTTGTAGACTTTCAGACGCTTTCAGTGAACTCTGAATTGTCAAAAAACGGTGATTCATTCTTTGTTACCTTTCGAGTCCAAGAGGGCTCTCGATTTGAATTTGGTAAGATAACCATTACGTCCAACCTATCAGATGTGGATGCCGTAGATTTTACAGATTTTGTTGGAATAAAAGAAGGTAAAGTATATTCGCCTGATCTGGTCGAAAACAAAATTACAATACTGGAGAATAAAGCTTCACAGCTAGGCTTT
>Ga0308024_1000718_pt1 | contig 12954 bp, 12 predicted proteins | sample Neamet420_FD_201295 | JGI IMG/M metagenome (GOLD analysis project Ga0308024, IMG submission 201295) | Marine microbial communities from water near the shore, Antarctic Ocean - #420 | ecosystem: Environmental > Aquatic > Marine > Unclassified | place: Southern Ocean | collected 2014-10-03
ACCCTGATACTTATCTTCTCGCACCTGCACCGGAGGCATTCAGCGTCGTCAATTGCGCGGCTTGATAACAGCTGAGGCTATCTTGTGGTCCCAGTGACAAAGCCTCATGCACTTCTCTCTCTAGAACTGTATCGGCAAAGGTCACAATGGAAGAAGCAGAGTGATCCCGACAGTTGTCAGAGGGCTGCAGAACTTGCTGGGCCGGAGCCCCGGAACAGAGAACAAGCGAGAGAGCGGTTAAAGACAATCTTATAGTGAGGTTTTTCATAGTAAGGTTCCTCTGCTAGACACGGTCAAAGTTAACCCCTACAGGAAGACGTGTCTATATATGATGCCCAGTGGGGGAATGGGGCCATCGACACGGAAATTTTGGATAGGCTGTGCGAAGAAGTGTGCTATGAGCTTTGTATAAATCCAAGTCAACTTACTCTGGCCCTATTTATTCTAAACTGACTTCTATCGCAGCACATGTCGCTCTAACATCTGTCGTCTAACCACCGCGCCGTAAACATTTCCGTTAGCATCCACGCCAACACCCTCGGCACCTGAATGATCGTCCCGCAGTGGTTCCATGTCTTCGATGAATTCAGTCACTGTGCCATCAATGGCTGAGCCGATGCGAATACCCTTTTTTATTCCCACCAATTCACCCGCACCGGTGTCGGGTCCGGATTCTGAGTCGGCCACATAAATTTTGTCATCCGGGGTAATGAAAATACCGCTGGGGCGACCGAACTGTCTCCATTCGTCGATAAAAGCGCCTTCCTGACTAAAAATTTGAATGCGATTATTTTCTCTATCGCCAACAAACAAACGCCCTTGAGAATCCATGGCTATGCTATGGGGTTCGCTGAGCTCTCCTTGCCCTGATCCTTTGCTTCCCCATTGGTTAATGAATCTTCCCTCAGATGAATAATGCACAATTCGATTATTCATACCGCCCCGATGGCTTTCAGCAACGAAGATATCCCCATCTTCAGGATCAATAACAACGTCATTCGGGTTGAAGAGTAGCTCAGGCGTTGATCCGCCTCGCGCTTGCAGCCCGAGTGTCAGCAAAACCTCACCGTCGGAGCTGAACTTGAAAACCTGATGCCCGATAGTGTCGTTACTGCGCGCGTCCGTGACCCAAAGATTTCCTTCATAGTCCACTGTGGCACCATGGGGAAAAACAAACAGTCCTGCACCAAAAGAGTCCAGTAAATTTCCGTCATAGTCATATTTGAGAATTGGTGGTTCGCTGCGACCAGCACAGGAGTTGTCAATGCAGCGGTGTATAACATAGATGAACTGACCATCGGGAGAAGGTTCCACGGCGGTAACTGCCGCCCATTTCGCGCCTTCGGGTAATTCGCCCCAACTCCGCTGTGTCTCATAGGGCTGAGGCAGATCATTGCGCACGCCGTGGGCTGTTCCTGCCGTCGATGGGGATTGAGCGTGGATGTGTATTCCCACATCTGCAATAAATAACAATACCAAGAAGAGACCGAGATTTTTCATAGTAATTTTGAGCAGTTTCCGTAATTCGTTTGAAAGAACCTGACCTGAATAGTGGCTCTGTTCAATATACTATATAAAAAAATTGTGCCCAAGGACGGAATAATTCGTTAGGAGCGAAATAGCACAGCTTAAAGCTGGCCAAAGGCCGAGTGCATGGATGTACGAGTGAATAACCCAAACAGCCTGAGGGTTATTTGTTCCCTAGGCGCTCGTTGCAAACTGTTGTCGCAGTTAGTCGCACCATCGACACGGGACCTTTCAGTAGAACGGGCACGATCACTGTTTAATACCAAGTTGCTAAAAGACGCAAATCCGAGCGTGCCAAGAAGTGTGTTAAAAATACGGGTATTATTCGGTATTTTTAGCTGTAATTCCTAGTCCAATTGTGGGCCGTAATTACCCTTTTTATTGGGCTAACGCCTTGAGGTAATGCTTTAGCGTTTCGTTAGCTGCATCCTTGTTGGTTTCATTTTTGCTAACGCCTGCTTCCGATTGAGCTCATAGCCAATAGCCATGTATAGACATTAAAACTACTGGATATTTACTCTGACCTCCATAATCGATTGGACCCTAATAGATAGTTGGCTGAATAAAGTTGTAATACACGCTACCCACCCAATAAGTGTTCAGGGATTTCCACTCCCTTTTCTTTATAGTAGCGGAGTGCCCCTTTATGTAGCGGTACGGGAATGCCTTTCAGTGCCGCTTCAATGGCCATCGATTTAGTAGCGCTATGAATCTCCTGTAATGTAGCTAGGTTGTCCCATAACAATTTTGTCATGTTGTAGACAACTTCTTCTGAAACGTCATCTCGAACTACAAAAACATTGGAACTGTAGGCCGTTGTGACTGGCTTTTCCTGGCGCGGATACGTCCCCGGCTGCAATTCATAGAAATCCCACAATGGAAAATTTCGATTGATAGCTGTCATTTCATCTTCGGAAAACGCTAGGATGGTCATGCGCTCGCCTAGTAGTGCGTAAGCACGAGCTATGGCCGTTACTGGTGGGCCTGCGGGCACATTCATGCCGACAATATTGCCGTCTTGCAGGGCGTTGGTAGACGGGCCGTAGCCCAAGTAAGCAATAGACAGATCCTCAGTGTAATCGATTCCAAGCGCATCGAAAATGTAGAGGCCGGTGTGCTCGGCTCCTGAATTGCGCATACCGATGGAATACCGTTCGCCTTCCAGTTTCGCAAGATCGGAAACAGTACCATCGATAACTAAATCGGAACGTAGTACGAAGTGTTCCACATTGGGCCACATCGCGCTGATGCTGCGAATATGGGGTTGGGGAGTGCTAATTGGCCCAACGCCATCGTGGGCCCAAGCTGCAAAGATGCCCAGTATCAGTCCAAACTGCGCCTGATTATCCCGCAGTAGTTTGATGTTTTCCATCGAGCCAGCTGAACTTATTGCGGTCAATGAAAAACTTTCCTCGCCCTTTGCTGAAACTAAAGTCGAAAGGGCAACCCCCACCGGGTAAAACGTTCCGCCAGTTGTGCCCGTTGTCAGCACGTAAGTGCGCTGGTCATCCGCTCCATCGGAACAGGCGCTGAGAAGGCAGGCTAGCAGTACACCAACGGTTGAGAATCGCGACAAGGAGTCCTCCCACAATATATTTCGGTTCTATAATAATTGGGTGTCAGAGTAAAAGTACAGGAATCAATGGGGTCAGAGTACTTTGATCGAGTGTCAAATCAAAAAATAGCGGTTCGGGGCGGAAGAATTCAAACAGGCTTAGGCCGGTTTGTCCCCTACGGGCTTCGCGCTTTCTCGCTCGTTGTAAACTGCTTCGCAGTTAGTCGAACCATCGACACGAGGGTTTTCAGCAGACTGCTTCAACAAATTTATAATAAAATCAATAAGTTAAAAATCCGTAAACAGAGTGTGCTAAGAAGTGTGCTATGAATTTCTAGTAAATGTACCCTAAAACTACTGTAGCTTTATTCTGCCCCTTGATTAACCAACCCTCCGAAACCCCTTGCTGCTATAATGAGCGCTGCTCCCTCTACGACAATCTACCGAGCGTCTATGCCATTTTTAAAACTTGGATTATGTAATCCTATTGTACAAGCGATTGAAGAATTGGGTTATACAACTCCTACCCCGATTCAGAAACAAGCCATCCCCATAATTATTTCTGGTAAAGACCTCATTGCCACCGCTCAAACGGGGACAGGTAAAACCGCCGCGTTTGTCCTACCGCTATTAACCTTACTTAACAAAGAGCGTTGCTTGCGAGGTAAACGTATACGCGCCCTTATCCTGACTCCTACACGGGAATTAGCGGTGCAGGTTGCTGCGAATATTGCTGAGTACAGCAGGTATTTAAACCTAAGTTCTATGGCTGTTTATGGCGGTGTTGATAGCGAACCACAACAGCAGCGTTTAATTAAAGGCATTGATATTTTAGTAGCCACTCCGGGCAGATTGCTGGATTTGGCTCATCAGCGTGCGCTGCATTTTGATGAGCTTGAAGTGCTGGTGTTAGATGAAGCAGACCGTATGGTGGATATGGATTTTGGTGATGATATCAAGAAGATCATTGAGCGCTTACCTGCAGACCGTCAAAACCTATTGTTCTCGGCTACCGTGAACAATGGCGTTCGCATCTTTGCCGATTATTTTTCAGCCAGCAAAATGGGTCGGCCCGCTGTTGAGATATCGATTTCACCAAAAGCCACAACGGCACCCAATATTTACCAGTGGTTAATCACCATAGATAAAGACACAAAGTCTGCCTTGCTGAGTCATTTAATTAACGAGCAGAAGTGGGATCAGGCGTTAATTTTTATCGAGAAGAAACACTCTGCTGCCAAACTGGTGGCTCAACTTGCAAAACGCGGTATTGAAGCAGATGCCATTCACGGTGATAAAAGCCAGGCAATGCGTGAAAAGATTTTAGCTGATTTTAAGTCTGGAAAACTAAAATACTTAATTGCCACAGGCGTTGCCGCCCGCGGTATAGATATTGGTGAGCTGAGTCGCGTTGTTAATTATGACCTGCCCTTTAAACCTGAAGAATACATTCACCGCATTGGCCGAACGGGTCGTGCTGGGGCTACAGGTGAAGCCATATCGTTTGTGGCGATGGGCGATTTTAAAAATTTATGCGCCATTGAAAGCCGTTTAAACCATATCATCAACCGGAAAGAGATCGAAGGCTTTCCGGTTAGAAAAGTCGTTCCCGTTTCAATTTTAAATTATGTTCGCAAGAGCAAGAGCAAGAGCAAGAGCAAGAGCAAGAGCAAGAGCAAGCGGTAGCGGCAACTCAAACCAGTAGCGTGTTACTTCTTCTCTTCTATTTTAGCTTTTAAGTCGGCAAACGGTTTAAAGGTTGCGGCTTTAACTTCAGTGTCTGTGGGGATGGTTCATTACATTAATACCCTTCAATGGTGTGCGCTAAAAGGAACTACTGGGAACACTCACAACTTAACTGCTTAACAATTTAAGGTTGTGAAAAGTGTAGCGGTGAGACAGGCAATTAGGAGTTGACGACTCGGGACGGAAGAATCCAAACAGGCTTAGGCCTGTCTGTCCCCTGCGGGGTTCGCGCTGGTGTGCTCGTTGCAAATTGCTGGCGCAATTAGTCGAACCATCGATACGAGGATTTTTAGTCCTCTGCTCCAGCACTATTTGGAAAAGCTCTCCTAACCGATAACAAACCTAAATGCCCTTCTATTTTCATTGGCTGGCAATGCAACAAAACTTAGGAAAGTTACTTGCTGACCTGTGCTGCTAGCACCTTGAGTCGTTCCGACCACTGCTGCTTTATCTCGTCGCCATAGAGTTCTAGGGTTTGGTCAATCTGCATCGTCAATCTGAGTTTCGTTTTCCCATCTTGAGTGTCGAGGCTTAAGTTGATCTTGCTCTTGTGAGAATTCTTCTTCGCAGCCTCGCGCCAGGTAAAACTCAGCCGTTTCGGCCTATCTATTTTTAAGTATTCGCCATCTTGCAAGAATTCCTTGCCATTGCGGGTGATGTGATAGCTATAGGATCCGCCTGGGCGAACTTCGTTCTGTAGGTCGACTACTTTCTCATTACCAATATGACCGCCGAACATCCAGCTGCCTACAAAGGTAGGTATCAGCCAGCGATCGAAGATTTTTTCTGCAGGTGCAGCTACAGTTCTGCTTAGTGAGACACTAAACGTCTTGAATTTCGCCCCAGGCAATTCTTCTGCGGCGCTATCGTCTTCAAACATGGAAAGCTGGTCGATGCTCATTGGTTGGCTACAAGTTAGAGTTGGATGGCATGAGATGCATGGGCAGCGCTTGACGGCGAGAAGCAGTCTTTTGCCCATAGTTCGATGTTAGATAATCGAGGATCGAGCCTTCGACTTCGAGGTCAAGCTCGCCAAGTCCTTGCGAACTCTGCATCCATTCGATGCGACTCTTCCAGACGTCTCGGTTGCCTGAATTCTGAACGATGATTAGGCTTGAGTGGCATTCGGTGCAATTGTCGCGGACTAACTCCCAGCCTTCTTCTTGAACCAATTCGCCTGCCGCCACACTTTCCTGCGCAGTTGAGCTTGCAGTCGTAAACAGCAGTGACAGTGACAACGTGATCAAAGTCAGCCAGATTAATTTCATTCTATTCGTCATGATTTCTAATTCCAATAGCGCAAATCGATGAGCCTAAATTACACGACCTGTACGGCGACCCTATGACAGGCGTTATTCAAATAGCCGCGAGGATTCCAGCCTGGTACGACCATGGGCTGTGAGCGACCCTGAACATCCATCGCTCTAGCCCACACTTCAAAGTAGCCGGGCTCAGGGAATTGTGCCCAAGTCTCCCAGTTCTGCCATGCCAATCTATTGGCTGGGCCTGCTAGTGCCGACGGCAGCCATGTGGCGCCGAAGTCGATCGAGATAAAGACGCCGACTACCTGATCGTCGCCCGCCCAGGCGTGACCGCGTACAGTCATTCGATCTCTTATATCGTGAGTAGTGCCCGACTCCGGGAAAGTAATGAGTGACTTAACCGGCATCGATTCGATGACGCGCATGTCTTCATTCGGTACACGTGTACCAGGCGCGACCGGTGCGGCAGGGACTGAATAAGAAGGTGGAGACATTTTTTCGCCATCGTGGACTTTATCGCGAATATCGATTCGGTTTAACCACTTCCCTGAAACAGAAGCTGGCCAGCCAGCGCAGACCAGGCGCAGTGGATAGCCATTCTGCAAAGGTAAGTCCTCGCCATTCATGGACCAGGCGATGAGTGATTCTCGCTCTAGCGCCTTAGCGATGGGCACGCCACGAGATATCGATTCGCGGTCAGGGTCTCCACTAAGATGCGTGTCGGCCCCGTAGTAGCCAATGTATTGAGCATCGGCGAGTACGCCGCAGTAATTAAGTACGTCGCGCAGTCTCACGCCTGTGAAGGTAGGACAGCCGATGGCGCCGGTAGTCCATTGATTACCACTCGCGCCTGGCACAAATTCGGCGCGCCCGTTGCCGCCACATTCTAGCTGCAGCTGTAATGTAACTGTTTCGAAGCGTTCTTTAAGCTCGGCTATGGTGAAAGTCACAGCGCGATCAGCCGATTCGCCGCCAATTTCTAATTGCCATGTATCGGGATCAACTGCCTCTGGAGCTACCCCATTGTTGCGAACGAACATGCGATTATTCGGTGTAACATCGTCATCTAGTAAATGTGCAGGAGTCTCGGCGTTGATAGGTCGATCGTTGAGCACGATGAGGCCGTCTTTGCCGGGTATATGCAGAGTGGAACTCTCGGCGGCAAAGGCCGCTGGAATTAGACCAGCAGGCATGAATCGAGAGAAGGGTATAGTCATGCCAAGCGCGGTAGTCATAGCAACGAGGCCGCTTTTCTTCAGGAAGCCACGCCGCGTTAGCGGATCACTTTCGCGGCTCCATAGCATTCGATCCGCCGCTATTGGGTCTTTGCTATAGAGTTCATGTATGCCCTGTTTTTGCTTTTTACTCATAAGAAATCTCTTCTGTTGTTCGTCAGCATTTAATCGGATTGCTCAGCTTCGTCTAGTCGTGCACCGGCAAGCACTCCCGGAAGCGAATAGTTGCCCTCATGGCAGGCATACTCATAGAGGATATCGTCGGTCAGGTTCATTGGCATCTCGGCGGAGAAGGATTGGACGAAGGTGTCCGGATCTTCTGCGGTGAAACTGTAGTTCATTACATTATCAGACACGCGTGTGAAGCGTTCGGTGATGCGAAAGTTTTCTGTCGCGTTTCGAAATTTTTGACTAGGGTTTAATCTGCTCGTTTCGACTACAAGCGTATCACCTTCCCAATGAGCAACTGAGTCTCCCATCCAAGGGCGAAATGCACCTGGCAGCGGGTCGGCATTGATACGAATAATGCGTGCGTCATGAACCATCTCCACCAGAATCATCACATAGCCTGGTGACTGCACGATCTGATAGTGATTGTTATACAAAATAGGTAGCATGGGAGGCCCGCTACTAGAGCCAAACGACATTAGACAGCGCTCAGCTAGGGGGCGGCTCTCGGGTCCTGCAAAGGCGCCGCGCGATTCACGTAGTTCAGCAGCAACGCGCAATCGTTCTTGCGCCTGCTGTGTATAGGCAGGCATACGACCATTGGGCGGATCTATTAGCAAGGAGCTGCGAAATTCACCGTTATAGCGTGCAACTTGAGTACCGTCGTCAAACCAAAAGTTGTTGTAACTATCGGTGAGCTCGATGCGGTCCTTCACAGGAGGTATGCGATCTGGATCGCTAGGCTGGTCCTGCTCTGTAGTGTAGTCGGCCACGGCCTGTTCTAGCTGCATTGCTTCTTCGGGGTTTAGTACCAGCTTGTCGCCAAATTTTTCGGGGCGAGAAAAAGGGGTTATCGTGTTGCTAGTCCACATGCCCTGCAGGTCAGGGGCCCCGTCTACCGTTGTGGCTACTACATAGTCTGAGTCCTGAGCGTTTGCGCTAAATACAAGCAGCCAGAATAGGGAGATAGCTGAAGAGGCCAGCAACAGTGTTCGTGGCAATCTGGCCGGGCTAAACAGAGAAGTCGAATTGAATGCTGTTTTCATTTTTATAGCTCTCTAGTCGGGTTTTATTAGAAGGTAGGCTGCAGTAAATAGATCGCTTATGTGACGCTGAGGTTACCAAAAATGCTTAGTCAACTCCATGCGATTCATGGCTTTTGTGCTCCCTTTTGAAGTCAGTACTCGACGAAGGGTTTTACAGGGGCTTAGTAAGCTTCAGCAGGAACCGGTCGGTGCTGCGGTTGAGCCGCGGGTCGAATATGCTGCGGCTATGGTCGTCCGTGGAGACTCGCAATGCTTCGCTGGCCTCAACCTCAAAGCCAGCCTGCCCAGCTAGCTCCACAGCCTGTTGAATCTCCATTCGGTGCAGGTCTCGATTGTCTGCCCCGACTACACCGACATGATCGGTAATGCCCAGTACGCCTCCAGGTTTCAGCAAGAGCCTAAGCTGTTGAAGCATTTGAATTGCGCGTTCGGGGCTGGGATTGTAATAGTCATGCAATGTCTGCGCTACGATAATCAGATCCACGGAGTTCTCTGCCAAGCCGATTTCCTTGAGTGGCCTTACGATTTGGACAACATTGCGTAGATTGCCTCGTTCTATCTTGGCATTAAGCGCCTCGCCCTGAGAAATATTTTGGCGGTCTTCCACGAAGCGTAAACCCCGTTCTGTATTCTGCGCATACACCGTTCCATGTTCACCTACGGCTTTGGAGAGGATGAAGGTGTAGTAGCCTCCAGCTGCATACAGGTCCAATACCGTCATGCCTATCTGGATGCCAAGAAATTCAAGAACCTGAACTGGCTTTCGAGCGCTGTCTCGCGCGAAGTCGGTAACCTCTCTATCGGGGCCCGATAAGGCCACTTCGAGTGCTCGTGCATCGAGGCCCTGTCCTAGGCAAACCGACGCACACAGGATCGACAAGAAGGCAGCGGAATAAGTGAACGATGAGCTCAATGAAACAGGAGAGCGTATTCTCTTCATGTTGAGATCCTAGGATGTATCATCGTGAGCGGTTGTTAATACAGAGAATACCAGACTGGACGAATCCATCACTTCTTTTCCTAACTTAACAAAATCCTTGAGAAGTTGATTCGCAATGAAGTGATTCCGCAGGGTGCTACAATGAAAAATCGACTCAGGATGAAGGCCTGATCCTATTTCTAGAAAACGATTAAAGAGAGCGCGAAATGCAAAGTAAGCTAATGATTCGAAATTTATCAGTGCTAACCCTACTTTGTGTGACTCCGCTTGCGTCAGCTCAGTCCGATTCGAGGCCGCGGGCCCGTGAGGCGGGTGTTGTGGTGGGTGTATTCCAGACCGGAGAATTTAACGCGATCACTGATGTTGAAGGTGTGAGAGTGGGGCATACGACTCTTATTGAAGGTGATGATATTCGCACGGGCGTAACGGCAATCATCCCGGCGCCAGGAAACCTTTATACCCATCCCATTCCAGCTTGGATTTATACAGGAAACGGCTATGGAAAAATGGTTGGCGAGACTCAGGTGCGCGAGTTTGGTGAAATAGAAACACCGATTCTTTTGACCTGCACGTTGTGTGTATGGAGCGTGGCGAATGCGCTTAAACAATGGATGTACGAGCAGCCCGGAATGGGTGAGCACACGCTGAATCCTATAGTAGGAGAAACTAACGATGCTCGCGTGAATAATATGTGGGCCGACCCAATCCAAAAGGAAGAAGTCTACGCCGCGTTGAATAGCGCAAGCGCAGGCCCTGTTCAAGAGGGCAGTGTTGGTGCAGGCACGGGTACACAAGCCTTTGGTTGGAAGGGCGGTATCGGCACTAGCTCCAGGGTGCTTCCTCCAGAATTAGGTGGCTATACCGTCGGCGTATTGGTGCAGACAAATTACGGTGGAGCGTTGTCAATTAATGGCGCACCGGTAGGGCGAGAATTGGGCAGTTATGCGTATCGCGATTTCTTAGAGCCAGTTGCGGACGCAGATAAAGAAGACGGATCGATCATGATGGTTGTTGCGACAGATGCACCGCTCACTGCGCGCAATCTTGATCGAGTTGCTAGGCGCGCCATGATGGGGTTGGCGCGAACAGGCTCCTTTGCCAGTAATGGTTCGGGAGACTATGTCATTGCGTTTTCAACTAATCCGAATGTACGTAAGCCTCGAGTTAGCGAAGTGCCAGTTTCGGTTGATGTGTTAGTAAACGAATCGATGACACCGCTGTTCGCAGCTACAGCTGAGGCTACTGAGGAGGCGATCTACAATGCTATCTTCAAGGCGACGACTATAAGCAGTTCGCGCGGAGAACTGCGTGCAATTCCACTAGAAGATTTGATGCGTGTTCTTGAGAAGTATCAGTCGTTGAATTGGGATCAAACGATAGGAAGATGATTCCTAGCACTGCGCTAGGAGCTGATCCCGGTGCCTCTTGCCATCAGCAGCGCCAGCACAGGGATTAACACTAGTAGTACTAGCTGAAACTTCAATAATACTCTCAGCAGCAGAGGTACCTCGATTGCTTCTTCCTCGGACTTGCTGTGTTTGTTAAAAAATATCGCGGGTGCGATAGCGCACAAGACCATCAGAGTAAATAGGCCAAGCTTGGCATGGAAGATGGGATTGCTAGAGTAGAACTCGCTGGGCTTGCCCACCCACAACCATAGAGTTAGGCCGAAGGTCAAAACGAAGAGAGCGCTGATTCCACAAACAGCATCTACCTTCACCAAATTGCGTGCATCCTCCCCTGTGATCTGCGGCTTGATGGCCATGTTTTCTATTACTAAGGCGCCTGCGAATGCGAAGATCGCTGCGAAGTGCAATAGTCTGACTAGTTCGTAATACATCCTGCCAATTATACTGGATTAGTCGGCTTTCGACTCATTTTAATGCGGCGCTGCGAGATTTCCTGTTATGCTGCTGAGCAGGTTTGTTCGCAGACCACCCTTAATAATTAGATGAAAACTGGAGGCACCATGGTCGCTGATTCAGGCACCGCAACCGATGTAAATTCTGAAGAGTCAGCTCATGTTGAAGCGAGTATGCGTAAAGTCGCCCTGACGGCATTAGCGGGCACCAGTATCGAGTGGTACGACTTCTTTCTCTATGCTACGGCTGCCGCCCTTGTTTTTCCTTCGGCATTCTTCCCCGATAGCACTCCAACAATGGGTCTTATACTTTCCTTTGGAACGTTCGCTTTTGGTTTTATCGCTAGGCCTTTAGGTGGTATTTTATTTGGTCATTTCGGTGACCGCGTTGGACGCAAACGAACGCTGGTTATCGCATTGATGATGATGGGTATCGCATCCACTCTGATCGGGCTACTACCTACGTTTGCGACTATCGGCATTGCCGCACCTATCTTGCTTAGTCTACTGCGTTTTACTCAGGGCTTAGCGATAGGCGGTCAATGGGGCGGGGCGATGCTGCTTGTCACCGAGAGCGCACCAGCCGACAAGCGCGGCTACTACGGCGCCTACGCACAAGCCGGTGCTCCAGTTGGAGTTATCCTTGCCAACGTGGCATTCATGATTATTAGCTATTCTGTATCTGAGGAAGCGTTTATGAATTGGGGCTGGCGCATTCCATTTATATCGAGCGTCCTATTAATCGGAATCAGTATGTATGTGCAGCTGCATATGGAAGAAACCGATGCCTTTAAAGAGCTGCAGGAATTGCAAAAGAAGAAGCAGGCTGAACAGCCAGAGGCGGTCGTCGTAAGGCGCTCGCCTGTGTTGGAAGCTATAGTGAAGTATCCCAAGCGAATTGCATTAGCCGCAGGCGCGTTCCTCTCAATACAAGTCTCATTCTATATATTGATTGGCTTTGTGCTTGCCTACGGAACCGATGCTGATGGTGCTGGAATGACTAGGGACCAGATGCTCTTTGCGGTATTGCTTGCTTCGGTATTACAGATACCCGCACAGTTTATGGCTGCGTCTTATTCCGATAGAAACGGTAGACGGGGAATTTTTATGCTGGGCGCCATTCTCACAGGGGTCTGGGCATTTGCTTTGTTCCCGTTAATCGATACAGGAAACTTCTGGCTTATCGTGCTGGGTCTTAGTGGCGGCTTGATGTTTCTTGGAATGATGTATGGTCCTCAGGCAGCTTTCTTCACTGAGCTATTTAGTACTGAGGTTCGTTACTCGGGAGCATCTCTGGGCTACCAAACGGGAGCGATCCTAGGTGGCGCATTCGCCCCGACCATAGCAACTATTCTATGGACAGAGTATTCGATAGTCTGGGTGTCCGTTTACATCGCCATAGCATCAGCGCTCTCTCTGGTCTCTGTGATGATGCTAACCGAAACCTATAAGACCAGTCTGGACGATACTATCTAGTCGATACTAAATAGTCATTCCTGATTTTTTAGTTTGTCGTGCGCCAAAAGCTGGCATAAAAGTGTCATTTGACTTGCTTTGGGCGCACTCGCATGGCCCTAAGTGGGCAATGGCTGCGCTCAACATTGCAGGCTGTTC
>Ga0308024_1000723_pt1 | contig 12909 bp, 25 predicted proteins | sample Neamet420_FD_201295 | JGI IMG/M metagenome (GOLD analysis project Ga0308024, IMG submission 201295) | Marine microbial communities from water near the shore, Antarctic Ocean - #420 | ecosystem: Environmental > Aquatic > Marine > Unclassified | place: Southern Ocean | collected 2014-10-03
TCTTCAGTAAGTATCTTAAATTCCATACCTCTGTCATTGCACCATTCAATTGCTGCATTCCATTTTGCTTCATTAACACCCCATGTACGAACCTCATTGATGAACCGTTTGGTTTTACGTTTGGGAGGTTTAGGTGGGCCACATTGTATCTTTGGTTTGACTTCGATAATCATCTTTTTGATGGTTTTATCTTTTTGTTTGACTTTTATATAGAAATCTGGGAAATATCGGTGCATTCGGCCATCTAGGGGAGATATATATGGTATGATAACTTCTTCACTGCCCCACTCTAGTATTGCACTAGTATTGTCACAGTACACCATAAATCTACGCTCCCACAAAGAACGATACACAATCTTCTTGACATCCCCCCTATATTTTGTTATATTGGTAGGTATGAATTTTCCACTATACGCCATGACAAACCTTATAAATACTTTTATGAACTATTACAGGAGTATTTAGACATGGCGAGATATACTGGCCGAAGACTTGGCAACTCTGAGATTTTAGAGTATGGACTTTCAAGATCAAACAATGCTAGGCATAAGGTAATGTTTCAAGCGATGGAATATCATGCACCAACGATGTTAGCTACTGGTACTGCTACAGAACCAACCAACGATTCAAGAAATATGGTTGTACCAAGGCCGCCAATGTATAACTCACAGGGGTCTGTTAGTCTATATCTTCCTGCTCAAATTAATGTGTCACAAAAATCAAACTATGGTGAACCAGAAATGGGTGCAGGCGTTGCTGGAATTGTCAACGCTGCTCAAAGCTTTACTGGAGCAAATATGGATTCAGCAAAAGCAGTTCTTGGTTCAGTGGCTAAATCAGCAGGTGCCGGCGCTGGAAAGGGCCTTGCAACGCTGGTTGATCAAGTGGTCACAGGTGGTAAAGCAGGAATGGAGATTGCTTCTGGTGTAACTAGGAACAACTCTACTGAGTTAATGTTTGAGGGTGTAGACAGACGAAACTTTTCATTTTCTTTTAGAATGATACCGCACAATGCAGACGAAGCGAAAGCAATTCAAGCGATTGTAAAATATTTTAGATTTCACATGGCGCCACATGTACCAGATGTCAAACAATACGGACAATCGTTAGCCGCTCCTTCTGTATTTAATATTACTTACCCTGAGAAAGATGATAAAGATAAATTACATAAGATATTTCACAGTGTTTTAGAGAGTATTGATGTGAAATATGGTGGAGAACGTCCACAGTTCTATCACGATGATCGACCAACAGAAACAGAAATAACTCTACAGTTTAAAGAACAAAATATCCTTACCAAAAGACTAATAGCGGAGGGTTACTAATGTATTTTATGCATTTTCCAAAAGTCGCATATGATGTAAAGGGTGATGGGGTAACAACTCAAATGACTGATATCACTCGTAGAGCGAGAATATCACAGAACTCCATTATCTATAAAGCTTCATATGACTATTATGATGTCGAAGATACTCAGAAACCAGAAGATATTGCATATGACTATTATGGAGATGCTAACCTACATTGGATTATTCTAATGGTTAACAACATCAATGATATCTATACAGATTGGCCCATGTCAGTGACTCGACTTGAAAGGTACACGAAGTCTAAATATGATAATGTAGACGCTATTCATCACTATGAAATATACCAAGAATCGGGTGATACTACAGTCACAATAGAGTTACCAAATGATGCTGCTCAGACTATCCCTGTTGACGCAACTGCAATTACCAATGCTGAATATGAAGAGGCAGAGGTAGAGAAGAAAAGAAGAATTAGACTCATTCGTCCCGAATATGTAGACACAATACGAGAAGAATTTAGAAAATCCATTAAGGCGTAACAATGTCCAAACTTGAATATGCAGGCGAATATATAATAGATGTGTGTAAGATCGCTTCAACAAGCGGTGAGATTATTGACATCACAACTATGGTATCAGCAATCAATATCTTTGAAAATATTTTCAAGACAGCACTTACTGGTGATATTGCTATTGTAGACACAAACAACCTATTGACCTCTCTTCCAATCATTGGACAGGAGAAGTTGATTTTAAAGTTGTCAACACCTCAATCTGGTGTACCTGATAGAAACTCATCACTAGACTTTACAGAACATCCACTATACATCTATAAGATTGACTCTAAGGTAGAAGTAAATCCTGGCACTGTTGCATTTACTCTTTCTTTCACAACTGCTGAAGCGGTTCGTAGTAATAGGATTCGGGTAAGTCAGGCATTTGATGGAGAGCCTGCTAAAGATATAGTCCAAAAGATTATTAGAGATGAAGACTTACTAAACTCCAAGAAAGAATTCTATTACGAAGAGACAGCAAACAACTACAAGTTTGTATCTCCTAACATGCGTCCATTCGATTTCATCAATTCAATTACAAAAAGATGTCTATCTGCTGAGTACAATTTTGCACCCACATTCCTATTCTACGAGACATGTAAAGGGTTCTTTTTTAGGTCTATTGACAGTATGATGGACAGAAAGAATGTCAGAGCAATCTTTCTTGATGATACTGGTAATTTAAGTGAATCAGATTCGCTCCGACATATGATGAATATGATTGAATACAACGTAGTGGGTTCTACTAATGTTATGATGAATATGCGAAAAGGTATGTATGCGTCTAACCTTTTAATGATTGACTTGGTTAACAAGACTGTAGAGAATTTTAATTACAACTATTTTGATAGTTTTAAAGAAGGTGAAAAACAGGACAAACATGTCGATACTCATAAGAACTATGCTTCAGACTCCAAACCTTTAGCATCTGAGTGTTTTGATGACTTTGATAATCTCCTTGTAGATTATGACCAATCTACTGTGTACATGCAGGCTGTGGACAGAAACCAGCCAGGCGGGTTGTTATCAGTACGACACACTGGACAGTATGACTATACTGGAACAGACAGTTGGTTGCAACGTAGAAAGGGTAGATTTGCAGCAATGGATGCTGCAATAACTCTGAACATAACAGTTCATGGACATACCGCTTATTCTGCTGGTGATATGATTGGTATCAACATTAAAAACAAAGACATAAGAGATATGGTTGATATTCCTGGCGACCCATACTACAGTGGTAGGTATTTGATTACTAAAATGAGACATAAATTCACACAAGGGGTCGAGGGAAGACCTAAACATACCTGTCACATGGAAGTTGTTCGTGATACGGTTAGAGAAGCGTATCCAGCAAATGGTGTATCGTTTAAAGATGCACAAGATGTATCCCCGATAGATCAATTAATCCCAACGGGCGAGGAAGATCCAAACCCAATAACATACTAAGGAGGGCCAAAGTACAACTCAATTTTTCGTAATGATAAACATTCACAATTAACGAGGTAACTTATGACCACTAAACTCAAAAACAGACTTAAAAAGATGAACTTCCAAGGAAGACTGAACCGAAGGGTTGAAAATGAGGATACAGGGGATGATAAATACTATGAAGAGATTTACACAAACAAAATTCGAGAGTTGTTAGGACAAACTAATGAAGACATTTCAAGACGTACAAGAGGGAGTTTACGACCCCAACATATTTAAGGCAATCTTTCTAGCTGGTGGCCCAGGCAGTGGTAAATCCTATGTTGTTCGTAAGACTACTGGTGGCTTGGGTATGAAGATTGTTAACAGTGATGATATCTATGAAAAGATGTTGAAGGATGCTGGTATGGAAGCCACACCAGAGGACATCTTCTCAGACAAAGGACAAGAAATTCGTGTAAAAGCGAAGAACACCACTAAAGTAAAACAGGGTGGATTCTTGAACGGTAGACTAGGTATCATTATTGACGGTACAGGTAAGGACTATAGTAAGATAGCATCACAGATGCAATCACTCAAAGGCCTTGGATATGACTGCTCTATGATCTTCGTTAACACCTCACTGGATACTGCACAGGAACGTAATAAAATGCGTAAACGTACATTACCAGAGAAACAGGTTGCTCAGATGTGGAATGAAGTGCAAAGAAACATTGGTAAATTTCAATCTCTTTTCGGTTCCAAAGACTTTATCATTGTAGATAACAATGACGCTGGTGAAGACGTATTCCTCAAGGTTTGGAAACGAATCAGCAAAATAGTCAAGGCAAAAGTAACTAATACTATCGCCAAACGATGGGTCGAACAAGAGTTGAGTAAGAAGAAACGATAATAATAAAATATTTTTGATAAAACTTTTAAGTCCTTGTTTTGCAAGGACTTTTTTTTCGACTTTTTTTCATAAAACACTTGACTTGTTACGATAACAATGGTATAATAGGTATATAAAGTGAGAAAAGGATATATTATGAATAAAAAACTATCAGAAGCTTGTGGATGGATTGGAATGATTCTAATTCATGGTGCAACTGCTCCAACATCAATCTCAGTTCTAATGGGATGGTCAACTGAACTGCCCCCATTGAACTTCATACTACTTGTATGGATGGGATTAGCACTGTTCCTAGTCAGGGCTATCGGTGCCAAGGATACCTTGTACATCGTATCCAATGCAATCGGGTTCGCATTAAACAGTTTATTGTTAAGTTTAATTGCATTTAGTTGAAAAAAAGACTTGACATATGTTGTGAAAACATGTATAATAGGTATATAAAGTGAGAAATGGAGATATATTATGATTAAATCAATAACAATGTCAGAATTGACACAGTTGCAGAAGGACTATGAGTCTGCTGTAGAGAAGAAGCAAGAGTGGATTATTCAGGCGATGGATATCGTCTTTGAGAAAATCGACTTGGGTAAGATATTAATTGACACGAGGGTAAAATAATGAACGAATTACTATTAATAGTGGCTTTAGTCGCCGCAACCAGTGAACAGGATGTGAAGAGACATGTTGTACAGGGGTATGTTCCCCAAACAATAGCAACTCAGGTGCTTGACATTGACACTTATATGTTAACAAGTACACCTAAACATGAGATGAGATGTTGGACTGCCAACATTCACCATAGTGATGGTTCATTCACACCAAAAGTACAATGTAATTAGGAGAAAATATGACAATATATTTAGATATGGATGGAGTCCTCGCAGACTTCTTTAAGGGTTTGGAAGACTACTACAATGTTAGACATTGGAAACAAATTATAGATAAAGAGAAATCAATTCAAGCCCTACAAGGGACAGATTTCTTTAACACTTTGGATGTTTTCGAAACATCTCAAGAGTTGGTTGATTTTGTTAAGTCAACTGGTGATTGGGGTATTTGTTCTTCGCCTCTCAGGGGTGACAGGGACAACTCTGCATACTGGAAAAGAGTATGGTTAACAGAGAAACAGTTCTTGCCTGAGGTGGATAAGTTGATATTCACAGGACAGAAAGAGAACTTTGCCACTGATAAGATTGATGGTAAACCCAACATTCTGATAGATGACAAACCATCTAACATCAAAAAGTGGGTTGCTGCCGGTGGTATCGGCATCAGGTATCAAGCTAATGAGGATGACCTAGAAGAGTACTTGTTTGAAGAGATTAAGTACGCTCTTGGTTCGTTATAAGAACATTGATTCTTATTCCAAAAAGGTATAAAAAAAGTGAAAATAATTGAAAAAAACACTTGACTTTGTTCTCAAAACAACGTATAATGGTTACATAAGATAGAGAAACCAATAGAGAGAGATGATTATGTTTAGAATTCCTAGTTTTCACCAAGAAACACCAACTTGGGCAGAAGCGACTGCCACTATCACGAGTCACGGTCGTGGCGACATGCTTGAAGGTATGATGGCAATGGATCGTAAGTGGACTGAATGGTGCGCTAGTGGTGAAGAGGATGATGATGATTTCTACTCAAACTGGTGTTATGAAGTGAATGCATACAATGTTGTGCATGAAGGAATGAGTCAATTGTTTGCCCCCAAGGAATAAAGGAAGTTTAATGAATTATGTATTGATTGAAAAAGGTGTAGTAATTTCAGAAGAGGGTTGCTTCGGCAACGCTGCTGAGTTACAAATGGTTCTTGAAGAGATGGGACGTAAAGTGACTGTTATGGAAGAGTCCGTTTATTGGGGACAGATGTCAGAGATTGCAGAGATGCAACAGGCCGCAGAAAGTGGAGTGAGTTTAATATGAAATATGTAGGTTATGTAATTGGATTTATAGGGTTTTTTATCCTGTTGGGTACTGCTGGTGCAGACTGTGATGGAAAATGTATGGAAAACTCCTTGACAATGGTAGAGATTTTAAAGTATACTGTACTAGGAATCTCACTAATGAGTTTAGGAGTAATAATAGGAGTGAAATATGATTAATATTTTAAAATATGAGGCAGATGATTATGTCAACATAAACGGTTCTTGTCTTCAAGGCAAGATACAAACAACTTATCTAGAGTTATGTGAGGTGTTTGGTAAACCAACCTACACTGACGCTGATCCTTATGAGAAGGTTAATGCTGAATGGTCAGTAGAAGCAGAAGTGTCTGATGACTATGATGAGGTGTCTACTAAGGTATTCACTATATATAATTGGAAGACAGGATGTATTCCAACAGAACGTACAGACTGGCATATTGGAGGGTTTGGATATGAAGCTATTGAAATCGCACAAACAATACTCGACACAAGACTATCTTAGGTTGATAGAAAATGCCGAAAGGGCGTACATTAGATGTGTAGAATCTGGTTCTAAATGGGGCCAGAACTATTGGAAGGGGGTCGTTGGTGAGTTGTGTAAACAAGCAACAGTCCATTAGTGACCTTGCAGAAAAATATGGTGAGTCCATAGATAATCTATCTATGGAAGTTTTGATGGAGGCAATATATAATGAGCGGCATGCACCTAATGCCCGTCTACTACAACAATCTGAACAGCAGACGGAAGAAGAAAAAGGTTAACCCAGAGAAGTACACAGTTGCTTGGAGGGAGTATAACAAGTTTCTAAAATCTATACGATGTCCAGTGTACACGCTTGATGAGTACATCAACTATGTACAGGGTAACGTAAAGAAACCTAAAGGGGGAAAGTGTTACGGTAGCACGACAGTCTCCAACACTGTAGGTCGGGGTTCGACTCCCTGTCCCTCTGCCAGTATTCCATCTTTAGGGAATGGTATTGGTAACGCCTTGAAGAAGGAACGTCCAAGGTACAATGGTGATTTAGTCATTGGCCAGGCGTATAACAAGGGTGGGATGCAAGTCCTATCGACACAAGAAGCAAATGACCCAGATACGGGCAAAAGGAGATGATGAATGGCTTTTGAAGTGAAAAAAATGGGCAAACTTGCCGACATGCTTGAAGAACGAGCCTATGATTGGGTTTTTCAAGATGTCCAAGAAACCTATGGTGTGGACAGTCTAGAAGACTTGACAGAAGACATGATTGAAGAAATGCAAGACTACCTAAATGGTGAGGAATGGATTGAAGGTTATGTTGTAATGGTTCTACAGACAATAATTGACGGTTGGGAAGGAGAGTCGCAAGATGGCTAATCATGTACATTTCGCAGTTGCATTTCATCAGATTAATGATGAGGCACGAATTAAATTAAAATCAATGTTTGAACGTGTTCGTGAGGATTCTCCACACGATTGGTTCTCTGATATCTTTGTTGAGGGAGACTTAACATATGAAGAGACAGAGAAGTATGAGTGGACTACTGCAAATATCGGCCCAAAGTGGTGTTATTTTGAAGACCGTCTTGCTGATGAAAATGATGTGTATTTCACTGGTGAATCTGCATGGTGTGCTCCAACAGAAGGGTTGCAGAAACTATTAGGTATTCTTGTTGAATATGACCCTAAAATCATTACATCTATCTGTTATGAGGATGAAGGCCCAAACTTCTTTGGTGTAGAAATCTATGATGGTGAAGAGATGTATGATGGTTCTGAGTACAGTTATGAAGAAACCATTGACCTTGTTATCAAAGATTCAGAACGATTGACTGAGGACTCATATAACACAGAAACAGAAGAGTGGATTGATGAGGAAGCAGAAGATGTTTTCCATGAAGAGATGTGGGAAACAATCAGTAACGTACAATACAGTCTTATTGGTGAGTGTGAGGAAGCAATTAAGGAGGATCAAAGTGAGTGAATCTATCAGGGACAGACGGCTGGTAAAAGCAGAGAAGGTGCAGTATTTTGAAGAGTTGTCTGATCGTGGGCATGAAGGGATTGTTAGACGTATTCGTAAGGAAACAGAGACATTGACGTACTTCCCAGAGAATGCATCAATGCCTCATAATCCGACAATCACTACGTCAGTCGAGTACCTATGATTGTAATGAAACCTGTTGATTATAGGGTTGCGACTCTATTTGTACAGGAGCGACATTACAGTCAGGTAATGCCAAGACTAACCAAGCACTGGTTGGGTGCTTATCAGGACGATGTGCTGGTGGGTGTTCTAACGCTGGGTTGGGGTACTAATCCAATGGGGACAATCAAAAAGATGTTCCCAGAACTAACCACAGCAGACTACTTTGAGATAGGTAAGATGTGCATGGATGAGTCTATGCCCCGAAACTCTGAGTCACAGATGCAGAGTGCTACTATCGCTTGGATTAAGAAGAACAAACCAGACGTTAAGTTCCTATACACATGGGCCGATGGTATTGTGGGCAAGCCCGGCTACGTCTATCAAGCAGCGAACTTCTTGTATGGTGGATTCATCTGGAGTGACGTATATGTCACAGACAGTGGTGAGAAGGTACACTTCAGAACGATACAACGTAAGATGAAGAAAGTAATGAACCGTATGGACACCAAGTATGGGCCTCGCCCAAGTGATGCTCATATGGGTGAAATGGGATTCTCTCGTGTATTTGGTAAGCAGTTTAGGTACATATACCCGCTCAGTAAGAAGTCTAGGAAGATGTTAAAGAAGTCTACAATGGAATGGACACTAGATTATCCAAAGGGTAAAGACTTGCAGTGGAAGATTAAACGTCCAGGCGAGCTATCCTACACGCTCACAGCCACCATGCCTTACGAGCACCAAGGAAATAGTGTAGAACACAATAAGAGTAACGTAAACAGAGTTGCAGACAAATATGGTGTTGCAACCCTTGACAACTTCTTCTAATTATGTTACAGTAACATGTATAAATACTTGTAAGGAGATTATACATGGCATTCAATTTTCGTCCAAAAAATACAAATGAGATTCTAAAGAAGAAAAAGAAGTCTTCTGAGTCTGCTGCATCAGTGTATGAATTTGTAAATAAGAACTATGGAGAGACTATAGTTCTTGACCCCACAAAAGATTTTAATGTTATTAAGATTCCAAGGACAGTCGAGAAGAAAGATAATATTGCTAGCATTAAAAGAAAAATGACAGCTCAATTCGACATAAAGAATTTGAACATATCTTTTGGTAATGGTTCTGGTGCTGGTGGTTCCAACATGAACGCTGCTGATACTGCAATGCAAGAAAACGCAACACGCTTTGTTTGTGAACAGTTCATTGATGGTAGAGGAATGCCGACTGGCGACTTGATTGCAAAGATATATCCAAAATACGATGATGCATGGCATACCACTTTTGAAATGCAAGCATCATCACTAAAAAAATGGTTGGGTTCGAATAGAGGATATGAATACTCTAGAGATAAGGGTATCATGCCTTATTTGGAAGGTATTGCAATTAACAAGTGTGGAGTATCTACAAAAGACTCTTGGAACCCTGCTGACATATATCTTGTGAAGATGCAACAAAAAGCAAGAATAATGACTGAGTTGAAGACAATCGGCGATTTAAAACTTGACACGAAACAGAAACTTGACATGCTCAACAACTACATGCGAAGACTCTTTATCAAGAGAGAGTTGATTGGCATTTCACTAAAGAAACTAGGTAAGTCTGCATCATTAGAAGAAACCAATGTAACAACACTAAACACCATTAGTGATATATCAATAATGAGAGGCAGTATCAAACTAAACCTCGACCTTGCAAGGAATGATGAGTTCAACACAGGAGAACTTGCATTTAAAATTAATGTTGGAGGTAAAGAGGTGAACGTACAGGTTCGTGCATTCTCTGGTGGTGTTCGTGAGTCTACACAAATGGATATGACAGGACAGGGCGCTGCAGCGAAACTAGGTAAAGTATCGTCTAAAGAAGCGATTGATCCATTCCTCTCTACAGTTGGTTTAAAAAGAAGAATGGGTTCACAAATACCAGCAGTAGGAAAGTTCTCTGAAAGCAATATCAAATCGTATGTCCTAGAACAAAAGAAACTGTCTAGTTTAACTATCGGTGGTAGTACCATAGATTTTGGTTCTGATGATTGGGAAGACACGATGCGAAGAGTTGTTGAACTAGAAAAAGAGAACAATCGTGTTGCATCACAACTATCTGCTAAACTTCAGTGTTTTCAGTGGTTGACTATATTGAAAACCATAGATCAAAGAGGTAAACTTGAAGATTTCCTATCAATACTCTATTATGGTGCAAAGAAACAGTACGAAACAGCAGGGCCATTTCTAAAAATATCTTAATTAAAGGAGTCATAACATGGCTTATAGTGAAAAAGTGTTAGACCATTACGAAAATCCTCGTAATGTTGGTAAGATGGACGGTGAAGACCCCTCAGTTGGTACTGGAATGGTTGGCGCTCCCGCTTGTGGTGATGTAATGAAACTACAGATACAAGTTGAACAGGGTATCATCACTGATGCTAAGTTCAAGACGTATGGGTGTGGTAGTGCAATCGCCTCATCATCATTGCTCACAGAGTGGGTGAAGGGGATGACTATAGAGAGGGCAGGGGAGATAAAGAACATGGAACTTGCAGAAGAGCTTGCATTACCACCTGTTAAGATACATTGTAGTGTATTAGCAGAGGATGCTATCAAAGCAGCGATAAAGGATTATCAAGGGAAACAGTAATATGGTAACACTAACACCACCAGCACTTGCCAAGATGCACGAACATATGCACCAGAGAGAGAATACCTTGGGTATACGACTTGGTGTGAGAACATCTGGTTGTAATGGGTATGCATATGTACTGGAGTTTGTGAGTGAGTTGGATAGTACGGATACAGTCATAGAGAACGATGGACTCAAGTTCTTCTTAGACCCTAAGAGTCTAATAGCACTCAATGGTACTGAATTAGACTATGTACGACAAGGACTGAATGAAGGATTTGAGTACAATAACCCTAATGTGAAGGCTTCATGTGGATGTGGAGAAAGTTTTACAATATAAACCCCTTGACAATCCCCCAGTAATGTAGTATAATAGATACTGTAATAACAACTGGAGAGAAATATGAGCGGTATTCTTAGAAATGCACTCAAAACACCAGATGGTACTGTAATAACAAGTCGGCACAGACATGACTATGTTACACATACAGATACTAATGGTAAAGAATACATCATTGATGGTGGACTAGACTATATACGCTCTAGTGCTAACGGTGATGAGGAATATCTAACAGTCACTATAAACCATGCCCATGATGACATTCGTGAAGCGTGTGAATGGGGGTCTTATGGTAAGGATGGATCAGAACCATTACATTATAAGAAACTTATGGACATGTCAGAAAGCCACATCGAAGCAGTTCTTAGTAACGTCACCGCCATCAACCCATCAATTAAAAAAGCAATGCAATATGAATTGGAGTACCGATATGCCGGCCTTAATACCTGTAGATAGATTTGACATTGAACAAGAAATCATGCAAATCGGACACTTTACAACAATCTTAAAAAACTATGCCGATATGATATATGATGGAGAAATCACATCATCTGATGCTGACTCCATACACACATCTTTGCATGGATTTGCAAACTTGCTGGATGCACATTCAGATAAGATGTATGAGTCTCATAAGAAGCACTATAACTTGGATGAGTATAGTTAAGTGGCTAAAAAACCAGATGTCGGTGATTGGATAGAACATACATGTGGACTCAATGGAAGGCGTGAGGGCGAGGTACTTGAGAAACTATCTGCTCAGTTCACTTATAAGTCAACAAGTGGACACGAGAAGTTTTGTCTATATACAGAAGCATGGCGAAAGTTGCCCAGACCAGAGGAGAGTGTAAGTGAAGACGAAGATACACATAAACCAGCACATAATAAAAAGCAACGCAAAAAGCGGAAAACGTGAACCAGTAATCACTGCTAAGACGTACAAAGAGAATCGGTATGGACACGAGGTTCATATCAAGGGCGACAGTAAAGTCGTGTATAGTCCAGACAAGCCCCTATCATGTGGTGCAAAGGTATGGATTGAGACAGAAGGTGAGGTTATAGTAATATGAGTAATATTGCAGTACAGGTGACTGTATCGCTCGATGAGTTTGAGACATGTGACTTGCTCACAGAGTTGATGCATAGAGTGGGAGATCATCTAGGTGATCCAGAGCCGAGATACGATATGTGTATGGAGTCGTTATCAGAACAAGACCTCAATGACTTACATGTGACACTATATCAGATAGAACGCAAGTGGGATGAATACAAAGAAAAGATTATGGTGTAAGTGGGTATCGTTGGATTCACCAGAATTGGCAAGTCGTGGATATATCACGTTATTGTAGTAAGAGGACGCCGTAGTTATGATATCCCGCTAATATTTCCTTTCTATTGGCTAGTGTATAAGGTATGGCGATATCGTGTAAAGAGACACACAGAATACCTAAGAACTAAATATAAAAAGTAGTTGACAAAGGGACTTTTTAGTGTTACAATAGTATGGTAAATGAGGCAAGAGCATATCAGTTGGACAACAGACAGAGGTACGTTGTCTACTATAAGAATAGGTTAGTCATTCAGACATCCTATAAACATCTTGCTATTTCGGTTGCGAAAGCGATCAATACAGGAGAAAAGATATGTCTTTAGCAACTGAAACACCCAAAGCCATCTGGAGTGGGTATTACGCTGTAAGAGTACAGATAGACG
>Ga0308024_1000731_pt1 | contig 12786 bp, 9 predicted proteins | sample Neamet420_FD_201295 | JGI IMG/M metagenome (GOLD analysis project Ga0308024, IMG submission 201295) | Marine microbial communities from water near the shore, Antarctic Ocean - #420 | ecosystem: Environmental > Aquatic > Marine > Unclassified | place: Southern Ocean | collected 2014-10-03
TAGTGAAGTTTTGGTGCCTGGGCGAATATTATCGGCCAAAACGATGGCTTTGTCTGTGGATCCAACTGCGCTAGAAGTTTCGGGGGCAGGGAGCCTTTCAGGTATTCCCTTTACAGGCCGCTGGGTACAGCCCTTGGGAGTGCCAGGCCTTGCAAGTCAAGTGGTAGCCATGCTTGAGCTGTCTGCGAAGTCTTTAATAGCTCTCAATGTAGAATTGCCCAATAACAGCATCTCCGGAAAAGCTGTGATCAAGCTAACTTTGGATATTGTCAAAAACACGCCAGTTGCTTTCGAACTTGTCTCTGATCTTAAAGGTGCTAGCCTCCAAGTCCCTGCTATAAAATGGAAAAAAAGCCAATCAACCTCTGGTGAATTAAAGGTTACAGGGTCTTTTAGCAAACCTATGATGGTGAATTTTTTCGAGTTTAAGGCAGCGGGTTTATCAACTGAGGGCCGCATTGAGTTTGACATAGAGGGCCTTGATCGTGTGCTTTTTTCTAATTTCCAAGTGTCGGATTGGCTGTCTGCGGACGTCACACTGGTCAACCGAGGGTCCGGTGTGCCGATGCAAATTTTGGTCTCAGATGGGATCTTGGATTTCCGGAAATTCCCACAGACTAAATCACGGAGTTTAGTGGCTGTAGGACCCGCTGCACCATTAATGGTTAAACTGCAGAGTTTACAAATTTCTGATAACCTAGCGTTAAAAAATGTTGTGGCCGAGTTTGAAAATGGCCTGATGGCTGGAGGGTTGTTTTCGGGCAAGGTCAACGGTGGGACTTCAATTTCTGGCAGGATGGTGGGTAGTGGAGATAGTTTAAGCTTGGATTTGGTATCTCTAGATGCGGGTGGCGCCCTACGCGATGCTGGACTTTTGCGGCAGGCAAGCGGTGGCGTCATGGACCTGCGTATGAAACCCTACCAAGGTGGCTGGAATGGAGATCTCAAAATTCGTGATGCCCGAATCAAAGATGCGCCGCAAGTTGCCCAACTCTTGAGTGCGGCTTCTATCGTAGGCCTGTTTGATCAAATGGGGGGTAAAGGAATATTTTTTAATAATATAAATAGTAAATTTAGTCTAAAAAATGAATTATTAACGATATATGAATCTAGTGCGGTTGGCCCCTCGCTTGGTATGTCTATGGACGGATATATAAATACAAAAAGCAAAAAACTGGATTTGCAGGGAGTGCTTTCGCCGTTTTACTTGGTTAATGGCATCGGCGCGTTTTTGACGCGGCGCGGCGAGGGCTTGATTGGGTTCAACTTTACCCTGCGCGGTGCTACCGCAAAGCCCAAGGCGGCTGTTAATCCGCTGTCATTGTTTACCCCGGGGATGTTTCGAGAGATTTTTCGCCGCAAAGCCCCAGAGCAAAATTAGATGCAACTTTCCGACTTTGATTTTCAACTTCCGCCTGAACTAATCTCAATGCGGCCTACAAAGCCCCGTGGTGATGCCAAACTATTAGTGTCCAGTGGTCGACACATCGAGGATGCCCACGTCCGCGATATATGTGAGATTTTGCGGCCGGGCGATCGCTTGGTTCTTAATGATACCAAAGTCATTCCTGCCCGACTGACTGGCACTCGAGCCCGGCAATCGGCTCAGGGTCTGATGCACGCTAAGATCGAAGTGACGTTGTTAGAGCCGCTGTTGGCGGGGCAGTGGAAAGCGTTGGTGAAACCACTACGCAAATTGGCAGTGGGCGAAGAAGTACTCTTTTCTGCAGGCCTTTCTGTGATTTGTAAGGATAAAAGTGATGGCGAGGCCATTTTGTGCTTTTCAGTAGAAGGCGATGCCTTGGACGCGGCACTTGATGCTAGTGGCAATATGCCCTTGCCTCCATATATTGCATCGAAACGAGCTGCCGATGCACAGGATAAAGTCGATTATCAAACAGTTTGGGCCAAGCACCGTGGCGCGGTTGCGGCTCCCACAGCCTCTTTGCATTTAGATTTGGATGCTTTGGAATCGCTAAGGCAGCGTGGCGTGGATTCAAGTTTTGTCACGCTGCATGTGGGGGCAGGCACTTTTTTACCAGTTAAGGTTGAGGATATCTGCAGTCATAAAATGCATGCGGAATGGGGTCATATTAGTGCGCAGACTGTAGCCGAAATTGAAGAGACCAAGGCCAATGGTGGACGCATTATTCCGGTAGGCACCACTGCGCTGCGTTTAATTGAAACTGCGGCTAAAACTGGGAGCTTACAGCCGTTTGAAGGCAATACTGATATTTTCATTTACCCTGGATTTGATTTCAAAATCACAGATGGGTTGATGACCAATTTCCATTTACCAAAATCTACATTATTGATGCTAGTGGCTGCCTTAGTTGGCAAAGAACAGCTTGATGACATCTATGCCCATGCCTTAACTGGCGGATATCGTTTTTTCAGCTACGGCGATGCGTCATTGCTATTCCCACAATAAAGGCGTTTGGGAGGAATATGATGTAATATCATCTTATTATTTAAATTTCCGGATATAAATTATTTTCTTTTGAGGTTGTATAATGTTTCAAGTGTTATCGCGCTCGTGGGCGTTGCTGCTTGGTATGATGCTTTTGATGGTTGGTAACGGCCTGCAGGGGACCTTACTTGGTGTCCGCGGTGGCATTGAAGGTTTTTCAACCTTTGAGATGTCGATCGTGATGTCAGCCTATTTTGCGGGATTTTTGGGTGGTTCACGCCTGGCGCCAGAGATGATCCGCCGTGTTGGGCATGTGCGGGTTTTTGCGGCTTTAGCTTCCTTCATATCAGCTATCTTGATACTTTATCCTGCCTTTGCCCATCCGCTTGCTTGGGCTTTGGGGCGCGTAGTTATTGGATTTTGCTTTTCCGGGGTCTATGTTACTGCTGAAAGTTGGCTGAATAATTCAGCGGACAACACTAACCGTGGCAAGGCGCTATCAGTTTATATGATTGTGCAGATGTTTGGGCTTGTCATTGCGCAAGTGCTTTTGGCGATGGGCGATGTTAGTGGCTATGCTTTATTCATCGTATCTTCTGTCTTGGTGTCGATTTCTTTTGCGCCAATTTTATTATCGATTTCTCCCACACCGGCCTTTGAGACGGCTAAGCCAATGCGTCTCAAAACCTTGATCAAAATATCACCTTTGGGCTGCTTTGGAATGTTCTTACTAGGTGGTGTATTTTCGGCACAATTCGGGATGTCAGCAGTCTACGGTGTCGCCGCCGGTCTCACGATTACTCAGATATCATTTTTTGTTTCTAGTATTTATGTGGGTGCGTTATTGATGCAATATCCTATCGGGTGGTTTTCAGATCGGGTGGACCGTCGATTAGTTATTTTGATTGTGGCATCCTTGGGCGGCGTGATGTCACTTGTGGCTTTCTCATTTGATCAATATTTTAGCGCTCTTTTGGCTGCAGCTTTTATTATAGGTGGTACCTCAAACCCACTTTATTCCTTGCTGATTGCCTATACCAACGATTATCTTGAGGCAGATGACATGGCATCTGCCTCTGGAGGGTTAATATTCATTAACGGCATGGGTGCAATCTCTGGGCCTTTGGTCACGGGAAAGATGATGGATGCCTTTGGTACACAGGCCTTTTTTATGGTAATTGCTACCCTAATGCTAACGCTTACCGGCTACGCTGGCTATCGGATGACACAGCGGTCCCGAGATGGTATTGAAGACGGTCTCTATGCTCCAGTTATGCCATCGTCCAGCCCTGTGGCGGTGGAAGTAGCCTCAGAGTATTATATTGAAACAGCCATGGATGAAGAAGAGAACAAAACGTAGGTACCTTTTCCTTTGCACTTTTGATTTAGATGCGTAAAAATTAATTAAGAGCTAAAAATGGGGCAGGCGTATGACAACCGCACATGACGTTGTAAAGTTTTGGTTGGATGAGATAGGACCGGCCAGCTGGTATGTCCCGGGGAAGGGTTTAGACCAAGAGGTCCGAGATCGTTTTGAACAAGTTTGGTGGAATACACTGAAAGGCGCAAATGCACTTTGGCTAACCTATGCAACAGGTACGTTAGCCTATTTGATCCTTATGGATCAAATGCCGCGCAATATGTTCCGCGGTACGGCACGGGCCTTTGGGTCTGATAGGCATGCGTTAGCTGCCTCCAAGGCTGCATTGCAAAACGGATGGGATTTGAAAATTAATGAGCCAGCGCGGCAGTTTTTTTACATGCCGTTAATGCATTCTGAAAGCCTCACAGACCAGGACCGGGCGGTGCGTCTAATTCTAACACGCCTACCAATAGGAAAATCTACGCAATTAGTTCACGCACAGGCCCACCGTGAAATAATCCGTGAGTTTGGCCGTTTTCCAGCGAGAAACGTAGCATTAAGTCGTAAGGCCACGGTATCAGAGGAAATTTACAATAAGGCTGGCGGTTATAGGTTGACCCTGAATGTTATTTCACAATCCATTTAAGGCGTAATTGATTAGTATGGTTTTAATTTAAATTTGCACCTGCACCCATTATAGTTTAATATTAAACTAATTTGAAATTGGAGTCCGCTAATGGCTGACAAAGTGTATGATATTATAGTTATTGGTGCGGGCCCTGGGGGGTATGTGGCTGCAATTCGTGCAGCGCAATTGGGGCTCAAGGCCATTGTTGTGGAGCGTGAGCACATGGGGGGTATTTGTCTCAATTGGGGCTGTATACCGACTAAAGCAATGCTGCGATCTTCTGAAGTTTATCACCTCATGCATCGGGCTAAGGAATTTGGCCTATCCGTGGGAGATATTAATTATGATCTGGATGCCGTTGTGAGCCGTTCGCGAGGCATTGCCAAACAGCTTAACGGTGGCGTAACGCACCTCTTGAAAAAGAATAAGGTGGAATCGCTAATGGGTGATGCTACAATCACAGCACTTGGCAAGGTTTCGGTCATAACAGCTAAGGGTGATGTATCCTTGACCGCTAAACATATTATCATTGCTACTGGCGCAAGAGCCCGCGAATTACCCGGATTGGAAGGGGATGGAGATCTAGTTTGGACGTATAAAACTGCGTTGACCCCGCCCCATATGCCAAAAAAGCTTTTGGTTATAGGATCTGGTGCGATTGGTATTGAATTTGCTAGTTTCTATAACACTCTTGGTGCTGACACAACTGTGGTGGAAGTGATGGATCGGGTTTTGCCGGTCGAAGATGAAGAAATTTCAGCTTTTGCTCAGAAATCTTTTGAAAAACAAGGTATGAAAATTCGTACCAAAACCATGGTTAATAAACTGGAACGTGGTGTGGGTTCTGTTACCGCACATATTGAACAAGATGGAAAAGTTACCACTGAAGTTTTTGATACGGTGATATCGGCCGTTGGGATCGTTGGTAATGTGGAAGATCTGGGGCTTGAGGCTTTGGGCGTTGAGGTTGAACGTACCCACATCATTACAGATGCTTACTGCAGGACGGCTGTTACAGACGTATATGCAATTGGCGATGTGGCCGGCGCTCCTTGGCTGGCGCACAAGGCCAGCCACGAGGGTGTGATGGTTGCTGAATTAATAGCTGGCGGTAGTCCGCATCCGGTAAAACCCGAAAGTATTGCTGGCTGCACTTATTGCACGCCGCAAGTAGCCAGTGTTGGACATACCGAAGCTCAAGCGCGCAATGCGGGGTATGAAATTCGTGTTGGTCGTTTCCCCTTTATGGGCAATGGCAAGGCGATTGCTTTGGGAGAGGCTGAGGGCATGGTCAAAACCGTATTTGATGCCCAAACTGGTGAACTTTTGGGCGCACACATGATTGGAGCCGAAGTTACTGAGTTGATCCAAGGCTACGTGATTGGCCGCCAGTTAGAGACTACCGAGGAAGATCTCATAAAAACTGTTTTCCCGCATCCAACTCTATCGGAGATGATGCATGAAAGTGTTTTAGATGCGTGGGATCGCGCTATTCATATTTAACCCTAAGATCTAATTTTATGCCAAATTTAGCCACTTTGGCATCATGTTTGGACTACGATGCTGGGTGGTTTGCTATATTTTACACATTGTTTGATTAATTTACTCATGTTCTTGTAGTGTTCTCACTTTTAGATTGGCCCTGATGCAACTTAACACTATGTCTAGCTCAAAGATCGGGGTCCATGATGGTTGAGCTTAAAAAAATAGAAGTACGCGGTGCTCGCGAGCATAATCTCAAGAATATTGATGTGGATATCCCGCGCGATCAATTGGTGGTGATCACTGGGCTTTCTGGCTCTGGAAAGTCATCTCTGGCGTTTGACACAATCTACGCCGAAGGTCAGCGACGTTATGTGGAAAGCCTTTCAGCCTATGCACGGCAATTCCTTGATATGATGGAAAAACCTGATGTAGATCACATCAGCGGTTTGAGCCCAGCTATTTCGATTGAGCAGAAAACTACCTCCAAAAACCCTCGGTCAACCGTCGGCACAGTCACTGAGATCTATGATTATATGCGCCTACTGTTCGCGCGGGTAGGGACACCGTTTTCACCTGCTACCGGGTTACCGATTGAGGCCCAACAAGTACAAGATATGGTTGATCGGGTCATGACTATGGAGGAGGGCACGCGGGGCTATCTCCTTGCTCCCATCGTGCGTGACCGGAAGGGTGAGTATAGAAAAGAGTTTCTAGAACTGCGCAAACAGGGCTTCCAGCGGGTCAAAGTGGATGGTGAGTTCTATGATTTAGACGAGCCGCCAACGCTCGATAAAAAGTTTCGCCATGACATCGATGTAGTGGTGGATCGGATTGTGGTGCGTGAAGGGGTAGAAACCCGGTTGGCTGACAGCTTTCGCACTGCGCTTGACTTGGCAGACGGCATCACAATTTTAGAAACAGCGCCTGCGGAGGGCGAACCTGAGCGCCAGACTTTTAGTGAGAAATTTGCCTGCCCCGTCTCTGGCTTTACTATTCCTGAAATTGAACCACGACTATTTTCCTTCAATGCACCCTTTGGAGCGTGCCCGGATTGCGATGGGTTGGGTGTTGAATTGTTTTTTGATGAACGTTTGGTCGTTCCTGACCAAACATTAAAAATTTACGATGGTGCCTTGGCACCTTGGCGCAAAGGCAAATCTCCATATTTCCTACAAACCATTGAATCCATAGCCAACCATTATAAGTTTAACCGAGCGACCAAATGGAAGGAACTGCCTGAAGCCGTGCAACAAGTGTTTCTGTATGGCTCTGGCAAGGACGAAATTTTATTTCGTTATGATGAAGGTGGTAGGGTGTACCAGGTCACTCGCACCTTTGAGGGTGTCATTCCAAATATGGAACGTCGCTATCGTGAAACTGATAGCAATTGGATCCGCGAAGAATTTGAACGCTACCAAAACAAACGCTCTTGCGGAACTTGCTCTGGCTACCGCCTACGCGCCGAAGCCCTGGCTGTGAAGATTGTTGGACTGCATGCGGGGCAGGTGGTGCAGATGTCAATCAAAGAGGCATTCGATTGGTGTAAAAGTGTACCAGATCAATTAGGCAAACAAAAACTTGCGATTGCGGGACCTATTTTGAAGGAAATCCGCGAGCGTTTGGGATTTTTGAATAATGTGGGCCTTGAATATCTGACTTTAGCCCGCAATTCGGGCACTTTGTCTGGTGGCGAAAGTCAGAGAATAAGGCTGGCCAGTCAAATTGGTTCGGGGTTGCAAGGCGTGCTTTATGTCTTGGATGAGCCCAGCATTGGGTTGCATCAACGTGACAACGACCGCTTGCTTACAACATTGAAAAACCTGCGTGACCAGGGCAATACGGTGATCGTAGTGGAGCATGATGAAGAGGCCATACGTGAGGCTGATTATGTCTTTGACATCGGCCCTGGGGCAGGTGTTCATGGTGGAGAGGTAGTAGCTTGTGGAACGCCTGCGGAAATTATTGCAAATGGTGCCTCAATCACTGGTGATTATTTGGCTGGGCGGCGCAAGATAGATATACCTAGCAAACGCCGTTTGGGAAATAAGAAAAAAGTGACTGTGCGCAAAGCAAGTGGTAACAATCTTCAAAATATAACTGTAGATTTCCCCTTGGGACAATTTGTCTGTGTCACTGGCGTATCCGGTGGTGGTAAATCAACACTTACAATTGAAACTCTGTTTAAAACTGCGTCGATGAACTTGAACGGCGCACGCCAAACGCCCGCTCCCTGTGAGGCTATTAAAGGATTAGAGCATCTGGACAAGGTGATCGATATTGATCAGCGACCTATCGGCCGTACGCCGCGCTCTAACCCTGCGACATATACGGGTGCGTTTACCCCAATACGTGATTGGTTTTCGGGCCTGCCTGAATCTAAGGCGCGCGGGTACAAGCCCGGGCGCTTTTCGTTTAACGTCAAGGGTGGGCGGTGTGAGGCCTGCCATGGCGATGGTGTGATAAAGATTGAGATGCATTTTTTGCCTGATGTCTACGTGGAATGCGAGACCTGCAAAGGGGCCCGCTATAATCGTGAAACGCTTGAGGTAAAATTTAAAGGTCAATCGATTGCTGGTGTCTTGGATATGACAGTCGAACTAGCGCAAGAGTTTTTTAAGGCTGTGCCATCAATTCGTGAGAAGATGGACGCACTAATGCGGGTTGGTTTAGGCTACATTAAAGTTGGCCAGCAAGCTACGACCCTGTCTGGTGGTGAGGCGCAGCGGGTGAAGCTTTCGAAGGAGCTGTCGAAGAGAAGCACAGGCCGCACCTTGTATATCTTGGACGAACCGACAACGGGTCTGCATTTCGAAGATGTTCGTAAGCTATTAGAAGTGCTTCATGAATTGGTAGACCAAGGCAATTCTGTGATCGTGATTGAACACAACTTGGATGTGGTGAAGACTGCAGACTATATTATCGATATTGGACCGGAAGGTGGTGATGGCGGTGGTCAGGTTGTGGCAAAGGGCACGCCTGAAGAGGTATCAGAAGTTGTGGCCAGCCATACTGGCCGCTACTTGAAAGATATGCTGGCACCTAAGGAGGTCGTCCTGAGTTAACCGTGCGGACCTTCTATTCGGGCTTGCGCAGGATTGTATCCAACAGGCGTTGAACGCCATCCGCATCCAAATGATCAAATCCGGGACAGAAAGTTTCGATAAGTAATGTGGTGTTAGATCCCAAAATAGGGTCTGAGAATAAGTGAAGCTTTTCTGAAATTTTAGCGTCGCTGAGTGGCAGATCATTGTCACCGCGTGGGGTCCGTGGGGCGGCCTCATGTCGTGATTCATCGCGCATTACGATTGAGACCTGTGCCAAATATGGATTATTAATAAGAGTTATGGCGGTGCTGATCCTTAAGATACCAGGATTTTTCAAGGCAAAAACCTCTGGCTCTGGTACGCCCACTTGTCCACGCACAATTATATAGGCCACTGGGAAGGCTATGGAATAGGAAAATTCATCGGTACGCACTGGCGTATGACCCGCAAGGCGTGTGGCATTATGGAAGGTTTTAATCTCGACCGACGCTATATGGAAATGTGAAAGCGCGTGACACGTCATCAGCTCTGCAGCTGCGTCTATATTTGGGTGTGACCACCGGCAGTAGGGATTCGGCTTAGAATGTGTGTCTATGACCAAATTTCCAGGTGTTTTGTAACCGGTCCCAATACGGACCTTTGCAGGTGACTGCTGGTGCGCTGGTAAAGCCATTCTTAGCCAGAAACCCTGCGGTTATGTCAGTCGGCGCGTCCCAACCAACGCCGTCTCGCACCATAGTAGGATGCTCGATGCAGCGCATCATTTGGTTGCGGGGGCCGTTATATTCACCAATCCCCGCCACCTCATGTATTTGCACTGGATCACAGCTCAATATTCGAGCGGTTACGGCCGCTACTCCCGCAGCGGTCCAAGCTCTGGAGGTGTGGTAATCAGTGCAGGCATCACGCAGGGTCAGCCCAGCGTGATAGGAAACCTGATAGGCCAGTGCCAAATAGGTGGCGAAGTCTTTGCCTGTCATCCTGTGCCCATCGGCTAAGGTAAATAGACTAGGAAAAATGGCTGATTCAGCGTGTCCTTTGCAGGGTTAGGTGCCGTCATAAGCATCTACACCCGGGGTATCGAGTAAGGAGCGCCGCAAGATCCACAGTATATCTTCAGGAAAATCTTTATAGGTTAACTCGGCAGCGAAGTCTTGCAGCAACGTGGCGTCATCTCCTATGAGCGGCTACGGCCCTCGAAGCGCGGCAACATAGCTGAAAAATCTTGGCCAGCGCCGTCTTCTAATTCTACAAAAGTTTGGTAAAGGGCCGTGGCCGCAGCCCCCATTGGGGTATCTGCATCCACATCACTGGCGGCTTGCTGTGACAAGCGCAAATCCTTGAGCATAAGGTCTGCCGCAAAACCTGGCTTATAATTATTGTCCGCTGGACTTTGTGGGCCAATGCCAGGGGCGGGGCAATAAGCGTTCATGGTCCAGCTGTAGCCGGAAGACGTACTGACCACATCAAACATTGCTTGGCGGTCGAGGCCTAGCTTGTCTGCCAGTGCAAAGGCTTCGCAGGTACCAATCATGGTGACGCCAAGTATCATATTATTGCAAATTTTGGCCGCTTGACCATTGCCTGCTGCTCCGCAGTGCACGGCTTTTTGTCCCATAACTTCAAATAAAGGACCCGCTATTGCGAATGCCTGATCTGTTCCGCCAACCATGAATGTGAGCGTACCGGCACTAGCTCCACCAACCCCTCCAGAGACAGGCGCATCAAGAAAGCCGATTACATGATCTTGCGCGAGTTGATCCATAGCTCTCGCTGAGGCGACGTCGATAGTTGAGCAATCGAGCAGTACTGCGCCCTTTGCCATGATCGGTATAATATCAATAGCAACAGCGTGGGCTATAGCTCCATTGGGCAACATGGTTATCACCACATCTGCACCGCGGGCCGCATCTTGAGCGGTCTGTGCTTTGGCAACGCCTGCGGGGATCAGCCCGACAGGATCAAAGCCTACAACCTCATGGCCTGCGTTTACCAAATTAATGGCCATGGGGGCTCCCATATTCCCTAGTCCTACAAATCCAATTTTCATCTTATGTCTCCGTGAGATCTAGGGAATGTACCCCAAGAGGGCGCAACATAGCGCTGGCGGCTGGTAGCAAGCTGTCTGTTAAGCTGTGTTGCCATTTTGGGGTCTTGTCTTTGTCGATGACTAAGGCGCGAATGCCTTCAATGAAATCTCCCTGTTCGGCTGCGCGATAGGTAAAGCGGTATTCCATCTCCAAGGCGGGTATGATTTCATCTAAGCCTCTGACCCTATGGATCATTTCGATGGTGGCAGCCATTGCCAGAGGGCTGGCTAAAGAAAGTTTTTTAAGGGTCTGTGCTGCGAACTCACCACCGGTGCGTTTCAGATTTATTATAATATCACCAAAATATTCCCCTTGGAAAAACTCTATAACTTCAACCTCAATTGCCCGTAGCGGTGCTATACCTGGATCTGTAGAGGCGATGTTGATGGCTTCTGTTTTGCCGGTATTGCAAAGTGATTTTATGACTGCAGGCCAGTGATCACGTGGGATATAGTAATCCGCAAAGCCTACATAAATAGCATCAGCAGCTCCCATCCTGCTGGTGGTGGTACCAAGATACTCGCCAAATCGCCCTGGAGCACGTGCTAAAAGTAGTGAGCCTCCCACATCTGGGACGAGGCCAATGCCACATTCTGGCATTGCTATTTGACTATTTTCACAGACCACACGATGCGAAACATGGCAGCCAAGGCCCACACCGCCGCCCATGGTGAACCCATGCAAGAAGCTGACAATCGGTTTGGGGCTATTGGCGAGCTTGGCGTTCAGGCGGTATTCATCAGTCCAGAACTTCCGCCCATATTCGAAATCGCCTGCTTTGGCGGTTTCATACATAAGTGTAATGTCCCCACCGGCGCAAAATGCACGTTCCCCAGCCGCATCTAAGATAATAAGCGCTACATTTGGATCTGTCTCCCAAAGGTCAAGCAAAGACTCAATCTCTAGGCACATATCATAGGTTAGCGCGTTTAAAACTTCGGGACGGTTAAGGGTGATACGGCCAGCAGCACCTTCAATTCTAGCGATAATGTCAGTCATGATTTTAGGCCTCGCGCAACAATCACCCGCATAATTTCATTTGTGCCTTCCAAAATTTGATGAACCCTCAAATCGCGAACGGTTTTTTCGATGCCATAATCTGCCAAATAACCATAGCCACCGTGCAATTGCAGACAATCATTGGCAACCTTACTCCCCATATCGGTGACTAATTTCTTGGCCATAGCACAAAAATGGGTAGCGTCTGGGGCGCCGTTATCCAGCTTCCATGCCGCTTGGCGTAGGAATGTTCGGCCAGATTGCAGCTCTATCTCTATATCGGCTAGACGAAACTGAAGGGCCTGAAATTGATCAATAGGTTTTCCAAATGCTTTGCGCTCAGCCATGTAGGCGCGGGTTTGGTCAAATGCCTGTTGGGCAGCGCCAAGCGAGCAGGCTGCGATATTGAGCCGCCCACCATCAAGCCCCGCCATCGCATATGAAAATCCGTGACCCTCTTCGCCCAGAAGGTTTTCGATGGGTGTTTTGCAATCATCTAGTTGTACCTGGCGCGTGGGCTGCGAGCGCCAGCCCATTTTATCTTCCAAACCGCCAAAAGACAGCCCTTCAGCACCATCATCAACTATTAAAGCTGTGATACCCTTGGGACTTTCGTCGCCGGTACGTGACATTATGATGTAAGAATCAGAATAGCCACCACCAGAGATAAATGCTTTAGTACCTGTGAGGCTATAATCAGTGTTAGATTTAACAGCTTTAGTTTTCAGTGCTGCGGCATCGGAGCCTGATGCCGGTTCGGTTAAGCA
>Ga0308024_1000739_pt1 | contig 12698 bp, 14 predicted proteins | sample Neamet420_FD_201295 | JGI IMG/M metagenome (GOLD analysis project Ga0308024, IMG submission 201295) | Marine microbial communities from water near the shore, Antarctic Ocean - #420 | ecosystem: Environmental > Aquatic > Marine > Unclassified | place: Southern Ocean | collected 2014-10-03
TAGGGAAGCTGCGAAATCCGATGTGTTCAATTATATTGAACTGTTTTACAATCCAACACGACGACATGGAAATAACGGTGACTTGTCGCCCATGGAGTTTGAAAATAACTATTTTAGGAACCAAGCAGGTGTCTAGGAAAGTGGGTGCGTATCATGGTGCAGTTCAATACAAAGGTAAACTCATCGACGCTGCATCTATACGTATGGTTCAAAACATTATTGACCAAGCTGATTTGATCGGTATGTAAGTCAAATAAAATGAATCTGTAAGAGGAGGAGTAAGAATGCAAGCCTTTGAAAGAGTTAGAATTCTCGACTTTACTCACGTCTACGCAGGACCATTTACGACCTATCAATTCGCCGTCATGGGTGCTGAGGTGATCAAAATTGAACCAACCGATAACCCAGATATGATGCGTAACGAAGGTGTCGATGCCGCTAGCAATGAAGTCGGACTGGGATCAACCTATCTATTCAACAATCAAGGAAAAAAAGCTATTAGCTTGAATTTGGCTACAGAGCAAGGGCAGGGTATTGCGCGAAAGTTAATCGAAACAGCGGATGTTCTGGTCGAGAACTACAGTTCAGGCCTTGATAAATATGGGCTAGGTTCAAAGCAAGCACTGGAAATAAATCCACAGTTAATTTACTGCAATATGTCCGCTTATGGGCCTGACAATGAGTTTGCTGACCGGCCCGCATTTGACCCAGTTATCCAGGCTATGAGCGGTATGATGTCGGTTAATGGAGAACCTGATCAACCTTTTATCAGGGTAGGCCCACCGTTGATTGATTATGGCACAGGCGCACAAGCTGCTTTTGCTATTTCCAGTGCATTATTTCAGCGTAGCCGTACGGGGAAGGGACAGGTTATCCACGTCAATATGCTTGATGCTGCATTGGTAATGATGTCACCTATTGTGCAGGTACTATGCAAAGTGGGGAAACAGAAAAGCGAACGGGCAATGGCCATAATAGTCGACCTGGTTATGCGGTTTACACTTGTCAGGGTGGTGACTTAATGATCGGGGCGTTCACACCAAGGCATCATCAAAAGTTGTTTGACGCCATGACAATATGGACTGAAATTGAGCAACCAGAATCTATAGATAGTCACTGGCTTGGGCAAAATGGTGACAAAATTCGTTATTGTTTATCACAGAGGTTTTCGCTAAATACCGCGGACCACTGGGAGGTGTTTTTAAACTCTCATGATTTGCCTGCGGCGAAAGTCCGAGATCAGTATGAAATGTTAAAGCACGATCAGCCTCGTCGCGCGTCCACTAGCCAGCACCAGCGCATCCCTGGAAATGAAATGACAGTTCCTATCTCGGCTTTTACATTCGCTGAAAGCGGGCCTGAACTCGATACCCGGTGCGCGCGGCATGGGGAGGATACAAACTCAGTGCTGGGCGAGCTTGGATTTTCTAAAAACGAACTTGATCAGTTGAGAGAGAATGGCATCATTTTTTAGAGCAATTAATTGAACCAATGCCATTAAGTTAAGCCGTGGGTTAGCGATAAGGAGCAACTGCTTCTCAGTAGAGAGAATAAGCATTGGTAGCGGGGTGAACGCCGCTTATATGTGAGCTACAAGGAGCGAGGTAAGGGCTACGGTGGTTCGCGTACTAATAACTATTCTAGCGGTCGTGTAAAGTTGAAAAGTTGACTTAGTGTTTAAATGGCTACAATTAACAATCCGTATAGTCATTAGCTATGCAACGGTTAGACATTTCCTGTGCCTCAGCTATTTGAGAGAGTGTCATTATCTTCGAGTGTCTGAATACTACGATAATGCAACTTGTAATCTGTTACATCTACGGACTAACCCAACCCCCTCCAACATCAAGAATAGCACCGGTGGTGTAGGATGATTTATCCGACAACAAGAACATGGCGCTGTTGGCTATCTCGCTCACTTCAGCTGGGCGGCCGAGCGGAACCTGCAACAAGACCCAATCTAGCCATTCTGGGTGTTGCTTGGCATACTCCACGCTAATTTCGGTCATAGTAATGCCAGGGCGTAGGCAATTTACGCGGATTCCTTGATCTGCTTGTTCCTTGCCCAGGCCAATGGTGAAAGTATCAATCGCAGCTTTGGAAGCGGCATAGTCAACATAAGTGAAAGGTCCGCCATGCTTTGAAGCGGCGGATGATATGTTCACAATAGCGCCACCATTGCCACCGTACCGTTTTGCCATGCGTTTGATGGCGTGTTTGGCGCAAATAAAAGCGCCCAGTGTATTTACCTCAAACATCTTTTTCGACAGAGCAATATCCATTTCATCAACCCTGGTACCACTGCCATTGATGCCGGCGTTGTTAACCAGACCGGTAATGGGTCCAAGTTCTAGGTCAATCCTTTCGAATAGGGTAATAACTTCATCTTCGTTAGCAACATTGGCCTGCAAGGCGATGGCGATGCCACCCTTGTCGCGAATCTGCGCCACAACCTGATCGGCCTCGTCGGCTGAGCTCGAATAATTGAGGCAAACTTTCCAACCTTCTTCTGCCGCCTGTCTGCATATTTCTGCACCAATTCCTCGACTGCTGCCGGTTACTAGCAATACTTTCATATAGTCCTCAATAGTTTCTGAAGTGATTAAAATGATCCGTAAGCACCTTTTAGTAACGGATTGGCGTCTCTAGACAGAGCTAGTTTATCAGAGAGGATGCGCAGCGTGGAATGAAAGTCTCCGCGCTCGATTTGAATCCATTGCAGCCAGCGTTTACCATCAACTGTGAGGTCAGTGCGCCCATGTAGTACTCGGTGATTATCGAATATAGCGATATCTCCTGGTTGCAGTGTTAAATTCACGGCCAAGGTTTCATCTTCGGATTGTTTCAGTAGATATTGAAGACCACGATAATAACCCCCTATCTGCTCGGGTGGAATCGAAAGCGGAGCGGCAACCCGGTCGTTAATACGAACGCCACAGATGTTGCCAAACTCGTCAACGCTTAAAATTGGGAACTTGGCTATGAGATCAACTTCTCCTGCAAAGTGTCGACGAAATACCTGTGCGTAATCACACAGCGCAGAAAATCCTTCGGCATCATGGTTACGCAGGCGATCGGCTATCTCAAATCCATCCATGAAGGTCGAAGACCCAGTGCCGGTCTGATCGTTGGAAATGCAATGAAACAACAAGATGCCCGGCGGCGATGCTCGGTAGGGTTCATCTGTATGCAATTTAAGTGCTTTGACGTCATTGCCAATGCTACGCCGCCCTGGGTCGAATATCAGATCCTGAACCCGGCCAAAATTGGATTCCTGAGGAAAACCAATACGCAATCCTAGTGACTCGACAATACCTGGCTCGACAGGAGCATTGCGAACAAAACAAAGCCCATAATCACGTACCTGCTGCAATAGTTCGAGGAATTTTTTGTCGCTTGAAGTAATATCGGCATATTCGAAAATCGGTGGATTTTGACGGAAACTGTCATCCCAGATAATCGGTTTAAAGGCTTTGACTCGACGCACCTGATCCTGATAGTCATGTTCGCGCAACCATGCTGATTCATAACACGACTCGTGGCCATCCTGCCAGGTGATCAACAAGTTTGAAGCATCGGTATCAAGAGACTCAGGTTTGCAGTTGAGATCGATAGAAGTTAGGCGCAGTGCTCGGTAGCCAATCGCTGGATCACCACATTCTTTACAAGTGCAGTTATCGCGTAACCAAATTGGATGAAATACACTGCGTTTAGCATCGTCCCAGTCCAAATAAACCAGTCCATCATTGTCTAAACAGGAGGACTTAATCATTAGCTGCTTATCACTCATATGACACCTTTCGTTTAATCATGGCATCAAAAGATGTTAGCGGCTTTTCTTAAATTTGACTAGTTTTTAAATAACATGGAATTATGCAAAAACACCAACTAGTGTGCGCCCCACCCTAATTTGAAAAAATGACCTTTAAGAACCGCTATAATCTCGTCTATAAGCTGCTGAACAGCTAACCTATACTACTTAACAGACCATTCCACATTAGAGTACATTATATAGTTACCAACATGGCATGATAGAAATAATAAGAGCAAGGTCTGAGTCTGCTAACAGGCATACATCAGACTCTAATTAAAGCAGACTTATCTAAAAGTCTTTTTCATGACGGAGCATAGTTCGATTTCCAATGCTCTTTAATTACACTTTAGCCGCACATTAACTAAGAGCTACTAGGTTCCAAACATTGGCCACAGATGGTAATCCGGTGCATCAGACGTTGTTCACCATCATAGTCATTCAGCGCACAGTGCTGGGTCGCACGATTATCCCATATTGCCACAGAACCTTGCGTCCATTTAAAGCGACACGTAAATTCATTTTTGTAAGCATGTGAATACAAATAATCTAATAGTGGCTGCGACTCTTCCTTGCTCCACCCTTCGAACTTAACTGTGAACTCCCCATTGACATAAAGCGCCGGCTTTCCAGATAGTGGGTGCTTGATTATCACAGGGTGGATCGCATCTTGAGTGGCCTGTGTGGCATTACTTAGCCTGCCTTCCACATCTTCCAAACCGGCATAGGCTGCCTCACCAAAGGCATGGCGACTAGAGTGCTCAGCACGCATTCGATGTAGGGTGTTTTTCATGCCGTCAGACAAATGCTCGTAGGCTGCATACATACTTGAAAACAATGTATCACCACCCAACTTGGGAACCGTACGGGCATATAAAATTGACCCCATTGCAGGGAGTTGATCATAACTATGGTCCGTATGCCAAGATGAGCCAATGTTTGATGTTTGATGGGCTTCTTTACGCACTTCCGCGATAACTGGGTGACTCTCCACTGCTTGGAAAAAACGATTAACACTTATTTCGCCCCAACGCTCAGAAAAACTAATATGCTGATCAGGTGTTATATTTTGATTGCGCATAAAAATGACCCCGTGGGTCACAAATGCCTGCCTAACTTCCAAAAACTGATGTTCGCTTAAACCCTCTGCGATTTCTACACCACTTACTTCGGCACCTACAAAGCGGCCTAAAGGTGTCACTGTGATTGTTTTGTATTGTGTTGCCATAGTAATCAGACTGGGAATGGTGGAAATTATTATTAGATTACATTTTGACGAAAATGTCACCAAAAATGCTGAGACCAATCTACTGTTAGCAGGCCCAGGGTGAAAAGCAATACCATAAGAAGCCAACATAAAGGATTGCATTTGCACCATAGGCGAACACAAAAAAAGCTAACACAGTCGCGCGAACTTCTTGTTTGTGGAGTCCTTTTGCCGACTTCCAGGTAGCCGCTAGTGGGCCACAACTGAGTTCCTATAGCTCAGCTTCTCTGAAGTACGGTTGCACAGCACTCATCTTGTAAGAAGTCGATTAAGGCATTTAGATGAGGGTATTGTGCAATACAGTTCAGTACTCGCCCCTCACGCTCTTGTTTAACTAACCCCACTGACGTTAGCTTAGCTATATGGTGAGATAAGGTTGAATTGGGCACTTGTAAGTCTTCTTGCAAACGGCCGACGGGCAGTCCGTCATGGCCAGCTTTAACCAGAAGCGTGAAAATACCCAGCCGTGTAGGGTGACCGAGCTCTTTAAAGGCGTTAGCTGCTTGTGTAATTTCCATATTTCTATGATAACAGAAATATGTTGACCCATAGCGTGAAATTCTATATATTTCTATTATTCTAGAAATATAGATAAAAGAGTAATGACTGCATTAACCCAACAATCTCTGCAAGATGTGCTGTACATGTTTACCTACTTGCTGGTGGAACTCACCATGCTATTTATCGCCATCAGTTATTTGGTAGGTGTGATACAGCTATACATTCCGCCAGAAAGAATTAGAAACTTACTGAGTTCAAGACATGGTAAAGGTTACGTCATAGCTGCCTTTATGGGAGCCATCACGCCTTTTTGCTCTTGCTCTACCATTCCATTCTTAAAAGGACTCATTAGGGCCAATGCAGGTTTTGGCCCGATGATGGTTTTCTTATTCTCCAGTCCACTTCTGAACCCCATTTTAATCGTTTTATTTGCCGTTACATTTGGCTTCAAGATTGCTGCGATATATTTCACCATGTCCATGGGAATTTCTATCGTAGCAGGCATAGCCTTAGAAAAATTTGGCTTTGAAAAGTATATTATTGTTCCAGAAGATGTTGAAGAAAAAAACAGTTGCCGCTCTGGCTCTAGCGTCACTCCAAACAAATGGAAAAAGCTGTGGGTAGAAGTGTGGAAGGATTTCAAGCAAGCCTTTCCCTATCTTTTAGTCGGTGTATCCCTAGGCGCTATAATTCATGGCTTTGTGCCCACAGACTTTATCGCCAACTATGCAGGAAGCGATAACCCATTGGCCATTCCTTTTGCTGCGGTGATTGGCATACCACTCTATACCCGCGCCATCGTTATGATCCCGCTAGCTGCAGCGTTTGTTGCTAAAGGCATGGGGATTGGAGCAGTAATGGCGTTTGTCATCGGCAGTGCCGGTGCCAGTATCCCAGAATTGATTCTGTTACGGTCGTTGTTTAAAACACAAATGATTGTCTCGTTTGTAGTCGTGGTACTGAGTATGGCGATCACTACAGGTTTTGTTTTTTCTTATCTTTTTTAAACCAGCGGACCGCTACACATATTCAAAGGTGAAATATGGAAAACTATTTACTATTTACTTTAATCGCAACCGTAACAATTTTGAGCCCTGGCCCTGGTGTTTTGTTAACGCTTACTAATTCTATTCGCTATGGATTTTTTGGTGCTATTGGGGGGATTGTAGGCATAGCCTTTGGAACGTTTATTGTTGCAGGGTTATCTGCAACCAGTGTTGGGGTTATTTTAGCAACGTCGGCTATGGCATTCATGGTAATGAAATATATTGGAGCTGCCTATCTGATTTATTTAGGCATAAAATTATGGCAATCTCCTGTCACTAAATTAGACACAAGCAGTAAAACAGTTGGAAATATTAAAGTTCAATTTCTTGAAGGCTTAACGATCCAGCTAACAAACCCTAAAGCAGTTTTCTTTTTTATGTCTATTTTTCCTCAATTTGTAGACTTCTCATCATCTCAATATGCCAGTCAATTTTTGATTTTAGTTGTGACTTATAGCAGCCTAAACCTGCTTATTCATTTTCTCTATGCTTATCTAGCAAGGTCTGCACGTAACTGGCTATCTACTGAAAAAGGTGGGCGTATGGTAAACCGTGCAGGTGGTGGAGTTTTTGTATTGTTTGGTATTGGACTAGCTTCTACAAGCAAATAAAAAACCAAGGCACTATGTTTATTCAGGCCTTATGTTCTAGTCCAGCCGCTGTTAAAAAGAAGGGACGAAACCCCTTACTCTAAAACAAGGCAACTCCACTAAGGGGTTCGGTAATAATGAGTGACATGATTATTTATGATATTTCTTTTCGAGCTTAATCAACGTCCAAATATTCTCTGACGGTATTATTAGTGTATGGCCCAGGACAATAAGCATCTGTCATAGCACCATCAGAGGGCATTTTTTGTTATTTAATGCATCATAGTATGTTCAGAGTGAGGGTTTTCACCTGACGCCATAGCCCAGTGATGAGGTTGATGGTGATTTCCATACGCCATAATTCCGATATAGCCCAATCCCCTTATCTTATCAACATCTAATAATTGATCAGTGGTAACTGAAATCGTAAAAGCACCATTATTGTTGGTGACCGTCATATCCCAGCCAGTCTCAATTTTCATTTGACTGGGATGTGCAGATAGTACTTGAATCATAGACTCCAATGCTCGATCTGTCGTAGGCGTTATAACGGCCATAAAGCCTAAATTAATAGGTTGTTGTTCCACAGTGACATTGAGTGTCATATCTTGCATTTCAACTAAATGCGACCTTAACGCTTCAATATTTACGACAGACCAATCAGTATCTGGATTTGCCTCAAGTAAAGCGATTGCCTCTTGTATTACAGCAAATGGATCTGTTCCGGCTTCAGTCAATACAGAATTAGAGTTTCTAGAAATTGTGTGGTTAGCTGAATTTATACTATGATTCATATCACTAGAATGTTCCATGCCACTCGTATGATTCATTGTTTTGTGCTTTTGTGACAAGATAACAATTATGATAGTTACTGCTGCAACAGCAATAGCTGAATATATAATTTTTTTATTCAACTTCATTTAATAGCTCCATAAGTTAAATTAGTAACTAAATTTTCATTTAATAAGTAGATTAATTATAGGAGATGCTGATTTAACAGATATATGATTCAAATCATATAGTTCTAAAATAATCCGCGTAGAATAGTAAGCCATGATTTATAGTGAGTTACAAAACGTTTTAAGCTCAAAGACCATCCATCTGAAAAATGGCCAGCATCTTTTTACTCAAGGTGATGCTGTTAAAAATATCTATTATGTAAAAAAAGGTCGAATTAAACTGGTACGTGACACCTTTGAGGGCACACCGATTTTAGTTCACGTAGCGTACGCAGAAGAAAGCATTGCCGAAGCCTCATTGTTTTCAACAAATTACCATTGCTCTGCGTTGGCAGGAACTAAAACAGAAGTTACCGTTTATTCTAAGAATGAATTGTTAAAGATCTTGCAAGAAAAGCCCGAATCAATGATGAGTTTATTGAGACAGCTTACTACTCAGGTGCGCGATTTAAGAATGCTTAATGAAATCAAGAGCATTTACAATGCGAAAGAGAAAGTTCTAACCTATTTGGCTGCTGAATTTCATAGAGATAATGAGTCAGATTTACCACTTAAAGATATTGCTCAGAAAATTGGTATGGCCCATGAAACTTTTTACCGTACATTAAAAGCGCTTGAAAGCGATGGCAAGATTAAACGGAATAAAAGTAAAATTAGCAAACTTACGCAGCCATCGCTTTGATGTTTTCAAACGGCAGTATGCAACTGCTCTTCGTTAGTTTTTTGGGGCGCCAGTACAATAATAACTCCAGCAACAACAATGAGTATAATTCCGATAGCACTTAAGTGATTGGGGATCATACCCCAAAATAGCCAGCTGAAAAGTCCAACCGAAATTAGATAAGCATATTCGAAAACTGCGGCATAGCTCGTTTGAGTTAATTGGTATGCGCGGGTCATTAAAGATAAAGCAGATGTGGCTAATGCTGCAATTATAAACATCCAAAGCCAAAATAAACCGTCAACACTTTGCCAACCCATAAAAAGGAACGGAGCCTGATCAACTAGATCAGCTGCAACAGGGAAAAGGGTTAACAATGTGGTAATTAAAAATCCACATAACCCTATACTCACTATAAAACTCATAAGAATGGCCAAAGAGCTCTCATCACGCAGATGACGGTAAGTGATTATTGAGCCTAATGCGTAGCATGCTCCGGCCATCATGGGCATTATCTGATAAAAGGAGAAGCCATCTGCACCTGGTTGTAAAACCAATAAGACGCCGCAGCTCCCCATAATAACCGCAACGATCCTGCGCCAGCCAATGCGTTCTTTGAAAAGAATTGCTGAAAAAATTAAAACAAAAATTGGTGAAGTGAAAAGGCCTGCACCTGCTTCTGCGATTGGCATCATTGGCATGACGCCAAAATAAAGAAGCATTGATGCAACCATAAAAAATGTTCTTATAAGTATTGGTTTCCAGTATTTAGGTATAACAGAAAGTCCAAATACTCGCCCAAGTCCGAAGACCATAAACATTGCAATCAGTGAGCGACTAAAATGGAACTGTCCCACGCCCACCTGATCAGACACAAGCATAGTTAGATTGTCGGAAAAACCAAAAATAGAGATTCCAAATACAAGTAGTATTGCTCCGCGGGTCGCGGGCGTGAATTTTTCTAACAACACAAATTACCTTTGTTAAAAATACCGAAACAAGATCGAAATTTAATACCCCTTACTAAACCTTACTAAAGACAGAGCCCCGTGGAAGTTGTTCAGGAAACCGGGAAAGGATAGCACCAATCGTCAAAATGACAACACCCCCAAGTTTGAAGTAAATCCAACAAATACGAAGTTGGTGATTCCGAACTACCCCTGATCAATAAAAGCAGACTTAAGTGGCTTGTTTAAATGGGCATAATGCTTTGTTTTGACTAACCCATAGGAACATATCTTCTGGTGGTTTTTTGCTAAATTTTCGAATATCTAATAATTAAAACTATTTTTTAAAAGCCAACTGATTTAAGCTCACCAGCAAACCTATATTCACGTTTAATTCAATTATAAATGTAACCCCTTTGATGGTTGATATTTCGACGCATCGGGTATTTAACCTAGTCTATCTGACTGTATAATCGGCAACCTAAGGAGATCCTCATGTCATTATTAAATTCTTTACCCGAAAATTCTGGAATCATTATTTGCGGGCATGGTAGTCGAGCCAAAATTGCTGAAGAAGAGTTCAGCCTGCTGGCTACTGGATTACGAGCTAGATTCCCCCAGTTAGAGGTTGAATATGGATTTTTGGAATATTCGTCACCCAATATTCACATGGCCTTGGATCGGTTGATCGCAAAGGGTATTACTAATATCTATGCTGTGCCCGGTATGCTGTTTTCAGCCACCCACGCGCAAAATGATATTCCATCAGTATTGATTACTTATATGCAGAAAAACCCTGCGCTTACGATCAAATATGGCCAAGAACTTGGTTTGCATGATGAAATGATCATGGCCTTTCAACATAGGATTATGGAAGCTATCGACCTAGTAGAAATGCCAGAACCTGGCGATTTATACGACACCATGCTGGTTGTTGTTGGTCGGGGTACATCTGTCTCGCAAGCCAATGCAGAGGTTTCAAAATTAACCCGCATTGTGGCAGAAAATATGGGTTTTGGTTGGTGTGAAACAGTTTACTCTGGAGTTACTTTTCCCTCTGTTGGGCGGGGTTTAGAAATGGCATTGAAACTTGGGTTTAAGAAAATAGTAGTGGCTCCATATTTTCTTTTTTCAGGGAAGTTAATTGGACGTATTCACTCCTATGTTGAGAAGGTTGCCGCTGAGCATCCCGACGTTAGTTTTCACGTCGCAGATTACCTGCGAGATCAATCTCATGTTATCAATACCTTTGTCGAGAGGTTTGAAGAAACAGTGTCTCAACCTGCGGTTAACAATGGCCTTATGGAAAAATTTCAATCCAGGTTAGCTGCTGGTGAAGTTACGGTTCATCATCATCATGCAGAGTTCCAACCTGATTCAGAAGCTCATTCACACAGCCATGACCATGACCATGGCCATAGTCATTCGCACCAAAAGGATGAAGGGCATAGCCATGCTGAGCATGGGCATACACATGAGCCGTATCGGCACATTGCTCATCCGCATGGGCCGAGAACAATGATTGATGAAAATGTTTGTTGTTGTTTTATGGGTCAGTTCCCTCAATCTGTGGTTGATGAGGAACGTGCGCTTAGGTTGGCATCAGGTAAGCCAGTCGTTGACCAAATCCCTCAGTGCAAGGTGCAAGGTTAAATAGCGACCGTATAATAGAGATAATTGTTGGTGGTGCGCAGTGGAAAGAGTGGCTGTGCACTTAGTTAAGCCACCCTAAAAATGAGCTGAGTGGCCCTTAGTAAATGACTCCAAGACTACTAGAATAAAACACCTTCTCCGCAATCCTTATGCCCACTGGTCAAGCAAAGGTTAGATATATCTTGGGCGAGCCTTATTAATCGCTAGTCATTTCCCTAGCGATATGTTTTGTAAGCGCGATGCTATTCTCGTCGCCACTGGCGGAGGCTAGGCTGGACCACGCATGCGCTCGTTCAAGGTCTATTAAAACTCCGTCCCCATCTTGGTACATGTAACCCAGTGCGTATTGGGCAGGTACATCACCTTGATTAGCCGCTAAGGTAAACCATTGGGTAGCTGTCATATCGTTCTCAAGCACGCCAAGACCTTTAGCATATCTCTGTCCAAGTTCATATTGAGCTAAAGCGTCACCCTGCTTTGCTAAATGATTCAACTCTGACAAAGCCGTTTCATAATCGCCTGATCGCGCCGCATCAAGACCCTTATTGAAATCTGTAGCAGACGCCACTCCATTACCCAATAGTAAAGACAGTGTTAATGTGAATAGTGCTGTTTTAGTGCTCATGCTAATACCCTTTGAATTTGCGTATGGGTATAAATACCCATACGGCATATATTAGCCCAATGAATAAATAATGGCAAATTTTGTTATAGGTATATATCTTTTAAGTCTAAGGGGTCGTTAATTTGTGTTTTTTTGTGCAGGATCTTTAGATCCTTGTGATACCGGCTGGAATGGATGTGGATTAATTAACAGGCTCTTTAAATGAGCCTTAGGCAGCGTGGCCTGCACATTAAATTGCGCGTAGGCTAGACCTAGGGGAATAGAATTTATTTATATCAGGTGATTTATAAACTAACTTTTAGATCCGATTCTATGGATGTTCTTTCTTCCTCGGATAACTTTTTTAAAGCAAATTGATTCAAGCTGGTTAAACAGGTTGCACCCTTATCTAACGCAAGGGTCGACCAGTAATAAGACGACTGAAAGCTCTGATCAACTCCTCTGCCTTCAAAAAAACGCCTTGCTAAAAACTCCATAGCCACTAAGTCGCCGCTGATGGCTTTGGTTTCTGCAGCGCTTACACATTCACTTTGTTGAGTGGTCATTGAAGTACCCCAGTATTTTATGGCCTATACAAGTTGTATACCCATAATTATGACCCTAATTTTATTGCACTTTTTGTGTCAATAAAAGTGTAT
>Ga0308024_1000740_pt1 | contig 12687 bp, 9 predicted proteins | sample Neamet420_FD_201295 | JGI IMG/M metagenome (GOLD analysis project Ga0308024, IMG submission 201295) | Marine microbial communities from water near the shore, Antarctic Ocean - #420 | ecosystem: Environmental > Aquatic > Marine > Unclassified | place: Southern Ocean | collected 2014-10-03
ACAGCTGTTCTTGTAGGAGTTCCGCAAAGCCCAATTGAGCTTGATAGTCGTCATATGTTTGTTGGTGAGCGAGCATATGTTTGCTCTTTGGGAGGCTCGTGTGAGCCTGAAGTTGATTTGCCTAGGTTCATTGAATGGCATAACGAAGGAATACTTGATCTTGACGAGCTAGTCACCCAGCGCTATAAAATCGATGATATTAATCAAGCGGTGTCTGACTTAGAAACGGGCGCTATAGCTGGTCGCGCAATCCTAGTATTTGAATGAAGGCTATGAGAGAAAACGAAATTGTTGGTAACGAAATGCCGACTCTAAGAGTTGATGGTTCCCGAGCTCGTATAAGACTTCGGCGGCCAGAAAAACGTAACCGTGTGGAGCCGAAGGACTTAGAAGCGTTAGTTAATTTTGTCCAAGAAATACATGCAAATTCTTCGATACGTTGCGTAACGATCGAAGCCACTGGGCCGTCATGGTGTTCGGGGTATCACCTGGGAGCTCTGGCTGCCCGCGACAAACATAAATATGGTTTTAACGAAGGTTGCGACGCAATTGCTTCAATAAAAGTTCCTACCGTTGCGGTCATCGGAGGCAATATTCACGGTGGGGGTACAGACCTTGCAATGGCGTGTGACATGAGAATAGCATCTAGCTCAATAATGTTGGCAATGCCTGCCGCAAAAATCGGCCTGCAATATTATGCGACTGGGCTTCAAAGATTTGTCGAGCGTATTGGCCCTTCTGCGACTAAGCGTATTTTTTTGACCGGAGAAAGTATCCAAGCCGATGAATTGCTCACCATGGGTTACCTGACGGAAATATTGGATCAGGATATGCTTGAGCCGAGAGCCTCAGAGATTTGTCAAGCTATCTCCATTTTGGCTCCCAACGCCGTGAAAATGACAAAGAAGGCGATAGACGACCTAGCGGGCCTGAACCCTGATTTAGATCAAATCCAGTCAAATCATTTAGCCTCTGCCCGATCACAAGATCACCTAGAGGCCATGAAGGCCTTAAGAGAGAAACGTAAGCCAAATTTTGAAGGAAGCTAAGGTTGGTGACAACGCCCGCCAATAAACAGCAATCTCACTGCAGCTATTCCATGAGGAGTAGAAGCTAAAGATGATTTGTGATGACAAAGCTACGAATTAATAGTAGGTAGGAGTTCTACAATGTCAGATACAGAGCCACCAGTCATAGCTGTCGACAGAGTTAGTTCTTGGATAGGCAACAACGCAGAAGTCGACGGAGCCCTCACTTACAGCTTAATCGCCGGTGGTAGGTCCAATATGACATTCACGGTAAGCGATAATAGTGGCGTTAGGTTTGTTCTCCGTCGACCACCTACTGGTAAACTTTTGCCTTCTGCCCATGACATGGCGCGCGAATATCGACTCATGCATTCGCTCCGAGGCACTGAGGTGCCGGTGCCTGAGATGGTGGGCCTGTGCCAGGACGAAAGCGTGAACGGACGCGATTTCTACGTAATGAACTATGTGGATGGGATAGTTGTGCGTGATGTGGAAATTGGGTCCTCCATGAACGAAGGCATCCGTAGAAAGATGTCAGAGTCATTAATCGACACTCTTTGTGCACTGCACCGTGTTGATATTGATCATGTTGGGCTTGGCGACCTTGCTAAACGGAATGGGTATATAGAACGTCAGATTAAAAGGTGGTCTGGGCAATGGGAGAGTTCAAGAACTCGTGATATCCCTCTTGTCGATTCTGTCGCCCGAGAACTTTTAGTTCAGCTGCCTGAGCCGAGTCCTACGACGATAGCTCACGGTGATTATCGCCTTTCTAATTGTATGTTTGACTCTTCTGGGTCGGTAATAGCGGTTCTGGATTGGGAGCTGTGCACACTTGGTGAGCCGATGGCTGACCTCGCGGGTCTCTTAGGGTATTGGTATGACGAAAATTCCGATGATGAGTTAGTCGGTGATGCAGCAACTACACAACTTCTAGGGTTTATGAGTCAAGACGAGCTAGCGGCTCGGTATGTCGAAGAAATGGGAATTCCTGGTGGCTCAGTGGATTACTATCGGGCATTTGCAGAGTGGCGGCTGGCCTGCATCGGGGAAGGAGTTTATTCTAGATATCTAGGCGGTCAGCAAGGCATTCAAAGCGAAGAAATTGATTTAGAACAAATGCAAAAAAGCGTCACTACTCACGTTGAGAAAGCGGCGAAAATGCTTCAAATGCTGTGAAATAGCGAATGGATTTCTTAAATTCCATTTCGCAGAAGTTTGCCACTATAGGTATTCGTTTGTTGATCATTCTCAATAGTGATTTCGCCGTTGATAATAACGTTTTGGTAGCCCGACGCTTTCTGGATCCGTCGCCATTCCCCACCCGGTAAATCGTGCACCACTTCCATTGGAAGCACTTTTAAATTAACTGGGTCATAGACGATTATGTCTGCGGGACTTCCCTTGCGGATCACACCGCGATCTTGGAAGCCAGCCAATTGAGCTGGCAGCGCTGAAAGTTTACGATGAGCTTCTTCGTAAGTAATCCATTGGTTGTCTCGCACCTGTTCGGTCAGCGTTTCAGTCGGGTAACGCCCTGCAGTTAAGAACTTTGTATGAGCGCCTCCGTCAGAGACACCGAACAACATATGTGGATAGGTGACGATGTCTCTAAGATAATCACTATTATTTTGGGGAGGAGCTACGAAAAATAAGGTGTCCAGTCCATCCTCCACAGCGATATCAAGCATGATATCTACCTCATGCTTACCGCTGAGTTCAGCGGCTTGGGTCACAGACATTTCTCGGTATCGTTCGGTGCTGTCTGAGCGTGGAGAAAGGATGGTCACAGTGCCCAGTGGGGCGGTCGCTGTGGCTGGAAGATTGTCTTTGAGTCCTTGACGTCTCGATGGATCGGCAAATTTAGCTAGTCGCTCTTCTTTCGTGCCCATGCATGCTTGCATCCAATCCTCAGAGTCATCGTAAAGATTCCAGTCTTCAAGAGTAAAAGTGAAACCAGCGTTGCTGGTTACACCCTGACCATAGACGGGTATTCCTCGCTCTCGACAGCGTTCCAGCCATTCGATTTGACGCTTGTGAATATGTGGACGATCTTCGAATGCCTGAACAACGTTATGCAAGAGTGGCCTGCCGCTTATAGAAGCGATCTCTTCAAGATGAGCCAAATCATGTTTAACATCGCTAGTGGTTAGTGTCATTTGAATGACACCTTGATTCCGGTCAGCTAATACTTGAGCGAGAACGCGAGCGGTTTCGTCGTTCATCATGTCGGTTGGCATCGGAGTTCCATCCCAATCTCGCTGAACTGCCGAAGGACCTGTAGGAGGAAGACGCTGGGCTGACCATCCACACCCGCCGGCATCCATTGCCTCATGCACCATTTTTGAGAGCGCCTCATGCTCGCTGGTAGTCGGCATCCGTCCCGCTTTGGCATCAGCAAGGCCGAGAACTTGAATGAGCATCGGGCCGATGGGAACGTAAGGCAAAATGTTCATCGCCTTTGGTGTGCGATCTAAACTATCTAAATACTCCGGGAAAGTTGTCCAATCCCACGGCATACCTTCAGCCATGGAATCGTAGGGAATCGCTTCTACTCGAGTCATCGACTTCATTGCGTACTCGCGCATATTAGGATCAACAGGCGCAAAGCCAAAACCGCAATTGCCGATTGCTACCGAAGTGATTCCATGCCAACCCGAAAGCGTGCAGTACGGATCCCAAAAAATTTGTGCATCGTAATGTGTGTGTAAGTCAACAAACCCGGGAGCAACGTGCATTCCCGTTGCATCTATTACGCGTTTCGCTTTACTACTGTCGACTCGGCCGATTGCCGCAACTCGACCATCAATTATCCCAACGTCTCCTCGGATCCTCGGAGCACCCGTCCCATCGAAAATAAGCCCATCTTTGATAACTATGTCGTAGACCATTAATCTGAGTCCTCCGTGATAGTGCTGTGAGAATAGAATACATCTAGTGAAAGCTAGAGGTCGGAAAAATAGTATTTTTTCTAACCTGATTTAGATTTAGAATAATCTAAGAATTCTAGTTTCGTATTTTTAGAACGGTTCTCGATCAATTCCTAAGACGTATCTACCAAGTTGATGGTTGACTCGATCTTCGTGAACATTGATGTGCAGCGGCATAGCTCGAAAATCCCGATAACGACGTTCAAAATCACCGCCTTCGCGAAGAGATGTGCCTCCTTGCGACTTCTCTAATAGTTGCATTGCCTCTGAGAGTTGATTTACTGCCATCGAAACAATAGACATTTGTCGAAAATAGTCTGCTTCAGTAGGAACTTGGTGAGCTTCGATTCGAGAATCTACTTCATTGCAAGCAGTTTCGATAGCTGCTCTAGCTGAAGACGCTAAGGCGGTAGCTTTCCCAAGATTAATCTGGACAGTGGGTCTTTCGATCATTTTGCCACCCATAAGAATTCTTCTAGAGCGTACCGAAGCACATGCTTCTTTTAATGCCATCCGAACTACTCCAGTCGCCATCCAACCCAAAAATAAATCAGAGAGTCCGACCCAATCTTCCCGGTATCGATGGTGAATAACTGGAACTGTCCGCAAGGATTCTGCTCGATTTGCTCCGAACCACGAGACACAACGGCTGAGTTGAACTCGTACATCGCCATAATGAACGTCATCAGTAGCTGATGCTCTTAGTCCTGAACCATCCCAGGTTGGGTCAATCTTGATCCCTCTAGTCGAGGTAGGAACTATCGTGAAACGTAGATCCATAGGTCGAATTGGGTGACCTGATTCATCGGTAACTGCAAATACGACGCCGCAATGATCAGCGTACCGGCTTCCGGTTCCCCAAGAAGCAGTCCCGTTCAGAATGGCTTCACCGCCCTCAATCCGCCCGTAAACACTGCTCCCGGCCCCGGCAGGGAAAGATACCCACTGGCCAGCCTCCACTATTTCTTTTAGTAGTGATATGTGGTCTGGTCCCAAGGTACCTACAAAAAGGTGAAACACACAGAGATGATTCCAAAGAGTCCATGCAGTGGATGGACACCTTGACGCAATGGCCTCTAACTCGCGACCCATGTGTAGAACTGATTGCTCGGTCCCACCTAAATTCGCAGATGCTGCCATGCGCATAAAATCTGTCCCTCGAATCGCTTCGATCGCAGTTGAGGAGACAGATCTAGTTTCATCGGCGAGCCGTGCTTGGTCGGCGAGCTTCTCTAAAAAAGGAGCACTAAATAAATTAGTTTCGTTTACCGGGAGGAATATGTCGACGGGATCTATTTCGTTGACCATTGGATAACCGTATCCGAAGAGCCCTATGGTGTGCCTATGTCAGAGTCAGAATATGTTAGAACTAACAAAACTGAGGTAAAACGTAAACCAGATCGAGGTAGTTATGACCGAGAAACGGTTCACTCGATTCTTGATGAGGGCCTTGTAGCTCATGTGGGGATACTCCAGGGCGGAACTCCGCTAGTTATTCCAATGACTTATGGACGAGTCGAGGAACAAATGTATTTGCATGGTTCAGCTGCGAGTCGACTCCTGCGAGACGCTCGTGATGTTGATGTTTGCGTGACAGTTACGCTGCTAGATGGTTTAGTCTTAGCTCGTTCGTTAATTAACCACTCAATGAATTATCGATCAGTGGTAATCTTTGGAAAAGCAAAACAAGTCACTGATTTGGATGAAAAAAGTTCCGCTTTAGATGCGGTAACTGAGCATATAATTGCTGGTCGAGTAGCAGCCACTAGAAAGAATTCTGTCAAGGAAATTAATTCAACGCTAGTACTTTCTATTCCAATCAATGAAGCATCTGCAAAAATTCGTTCCGGGCCTCCTCATGATTATGAAGAAGATATGGAACTCGATGTTTGGGCTGGGGTTATCCCGATAGGGATGGCAATCGGTGCCCCCGAACCTGATGAGACTCTAAGTGACCTAATTACTATCCCTGATCACGTAAAAAAATGGAGGAGGTAATCACGAGGCTGGCAAGTAGGGCAAAACTTCTTCTCCGAATCGTTGAACGGTTTCTTGAAGCTCATTGTTGCTAACACCCCCCATGTCGAACATAAACAATTGTCGATCATGCCCTAACAGCTCATGGATTTCGCTCATACGTTCTACACATTCCTGAGAGCTACCAGCGACAGCAGGACCGCTTAAAGATGCATCTAGATCAAACGGAAGCTTAACCTTTCCATCGGTATTGGCTCTAATTAAGTCATCTACAAAGTTCCAATAATGTCCGTATCTTGGAACGAAACGTTCAAGCATATCTTGCTGGTTTTTGCCAGCGAAAGCATGAGCACAAGACCCGATACGGATATCTTCAGGGTCGCGCCCAAACTCTTGCCAGGCCTCGCGGTAGCGCTCGATAATAGGTACAAACATTTTGGGGTGACCAAAAACTGACGGCAACATGAGGTGAAAGCCCCAACGAGCCGCTAGTTCTGCAGACTCGTGGGATCCTGCTCCTACCCACATCGGAATTTCTCGAGTGGGTCTCGGCCGTGTGGTGATATTGTCTAGCGGTTCTCTAAATTTACCGCTCCAAGTAACATTTTCTGAGTTGAGCAATGTATGAACTAGGCCAATTTTTTCTGCAAATATTTCGCGAGCATCGTGGATTGAAAGGCCAAATGCAGGGTATGTTCGCGAGAAAAAATTACCTCTACCAGCAACAATTTCTACTCGGCCAGGAAAAAGGTTATCGAGGCTGGCATAGTCTTCGGCAAGACGTGCAGGGTCTAGCGTGGGAATCAAAGTAACTGCGGTCGAGAGAATAAGATTAGGAGCACGTTCGCCGATAGCACTCAGAACTACCGGAGGTGAGCTCAACATATAGTCATTAAAATGGTGCTCACCGATATGGATTGCGTCGAAGCCTGCATCATCAGCCCACTCAGCGTAGCTGACGAGTTGCCGATGACGATCCGACTCTGACATTCTCTCTTCGGTCTTTGGATGTGCGAGGTTGTCACCAAGGCTCATAATTGCCGTTTGCATTATTAGTAGCTCAACTTTCCCTGCCGCTACCTGCCAGCTGCGCTAGCAAGATTACTGCCTCGTCTTGCGAAGTATTGATATTCATTCCTGTGATTCCGCTATCTACCCATTGAAGATAACGCTTAGTTATTCGTTCTTGAGAGCCGTATAGGCCTGCGTCGTCAACGTATTCGTCCGGAATGGCTTCTGCGGCTTCAGTTTTGTATCCCGCCAAATACAACTCTTGAACTCTAGTGGCGACGTCGGCGTAACCTCGCTGAATCATGTGCTGGTTATGGAAGTTAACTTCTTTGTGTCCCATTCCGCCAGCATATAAAGCTATATTATTTTTTGCTTTCTTGAAAATTGTCCCTATATCATCCGATATCTGAACTGGGCATTGAGCGATTATCTCAAAGTCTTTCCAACTCTTTTCGTTGCCATTATTTCGAGCTCGAGTGAATCCTTCTTCTATCCAAGGGCGGTAATGATTCATGCGTCCGGGTACAAAGTGCATTGGGAGCCAACCATCACATAGTTCAGCGGTAAGCTTCACAGTTGCTTCGGAACCACTACCTAGCCAAATTGGTAAAGATGAATTTGTGTGGAGAATAGATGTGAGCGGTTTACCGAGCCCTGTAGAGCCATCTCCGGTGAAAGGTAACTGGTACTCGGAGCCTTGGTGTGAGACTGGTTCTTGTCTCTCGAATATTTTACGCATGATCTGGATGTAGTCCCTAAGGCGCCAATATGGCTTTCCCCAAGGTTGGCCGTACCAGCCTTCGACAATCTGAGGACCGGAAACACCTAGCCCAACAATCATTCGGTTTCCGCCAGCTAGGGAATCGATCGTTTGGGCTTGCATCGCTGCCATTGCAGGAGCTCGACCGGCGAGCTGGATAATTCCTGTACCAAGTTTTATTTTTTTTGTAAAGGCGGCGATGTATGCAAGAGGAGTCATGGCATCAGACCCATACGCCTCAGCTGTCCAGACAGAATGATAACCAAGTTCTTCGGCCAGCTTTATGCGATCGATAGGTAGGTCTAGCCTCGATCCTGAGTACCCGAGCATAAGCGCAAGTTTCATGACAATTTCCCCTTAACCGACTAGTCGATATTGCTTGCTATGAGCATAAACCGTTACCCCATCGGCGTGATGGAGTAGATGTTGCTAACTAAGCTGAATGCATGAGATAACTATGGCACGAGGCGCCCAGCTCAGTTAATACTTTTTTCATGCCCCACCCAATAAGGCGCCCGTAGCTCTCGCTTTAGAACTTTTCCTGGGCCAGATTTTGGAAGCTCTTCTTCTTGGAACGCTACTGATCTCGGAAGTTTGTAGCCAGCTAAAAAATTTCGACAGAAATCAATAAGTTCGCTTTCGGTAAGGGAACTGTCTCTGGCAACGACAGTCACATGAACTTGTTCTCCCCAGGCTGGGTGAGGTATTCCAAAAACAGTTGCTTCTAATATTTTGGGATGTTGGTAGATGATTTCTTCAACTTCAGAACAGTAAATATTTTCGCCACCAGAGATAATCATGTCTTTAGCTCGGTCGACAAGGAATAAATTTCCGCCATGGTCTAAGTAGCCAACATCGCCGGTTCGATACCATCCGTCTTCAATTACATCTGCTGTTTGTCCTGGCTTCTTCCAATAACCACTAGTTACGTTTGGACCCTTTACTAAGACTTCGCCAGGTTCTCCGTTTTCAGCATCTATTCTAATCGACACGCCGAGACATGGACGCCCGACAGACTTGGCAAGCGGCGAATCGATCAATAATTGTTCTGACCTTAGAGCGGTTACTAGGGGAGCGGTTTCTGTCGCTCCATAAACATGCACGAATTCGGCGTTAGGTAGTGCTTTGCATGCTTTTTTAAGAACCTCGGTTGCCATAGGGGATGCCCCATGAGCTAATAGAGTCATAGAGTCCAGCGACCTTGGATTTTGGGCCTGAGCTTCGACCATCGCTGCAATCATAGTAGGTACCAAAAGAGTGGATGTGCAGCGCTCTGCCTCTATGAGGTCTAGACAAACATTAGGATCAAAATTTGGAACAACTAATTGAGTAACGCCAAGGGAAATACATTGCAAGACTGAAAGTGATCCAGCAGCGTGAAACATAGGCGCAGCTAGAAGGTACTTGTCTTTCTCGGACAGGGGCATCATGATTTGAGAGTGAAGGGTGTTGGCTAAAATATTTCTATGTGTGAGCATCACCCCTTTGCTTTTACCTGTTGTGCCTCCTGTATAAAAAAGTCCGACGAGTTGGTCTTCGGAGACGTTGACGAAAGGAAGGGGTTCTGACTCCTCAATGAGCTCTTCGTATTGAGCCAGAGAGATAACCTGTTCCACGTTCTTTGACAATGGTCCTGGGTCGCGATCAGTAATCAAAATGGTGGCATCGCCGTCATCGAGTGCATAGGCAAGCTCAGGAAATGCCCATCGGGTGTTTAAAGGCATAATCGTTCTACCGTGAGAAGGAATTGCACAATACAACTCAGCGTAAACTTCTGAATTTGCTGACAAAATAGCAACTCGTTGACCTTCGCGAATGTTTAATTTGTTTAGGGCAGAGCCGACTTTGTGGCAGCGATCAAAAAATTCGCTGAAAGTCCGCGTACGGTCCTCACATATAAATGCGATTTCGTCTGAATAGATGCTTTCGGCTCGAAGCAAGGTGTCACTGGTTGTTTGCATGATGTAGTTCCGAATTGGAGAGTTGGTTATTGAGAGCGCTCGGCAGTAGGTCGAGGCACATAATCTGAAAGCAGGTTATCTAGTTTGTGAAGCTTCACGCCATTTTGAACTATGTTGCCTACAGAACGTCTACTTAGGACAGTTCGGTGTGTGACGAAATGTTTATGGGGAGTCAGAATCATGCAAATTCACCATTTAGCTTCAGGTCTTATGTTCCCGGAAGGTCCCGCTATTGGACCTGACGGAATGCTTTATGTTACGGAAATAGCTGGCCAACGAATTTCACAAATTAGTGATACAGGTATCGTAACTACTTTTGCCGAGACTGGCGGCGGGCCAAATGGAGCAGCTTTCGATGGCGTTGGTAATTTACTGGTTTGTAACAATGGGGGTAGGTGGCCAACAGATAAGTCATCCACTGAAGACGCTGGACCAGTTGAAAACGGTCCCGGAAGAATCCAGACTATTAGTGCATCGGGAACTGTGAATGACACCCTGTTTGAGATTGATGGGGTACCACTAAATGCTCCAAACGACCTATGTTTCGATGGCTACGGTGGATTTTATTTTACCGACCCAATCTGGTCAGGTTTAGTAGGGGGAGAGCGAGATGGGGGGCCTGTTTGCTACGTAGATGCAAATGGGACAGCGACTAGAGTCGCCGGTGGTATCGGCTTCCCTAATGGGCTTGGAGTTCGAGATGATGGGCGCGTGCTGGTGGTTTGCGAGTCGCTGACAGGAATGCTGCTTAGTTTCCAGATCGAGGCCCCTGGTGTTTTGAGTAGTGCTTCTAAAGCAAATGGGATGATTGGCCGCAGGTCAGTCCCTGATGGATTTTGTTTTGATGCTTCTGGCCGCATTATTGTCGCTGGACACGGTTCGAATAATTTGTTTGTGCTGGATGGCCGAGACGGTAGACCCATCGAAGTTATTGAGCTTCCTGAACCTGGAGCGACTAATTGTTGTTTCGGAGGAACTGACTTCAAAACGTTATACGTAACTTCCTCAGATTACGGAAATGTGTATGCCATTGACTGGCCGGTTGAAGGTATGCAACTATTCCACAATAGGTAAGGATAAATTTTAGCTTCGGAAGATTTTTGCTTGCAAGGACCTAATGGCAATGACCATTACTGCTTGGCGGAACGTCGATCGCTGGGTTCCGCTCGAAAAAGCCATCAGGCACCATTAGGAATCCAGCGTATTCGGTAGGCATCACTGGATAGTCTTCCAGCCGAACATCATGTGTGAGTCCGAAACTGTGCCAGACAGTTACGTCTGTTTCTGTGATCGAACGGTTGTCGGCCGTATATCTTGGGAGCCCTTGCCCAGCATTTTTTTGTGTCGGATAATCTCCGGCCGCGTACCGTTCAGATTGAACCGTAGGAGTTACCCACAAATTATGTTTCGCAAAAGCAGCTCTTTGACCATGCGGTGAGTCAGCTGCGGCGAACATCGTTGCTGTGGCCGAAGGAAGCAAGCGGTAGGCAGTTGGGTAACCAAGACGGTTGGTTTTGTGTGAATTCTCTATTTTCCAATATCTGCTACTTGCCGAGCTTGTGTCGCGCATAGCCGACTTCTCATCGCTGAGGAGTGTTTCAGTAGCCGCAAAAGCTGTGCCATAGGGATTAGCTGGACCAGGAGGAAGCGGCTGGGTGTTGACCTCGACAACATTGTTGCTAGTTCCGTCAACCGCCATATCAAGCCGCACGCAAAAAATGTGTTGATGAATTGGGGCAGCCACATTTGGTGCAATCTGTCGAGCGAAAGTTAGATCATCACCATCACGGTGTGAGCGTGTAGTCAAAATGCCGGTGAGCTTTATCTCCAGCTTGATTGAGCCGTCGAGGTGAAAATACCAAAAGAAGCCGTACTCGTAATTGCCTACTGTGGAGATGCTGCTGACAACTAATCGCCTAGACCTTCGCACTTCCACTTGTCCAGTCAACATGTCAGTATGTTTCCAGCCAATTCCAAAGTCTTCTTCGTGGATACAGATCGCGTTTTCAGTGCTAATGACGCTGCCGTCATCAAGCATTTGTGCTGCATCTAGATAGACGATTTCCCCGATACAGTCGCATCCGAGCGTCAGAGAGTTGGCCATCATTCCAAGTCCAAATTCACCTGAATCGAGAGCATGTTTGAAGGTCTGACTAGGTCTAGTGTCACCGTAAGGGACAACCATTTCTGCTAGTGATGCCCGATCAATGATTGGTCGCTCAATACCTTCTTCGGTATATGTGATTCGGTGTAGCACCAGGCCTTCGGTGTCATCCATTACTAGCCTGAAGCGCCACTTTTGCCAAAAAAGTTGGTTGTCATTAATAGAAAAACTAACCCCTTCAGGTTGGGTAATTTCTACTGGTCGAAGGTCTTCTCTGAGAGGGCCGTAATCATTGACAATTGAATCGACATCATAATTTGCTTTCTCAGTTGCCATTGGCCACTGGTCGAAGTCCTCGATATGTAAGACTTCCAAACTATCGACGTCAACATGGATCATCAGTCCGTCGATTGGAAAGGCATAGCCGTTGTCACTCGGATTAGGTCGGTGAAATGCTATACAGCGTTGAACTCTTCTACCATCTTCGAATTTGAAGCCGTAATCTCCGGTAGGCCACGGATCAATCTGGACCGTAGATACATCGGTGATACCTCGTTTAGAAAGTGCTTTCTGAAAATCGGGATTATTTTTGCATGCATCCATTACCTTAGAAAGCTCAACGATCCCGACTCGCGGAATTACACCTGGGACTAGTTCCCAACGGTCTACTTCGCCTCGACTTATAGAGACGCGAGCCTCGTAGGTTTCACCCTTCGAATGGACGACGAGCTCAAGTCGGCGATCAGCTAACTCGCCCGTGGTCCAAGACGCGACCTCGGCTTTTGGTGGCTCGTGAATGCAGCAACCATGGAATGTCGCATCGCTGTCGATATGCCCGCTGCGTCGCAATATGTTTACACTTGTTTCGATTTCTTCGGCAGTCATCATTGAAAGTGGGTGCATCTCATAGATGATA
>Ga0308024_1000742_pt1 | contig 12660 bp, 6 predicted proteins | sample Neamet420_FD_201295 | JGI IMG/M metagenome (GOLD analysis project Ga0308024, IMG submission 201295) | Marine microbial communities from water near the shore, Antarctic Ocean - #420 | ecosystem: Environmental > Aquatic > Marine > Unclassified | place: Southern Ocean | collected 2014-10-03
CTGACGGGGATGGAATACCTGATGGATGGGAATATTGCTACGCTACATATGGAATGCCTGGATTGAGCACTCAAAATCACTGGGCAAGTAATCCAGTTAATCCTTGGGATGTAAATTACGATGGAGATAATGATGGTTGGTATAACCGCACAGCATTTGACGCACCTGCGGACCAAGGTAATTGGGATCAAAGAGTATTCACGCCTTCTGGAGTAATTGTCCAACCAGGTATAGGTGATTTGCCATTTACAAATTGGATGGAGTGGGATAATTCAACCCGCCCTGACCAAAATGATAGCGATAAAGATAGTGTGACTTACACAACTGTCGTTGTGAATGGTATTGTTACTTCACATACTCAAGATTTCAATCTTTCAGACGGTCGTGAAGTATTCAAATACGGTACCAATCCAAGTGATAATGACAGTGATGGTGACATGTTACCAGACTGGTATGAATATGACAAGGGATGGAATGAAGAGAATGATAATTATAGCACATTTATGCAGATTGAAGTCATTTGGATTGATTCTGCTAGCGGTGGTGTATGTGATACTTCTACAATGTCTTGTTTGCCACTATCCCAGCAAGGTTCAAATGGGACCTTGGGAAGACCTGATTTAGCATTTACTTGGTTTACCTTGGACCCAACAGATCCGCTAGATGCAAACTTCGACCCAGATATGGATGGTGATTGGGATTGTTCTGGTGCAGGATGTAATTATGAACCATATACTAACTTCCAGGAATTCTATGCTATCTCAGACAAAGATTTGACTAGTCCAAATGCAGTTCGGTTGAGCGGTATGGTCTATCAAGGGGCGCCAGTAACGGAATGGTGGCAATTGCGAGGTGCTTTGCTTCACATCGGATTATTTGATGAATCTACAAGTAATTATTTGAAGATGGACCAATCAAATAATATGGATATTAGATATGCATACATTGTTGACGATAAAGACACAAATTTCCTCTTATTAGATTCATCTGATGACCAAGTAATGCTAGCAGGAAATCGAACCGATCAATGGGAAATCTATTACACAGGCTCTCCCAATACATCTCCGGTTAGGAATGTCGGAGAGCATGAATTAGGATGGTATTATCTTGATTTAGATAATGACCATATTGCTGAAGGTACCGACCCAATGAATTGGGATACCGATGGTGATTGGATGGTAGATTGGTTTGAAGTTAACAATGACGAGGATGATGGTGTGCGAGGAGATTCTTCTCCAATACGCTATGATTCGCGTCAAACTGCTTAATAAATCGAAATTGTTTGAAAGCATTATTTGTAGGGACTAGGCGTCTATTATTATCTGCTTTAAGGAGATATGAAAGTGTCCTGTAACCGAATCCTTCAAAGGCCCATGAGATAGTGCAAAATTTGCGTGAGTCTTATGTCATCTTCAAATCCTCCCGGTCGCGGCATAATGTTTGTATTATTTGCCATTCTTGTTTTATCCCCAATGAGTCCATTAACAGACATTTTTGTGGATAAAGCAGAAGCAGCTGGAGTTGCTCGTCACGTCTATGAATTTAGTGATGGTTCTACTGAATATATTGCTCTCTTCCAAGGAGCTAATCCTGATACTGGTGCTCAAGTTACTCTACCAAAAGGTGCTTTAGTTACAGATGTTACAATGACACTTTCTGGTGCTAGTGCTACCGGATGGAGCCAAAAAATGACTGATAGCCGTGCAGATTGGAACAGGGGTACTGATTCGATGACCGATTCTAGAAGCGGTGAACTAAGTCTCGCTTTGGCCTCACCAGAGAAAGATTTTTTCCCACATGGTTATGATGAGACAGTCAATTCCAATTCTGATGCTTGGTTAGATAATGGCTCATACTCATTGCGCCAACCTCACACCTCAAATTCTACAGAGTCTAGATTTTCTACACAAGTGACAAAGACCTCATCTAGTTTGATGGCCCAAGGTCAAGGTGCAGTATTGAAACACCATGATTGGCTATTTTTATCAACATGGTCATCATCAAAATTCAGCAATATTGTTCAGAAACTATATCCTAACAATGCAAGTCGTCATTCAACAATAGTATTAGACCAAGCGCAATGCACTCTTCCACAAAAACATAGTTCAACTTATTATGGACAATATGGATTTAGAGATTGGACTATAACAGATGATGAAAGATTGTTTGGAATTCTATCTGGGTACAAATACACATACAGTTCATCGGCACCAACACAGTATCACAGAGTCGTGGAAATGGATATTTCACGCGATGATGTTTGGACATGTATCGATTCTTACGATGTATCACCGCAATATGGCGATTATACTGGTATTGCATATGACCGTGAACAAGACCTTGTTTGGATCTTGCATAATTCTCAAAGAAGAATTGTTCCTTATACCTTTGATGGTAACTCACCAGGTCAATACACAAGAGGTCAGGAAAGTTATTCCTATTCCACTACAAGCGGTTCAACTTGGGAATGTGGTACTTCAGGTCAAATAGTTAGAGGCTTAGAAGTCAATGCTACATCATTCTTCATGCGCTGCCAAAAAGGAACAGTATACAATGATAAAGATCAACTAGAAGCCTGGGCAATATCAGGACAATCATCATCCTTGGTGCCACAAGCAGGAATAAAGCAACTCTCAGCACTTGGTTATGGATTGCAGTTTGATGGAGAACGATTTGTGACAGTTGACAGCGGATATTCTACTTGGAGTAGTAATACACTCTACTATCGGGAGTTTGGAACTGGTTGGCAATACGAAACTACACCAGCACCTGGGACAACCACTTGGTATGGGCCTGTAACCCACAGTTCCGATGATGTCGTAGCTGCAAACATGATCACCTATTCATCCGCAGCCTCCATTGGAGACCGAGTTGATTACTGGATATCTGCAGACAATGGAACTCATTGGCAGCAAGTCGAATCAAACGAAACGATTCATTTTGATTTTCCTGGAAATGAACTGGTCTGGAAGGCGCAATTAATTGGTTCAACAGCAGTTTCATGGTGGGTCAATTTGGAATATTCTACCGATTATAGCAATTCAGGTTCTTGGCTTTCCCCATTCTTCCCAACCGGAACTAAAGTTGGCAAGGTTAGACCAGTATGGGTTTTAGACGAACCGAGTGGTTCAACCGTACAAGTGATGGTTTCCAATAATAATGGGACCACTTGGCTACCGGCGGTCAATGGACAAGAGACTAGTTTCTCAACCGATGGTGCTGGCGGTATTCTACGCTACATGATAGACATGACCACCAGTGATTCCGCCACCTCTCCTCTTATGGATTCCTTTACCCTACATTACGAAGAGGGATATCCTGACCGACCCAAGATTGACATTGGTAACGATGGGATATGGGATTGGGAGTCACTTCAATTCCTCAATGAATCATCAGTTGAAGCAAGTGACGATTCTGTTGTAGATGTAGATGTCAAATTTACTCCTACTATGATTCAGGCATTCAATGATGCAATCCCAGAAAATGGCTTTGGCGATGTACTTGTGTCTCTTGCTGTTAAAGCCGCAACTTCAGGAAGAATTAAAATTTCAAACATCGATATCGCTTACAAAATGCAAACACGTGCAATAGATGCAAGTTTGGAAGGTGGACAAGCATCACCAGATGGGATTTATAGAAATCTAGTTATTAGAGTTGCCAATGGTGATGAAGTTGACCGTGTTACAAAAACAGTGGTTGCTCTTGAACACTCATATGGTGACAATCCGACATTTTCATGGGCTAGAGGAGATAGTTGCTCAACGATTGATGATGCTGGAGGAATCGTTCTATTCGATACATCTAATTGCACATCTATGATAGATGCCGACGGAATTCTTACTGTAAGAATGCCAATGAAAGTTAACTGGACTTGGGATGACGAAGGTAGTGCTCAAGCATATATTACCGTTGAAGATGATTTAGGAGTATCGGTAAATTCATGGGAAACTGAATCACTAGATCTCAATGTTGAGAATGATATCCAACTAGATGGGCTAAGAGTTTGGGAAGAAACAGGAAGAGAGTTATATCTTTTAGATTGGGTTCGTGGAGGATTCAATCTTTCATTTAGCGGTCAAATACACTTCCAAGGCTCGCAATTAAGCCCGGAGTCAGGTAATTTCAATTTGAGATTGCTTGGACAAAATGTAACTCATGATGGAGTACCAATCGGGGAAGCTGTTCTCTTAGCAGAAGAAGCAAACCCTGGATTCGGAGAGTATAATATTACAATTCAATCACCTCTTGAATCATCACCTGGAGGTATGGTTTTCTATATGCAGGCAGTGGATATGGCTAATGGTTCAACATTTGTAAATCCGGATTATAATAGCATGAGGCTCGTTCTTGATGGAAACTCCCCACTCTTACTATCTGTGACTCCTATGGATGGAGTTGAGCGCCATGCTTCGCCTTCGGGCAGTGGTCAATCAGTAGATGTCTTTATCCAAGATTCTGTAGATCCTCCTACCCAAATAACTTTGAATTATTGGATTGGATGTAAAGCCAGTGTTGCATTGGGATGCACTGATTACAATTTCGACGGACTTCCTAATGCAGATGAATATGAACTCAAGACCCTATCTTCACCTGAAACCAGAACTGGTGGATTGAATATATTCCAAGGTTCGCTAGATGATTCTATGCTGTCCCACGGCCAATATGTCTCTTTCTTCATCACTGGCAGGGATGCACAGCAAAATGAGGTTGCGATGGGCGGAGGGCCAGTTTGTCCAGATTCTACAAATCCATGCGGTTTCGCACCGGGTGAAGTAATCCCAGATTGGTCTGCAGATTTATCAACATATAGAATTAGAGAAGAATTTGAACCAGCATTAGATTTGAGCAATTCCACTGTCATAGGTCATAATGACCAAGAACCATTGCATCCAGGAATTGCCTATACCGCTCAAATAGTGTTGAGTGATAGAAATGGATGGGAAGATATTCAAACAGTTCAATTAGCATTAGGAGGAGATTTTTCTGACGATGACAATTCAATCTTCATCACCTTACAAGATGATGGAACCGGCCAACCAATGGCGCTTATGGAGTCCGGTTCATCTAATATTGCAGTATCGAATTTATATTCAACAGTTGAACTTGATTCAATCAATGAATCTATAATCGTTATCAAAGCAAGGTTCCAATTAACTTGGACCTTCCCAGAAACATTTGACACCAATGGAGTAGATCAATTCATTCCTAAAATATTGGTCACAGATCTACCTTGTAATGATGGAGAAATCACTCCTTGTTTCGAAGCAGAAGCCGGATTAGGTAATGATTGGTGGAGTTTAGATAATGATTTCCGATTCGACACAATGGAAGGACATATTCGAGCTGTTGAATTAAGAGATAGCACAAATCACTACAATTCTGAAGTATCTGAGACTTTGATTGGTGCGGGTCAAGCACTGAGGGTCAGCGGCCGCATCTTATTCTCTGAAGATGAAATGCCAGCACCAGCAGGCGCATTTGATGTTGTCTTTGGTGATTATGACTATGAGTGGAGAACATCTACTAGACTTGATGGTGAATTTAGTTTAGATTTGTTGATTCCAGCAGTTCGCTCAGGACATTTGGACCTCCGATTGAAGTTGGATGACCTACCAGGAATTGCCAATGATGAAACAAATATTATCCCTCGTGTTAGACTTGCAGTTGATAGCAGTAGGCCTACAATTTCATCAATTGCTTTGAATGAGGTTTCTTCGGGAGGAGAACTTTCGATAGGTGATTGTGGAGATTTATTGGTGATGCTAGAGACCATCGACGACCACGGTTTTGATTTAAATGAGCCAGCAGTGCTGCATTACCGTGTAAGAGCGGGTGAGGCAGAAATCTCACGAGGTAGTGTACCTCTTCCAGATACTACTCCTTTCGGAGATCAATTCTTTTGGACCGGTCATTTAGATTTGACCGATTCAGGAGCGACTATGTTACTACCGTCATATGTTGTTGATGTATGGGTTTCTGGCTCTGATGAATCAGGAAATCCGTTCGATACTTTCCAAAATTCTGTTAGTGAACCATTTGCTTCTTGGCCACTTGCATTATTAGGGCCAAGTTTTGATTTGGATGCAGATACGACTTCATTGAAGTGGGACGAACCGAGTCCAACTACAGGAGAGCAAGTCAATATGGTTCTCAATGCCAAGAATGATGGTGGTAAGGGCGATGTAACATTTGTTCTACAACGATTGGTCGTTGGTGGTAATTGGGCAGAAATCAGTATTTCAGAACTAGAAGTAGGTGCAGGAACAGAAGTTCAAGCCTCCCTAGGGACCATTGCTGATGTCGCTGCAGGAGAGCAAATTGAATTTAGAGTTCTTGTTCTAGTCGATGGTGTAGAAATGGATCGAAGAACTGTCGACCCTCTTATCATCAAACACCAAACTTCTAGAGATGTCGATGCATTAAAGGAACAAGCAAGTGAAGGTCAATTTACAATAGCCATGTTCGTCATCGCTTTGCTCTCTGTTGGATTTGGAGTCTATACGATGGTCATGAGTAGAAGAATCTTGAAAGGTGAAGAAGTGGATGAGAGTGACCAAACTGCTGAAGTGTTAGCTGAACTTGATGTCAAGGAACTTCCTTCGATCGAACTCGGTTTACCACCACCACCTGGATTGGTATTACCTGCTCCAGTAGGACTTGCGGCAGTAACTCCTACACCAGCACCTCAACCTATCGCTGCTCCTTTGGTTGAAGAGAGAGCAAACGTGGCTGCTGAGGAATCACGAGGAGCACCTCCTCTTCCTCCAAGTGGTCTTCCAGAAGGTTGGTCACAAGACCAATGGGAAAGCTTTGGTTGGCAGTATTTAGATGCTCTAAACGGCTGATAATTACTTGATCAACTCTTATTGGATGTATCGAAATGGCTGAAGAAGATATCGAAACTGCTTTGGAGGGAATGGTTACCCTGCAAGAACGAATGGTTCACTTGATTCAGCAATTGAGTATGCCATTGGTAGAAGTCAGCATGGTAATTTCAAAACAAATTTCTGGATTGATGAAGTCCCTTAATGAGCATATTGAACTTACCAATGAAGTCTTTCCAATCAATGCTACACAAGCATGGCAATTAACAGCTGATGATACTGCCGATTCACCAACTCAATCATCGTTTGAACTGGAAAAAGTAATGTCAATAGTCGATGAGGAGAGAATGGATATCCTTGAAACTCTTATCAGAGTTACTTTGATTGAAACTGATGCCAATTTGGTTGATGCCCTACTAGCGCTACGGCCATGGGAACAAATAGCACGTACTCAACTATCAAAAGTAAATGGTCCAGGGCAACTATTTTCACCGATTGAAATACCAGAGGATTGGTAAACGAATGAACATGACTTTGAAATGTGAGGAAGTAGGCGATTATTCATGAACAGTAAGCCACTCATTGTATTGCTGAGTATTTTATTGCTCACCCCTGTTCTTTCTGGTTGCTTAAGTGACGATGTTCTGGGCGATGTAATCCCTCAAAAAAAGGGCGTACCAGGCGGACTAACAATGGCTTGCTTGACAAACTCTTACACAAAAATGATTATTGAGATAGATTTTGAATCTGGCTATAAGCCTGAGACCTCCAGTACAGACCTTCTAAAACTAAGAATTAGTGAAGTGTGCAGTTTCTCCAAAGGGATTACAACTGAATTCACTGAAACCAATTTTGCAGATGTCGGAACTTGGAGTGCTGATGATGTTAGAGAGCAAGGTTGGGACAATAAGAAAGCCGATCCGACCGATGGTAAGACCCTTCGATGGCAATTGATATTCCCTGCTGAAACATATGAAGATGACAGCGTATTAGGAGTGGCAGTGGATGCTTCAACGATTGCAATCTTTGGCGAGTCAGTTGATGACGCTGCAGGTTTCCTCAACCGACCTAGTGCGGAAGATGTTGAGAACAGTGTAATGGTCCACGAGGCTGGGCATCTATTAGGCCTAGTCAATTTAGTATATACTTCACCGGTAAATCATGAATCAGCTGACAAACCTGGCCATTCTGATAATGATGACTCTGTAATGTATTGGGCGATTGAATCAAGGAATGTAGGCAGTTTCATTTCAGGTGACTTGCCTAATGAGTTCGACCAAGATGACAAAGATGACCTTGCGGGGATTGCTGCCGGAACGATTGAAGTCAGCGATCAAATCTAATCTTGAAATCATTTTTGATGGATACCATCAAAGTTGATTTTCTCCAACCTCAAATCTTGAATTCATTTTTTGGTGGATACAATCAAAGTTGCTTTTCTCCAAGCCTCAACAATAGAAAATAGCCATAGTGCAACCCAAAGAACAACAGTTAATGCGAGTGGTATTTGTAGCAAAGTCCAATCCATTGCTTTGCGATGATTACGGTTGAAATGTTGACCTAAGAATAGGAACGGAATTGCTGCTGCTAGTGCTGCGACTATCGGACGCAATGACCCCCACATACCTACTCCAAATGTTATTTCACGCCAAATCTCTTTGATTAGAGATAACGGCCTCAAACCTCTTTTTTTGGCGGGAAATTGTACGACTATGTCATCCACGATTATCCGCCCCATCCATCAACTGTGGCAGGGGCTTTGTCAACATGACGGCTGTTTGAGGCCCAATATATCAAAAACTGAGACCAATAGCACATGACCGGGTGCAGTGATGAGGGTTCTTCTAACAGGCTTCCATCCTTTCGCTCATCACCAAACAAATATTTCTTGGCAGGTTGCTAAATCATTTTCAGAAAACGTAATTGTAGCCGACCCATGGCTACAACAAAGAGAATCAGAAATTGGCGATTTAGATGTCACTATTGATGTAACAGAATTATCAGTTGATTTAGATGGCTCAAAAGTTGTTTCAGAATTACTGAAAAATGGAACTAAATATGATGCAATCATTCACATTGGTCTTGCAGAAAAGTCATTGCTGCCAAGAATAGAACGGATTGCTAAAGATATTATCGATATGAGGATTGAAGATAATAGTGGCCGCAAAGTAGTATCAACAGCAATTTCAGGAAAAGGAGATTTACCATCAACTATCCAGCACTCCTATTGGAAACTTGAAAACTTTTCAAACCAATTATTTTTTAGTGATGATGCTGGAGAATTTTTGTGTAATGAAACACTATACAGAACTCTAGATACCATACAACAACTTCAGTTAAAGGACCAATATGAGAGAGAATTACCTTGTTTCTTCCTTCATCTCCCTCTAGAGGAGAACTATTCAATAGTCGATTGCCGAGAAATAGTAAAGGATTGCATTGCACATATGCTGTTTCTACCAGTTGTAGAAGTTGCAGCGGCATTGATAGAAAATGGCGATTCGTTTTTGATAGCCAAGCGCATTGAGGGTGATGAATTTGAAAATAAATGGGAGTTTCCAGGTGGGAAATTGGAACCTGAAGAAACTCCATTGATGGCAATCGAGCGAGAAATAAAAGAGGAGTTGGCAATCGATGTTAGAGCGATTAGCCATGTTGGTACATGGCATCATCAATTAATTGACAAAGAAATCTGTCTTCATTTGATCAAATGCGAGTCCGAAAACCCAATTGACGTCGCCAATGCACAAAATCTCACAGCTCATTCACAATTAGCGTGGCATCCAACCAATGAGTTACTTGAAATTGATTGGATTGGTTCTGATAAGAAGATTGCCCAGTTCCTGCAACGTGTAAAGCCCGAATAACACGCACTACGAGCAAATCCGTGGGCTCCTACTGCAATGATCGGATTTTCGTTCAGGCCTAATTTTTCCCAAATTTCGACAATGTCATCCTGCTTGATAATAGGCGATGAAATCCAGAATTGGTTTACCTCAATTAGCACGGTTGGATCTTGTTGTGTTGTGATCTTGAGCTCGAACTGGTGGCGAGGGGTCATCTGAGTCTATCGAACGGATGTTGCGAATGGCATTCATAGCACCATGATGCATCAATGACATCTCGCTCGAGGGATTGATGTTTCCATCACTGAATTCATCTGCACTGACCGAGTATAGGCGCAACATATTTGCTTCATCACAGTCATCACAGGTGTAATTATCACTGAATTCGAAACGGTCTCCTTCTGATAATGTGCCACTTGAGTCTGCATCAATAAAGGTAATTCCATGTTCCAACAATCCGTCAATATCTGACAAATCATACACGTCGATGTTGGTGCAAGTATTTCCATCACTTCCATACACACGCTTGCCAGTTGGAAGCGCAGAAACTGCATCGCGAGTCGCGTTACCACTTCTGCCACTCGGAACTTCTTCGTCAGCCTGAGTGGTGTTATCGACTTCAGTAGTTTCATCTAATCCAGTCGTTTTATTGTCAAGAGTGCAATTTGAAGTAACTAAGCGGTAATCACTCAAGTCAGCATCCATGCCATATGGACCACTTGGACCAGCGATCATCACTTTGACTTCGACCGCATTCAAGCCTTTTTTACCCTCTTCGGTTGCAGACTTATTTTCTGTTTCATTCGTATCTGAATCGGGAATCCAGTCGAAATAGAATGGAATCGCACGCACACCGCCAAGAACCTCCGTGTTGGCAATCGTACCATCACTATTGACACTTCTATAATCAACTGGCTCAACATAGTCGTATTCTTCAAAGCGCAATTCATTACCATCTGCCTCGAGCAGAATAATTCGTGCCGATACTCGTCCACGGATAACCACCTCTTGTCCTTTATCATGGTCAATGGTTTTGGATTCATCATCACCATCGGCGATGTCGGCAGGTATCCCCATGTAACTGTCAATGATTGAATAATTTGTACTTGGAATTTCGTTGCAATACTCGGTGATTTTGAATCCATCTTCTGTCATCTCACCCATCACTTCAATCTCGGCACCTGTACTCGTATCTTTAGCAAAATAATGGATGGTTTGCACATGGCCACTTCCGCGAAGTTCAACTTCGTGGAAATCTATCGATTCAAATTCAGTGTCAGCAACTGAAGGGAAACCACAAGGTCGGGCGCGATTATCAACATCGTTACAGTCTGAGTCCCCTAGTCCTCCGTCTTCACTTCGTGCAACCGTTTCGGTTTCGTCGATTGAAATGTCACCAGAATCGTCCCTAATTCCAGGACCATGCTCTAACCGATTTCTAAACTCGTCATAGGTTGAAGCAGTGTCCATCGTGTAATTGTCCCATTCTCCATCACTGAACTTCTCGACTTGAACGACGTTGTCAAAAACGGTTTGACTATTTTTGAAACCGAATCCTTTCGCATTGTTGAAGAATTTGGCTGTGCCACCCCTTTCTTCTGCAGTGTCATTTTGTACGCGGAATATCTGTTCGGCACGTTCTTCACAAGTACCGGCAGAAATATTGTCGCTTTCAAAAGCGCCAACAATCTTCTGGTCATAATAATCTGAAGAAAATACTTCTTGAATCTCAAGGCACGCAGATTCATTTTCATCAGCGGAAGTTTCCCCAATCATCAACCGGTATCCAACCGGTTCGGTCGCATTGTTGACTGCATCTGTATCCCATGAACTCCAGAATACTTCTTCGGCCAGTAGCAGTTGTTCCTCCGACAAGCATAGGTCTGACGAGTTAGTTGCGCTTACATCATAATTTAGGGAACTTGCATCCAAGCACCCCCATACTTCGGTCATCTCATCAGTAGCGCCACCGGCTTGTCCGGAGGTGACTGAGAGTTCAGTCAGAGATGCTAGTGTCTCTGGGCCATATGACGCGGTTGGTGAAATGTCCGAGGTCGTGCCACTTGGAGTAGTTAGAGTCACAGTCAACTGAAAGTAGTCGGGCTCTCCGGACTCGTAAGAAACGGTCGCGGTTCCGGATGATAGAGCAAATGTGCAACTGACATCCGGCCATGAATCGCCCCAATACGTCGAGTATGTGCCAATCGAGCACAGTGAACTTCCATCACTGTGTGTTACAGTAATCTCGTGTCCGCCATCGCCCAAAGAGTCGGTGGCGCTAATGGTGTACATGGTAGATTGTTCTAATGTATCATCAGTAGTTTGGCCAACTATAGAATCTGTAATGCAACCCGCTAAGGAAACTGTCAGCATCAGAAGACTTGCAAATATCACTTGGACGCGCATGGTCATCCGAGGTCATAGGGGTTAATGAAAAGGTGGTAACGAACAATTTTGCTATTCGCAAATGGGGTACCTGTGCATGTATGTGAATACAACGGTACACTAGTTACCGTATAGACATACAAGGACCTGTTATTTTCATGTGTGTTACAAATATATTGCTGATGCAGTACAAGATAAATAGTAACATTTCCAATAATAACATGGGCGCAGTCAACTTAAATCAATTGGATAGTGGAACCTAGTGAAGAGTGTTATTATCTATTCACTTAATTTGATGGCATCTATGAACTAGTAATATCCAATCTGTTCCACAAGGCGATCTTCAATATGGCAAGTCTTATTTTATTTGCAACTTGTATATTTTGTATTTTGTAAATCCCTTCACTTGAACCCATAAGCGTTTGAATTGTAGTCTAAATAAAATTGAGAAAACTCTTTTTATTGAGTTAATTGTTAGAAAAATATATGCTTTCAATCCGGGCCAGTATGTTATTTCAAATCCACATCCTTGTAATGCTGCTGCCATTTTTGGATTTCTGGTACAACTTAGAATCATTTTATGCGGAGTAAGTTCAATCGCCTTT
>Ga0308024_1000748_pt1 | contig 12579 bp, 9 predicted proteins | sample Neamet420_FD_201295 | JGI IMG/M metagenome (GOLD analysis project Ga0308024, IMG submission 201295) | Marine microbial communities from water near the shore, Antarctic Ocean - #420 | ecosystem: Environmental > Aquatic > Marine > Unclassified | place: Southern Ocean | collected 2014-10-03
TGTAGTTGTAGTTGTAGTTGTAGTTGTAGTTGTAGTTGTAGTTGTAGTTAGGATACTGTCAGACAGTAACTTCTGCCTAACAGAAATTCAATACGCAATGAACCTCCCACAAAGACCTATCGACGCGACATGCCGGTCAGGCTCGTCATCTCGGTTTGGAATGTCGTTAAGTCTTCGATGCAGAAATACCTCAGGTGACTATGCCAACTGGTCTAGCTAAGACATCGCCAACCCAATTAATGTAATTAGGACTACTAGTAGTCTCATTAGGTTTGGAATTCCTTGAATTTGTAGCTTGAGTCTAGAGACTGCCTGCGAGATTCGCACAAATGGAAAAACCCACAGACTGGAACCCTTCACTGAGGGCCCTGCAGTCCAGTTAGCCCTCAAAAGCGGTGATATTATTAGCCTACAAGCGAATGGTAGTCATTGTGCAGTGGCATCGAAATGGCGAAGAAAATGCGGAGGCTCTCGTGAACAAGGCTGCACAGTCAGACAATATCGGCGTGGTCGCTAAGCCTTACGATATCAACAAAATCCCCAAATTAATCTCAGCCATGATCAGCAACCGGGCAGCTTAATAATCACTTCACAAGAATGGCTAAAAAAAGGGTTAAAGGTTGCTATCTAGTCGTCGGCCAATGCTTGTTCCGCACGCATATTACAGGCCGTCACCTCAGGCAACTTCGTCATATACTTGAGCATCATAGCGCCACGAATATCGGTCTTTTCGAGTAACGATGACGACTCGTCTATGTAAAAAACGCGCGAAGTGGTTGCTATTAAATCCTCCTCCATTGGCATAGCACAGCGGTGCACTCCAAAACCTGCAGGTATACGCCGTGGAAGCCGGTCTCGGTACATGAATATTTCTTTACTCTCTTGGAAATAAGTATAGTCGACTATGCCGTCGCGATTGCTGTCACGCGCGCACATTTCGTAGAGAACAAAATTGTCGCAGTAGAGGTTATTTGCAGGACGGTTCGCGAGGTTAGTCCCTGAGCAGCCTGCCAGCAGCAGACAAGCAATAAGTAACGCAATAACGCGATTGCTAGACGGTAGAATAAACATAGCTATAAAATTTTTGGCTCTTTTTTGACTCTGTAATTTCAATCGTAGAACCTTAATACGATGATTTAATTTCAAGAAAAAGTTCGGTCTCTATTGTACGCTGGTTTTAGAAAAATATTAAATCTACGCGAATGTTTAACTAGACGGAAAAGAGAACCACGTTCCCTCGCTATCACCTTGAGCAGGCCATTTCTGCGTCATTGTCTTCCTGCGAGTATAAAAGCGAATCGAATCGGGACCATAGATATTGAGGTCACCGAATAGCGAACGCTTCCATCCGCCGAAACTATGGCTCGCAACGGGTACGGGCAGTGCCACGTTCACACCTACCATGCCGACCTGGATATGATCAGAAAAATAGCGTGCCGCGGCACCATCGCGCGTAAAGATACAAGTACCATTACCGTATTCGTGCCTGTTGATGATCGACATAGCCTGATCCAGATCCTCAACTCTCATGACACATAATATTGGCCCGAAAATTTCATCGGTGTGGATGCTCATCGTCTCACTCACCTCATCGAACAGACTACCGCCGATGAAATATCCATCTTCGCTTCCCTCAACCTTTAGGCCACGGCCATCGACAACTAATTCAGCACCCTGGTCCAAACCCTGCCCTATATAGACATTGATACGTTCAAGCGCATCCGCGCTTATGAGTGGCCCCATATCATTTCCGATGTCTGTACCAGGACCTACTTTCAAGTCCTTCACTCGACTGGCAAGCGCAGCGACAGCTTTGTCTGCAGTTTCCTCACCCACACAAACAGCCACGGAAATCGCCATGCAACGCTCACCACAAGAGCCATATGCAGCACCCATCAACGCATTTACCGCGTTATCCAAGTCTGCATCGGGCATGATGACGGCGTGATTTTTGGCGCCACCCAACGCCTGCACACGCTTTCCTGCCTTGCTCGCTCGCTGATAGATTGATTCTGCGATCGGCGTGGAGCCAACAAAGCTCACTGCCTGTATACGCGGATCATCCAATATCAACTCCACCACGCGCCTATCTCCATTAACCACATTGAAGACGCCATCTGGCAACCCCGCCTCGGTAAACAGCTTCGCCAGCAACAGTGAAGCACTGGGATCTCGCTCCGACGGCTTGAGAATAAACGTATTGCCGCAGGCAATCGCCATGGGGAACATCCACATGGGAACCATGGCGGGGAAATTAAAAGGGGTGATACCCGCCACGATACCTAACGCCTGAAATTCTGACCAGCTATCTATATCGGGTCCTGCATTCTTGGAATGCTCACCCTTGAGTAGCTCAGAAATGCCGCAGGCGTATTCAACAACTTCGATTCCCCGAATAATCTCGCCTCGAGCATCATCCAATACCTTGCCGTGCTCGGCGGTGATCACCTGACAGATCTCATCAATGTTCGCCTCTAACAGCTGTTTAAAACGAAAGAGTATCTGCGCGCGCTTTTGCGGCGGAGTGTTGCGCCAGGCTGCGAAGGCGGAGCTAGCCGCGGCGATCGCCTCTTCTAGTTGATGATGCGCAGCACAGGCTAGCTTTTTAGCCAGCTTACCCGTTGCCGGATTATAGATATCGAGCGTCTCGACACTACCGTCTTTCACTCGACCGTTGATGTAATGTCCTAGTGTCTCAATCGCTTCAATTGAACTCATGCAATGACTCTCCTACTGCATTAATTAGATCATCGATCTGCTTCTCGTCGACGATGAACGGTGGCGCCAATTGAATTGTGTCCCCGCCCCATCGCACATAGAAGCCCTTCTCTAGACATTTCAGCCCGACTTCGAATGGACGACGCAATGGCTCACCGGGGTAATGCTCCAGTGAAATACCTGCAGACAATCCGTAGTTGCGAATGTCTGTCACAAAAGGGCTACCTTTCAACGAATGTACCGCAGCCTCAAACTTAGAAGACATGCTCTTCACATTGTCAATCAACTTCTCATCGACCAATACATCTAGTGCAGCTATACCTGCGGCACAGGCGACAGGATGTGCGGAGTAGGTATAACCATGGGGAAATTCAACCATATAGTCTGGGCCGCCGTTATCCATGAAAGTGTCATACAGTTCAGACCCAACTACTACAGCGCCTAATGGAATAGTGCCGTTGGTAATCTGCTTAGCAAGAGTCATGATGTCCGGTGTCACTCCGAACTCTTCTGCGCCGGTCATTGAACCCATTCTACCGAAGCCGGTGATAACCTCATCGAAAATCAATAGCAGGTCGTGCTTGTCGCAAATCTCACGCAGTCGATTCAAGTAGCCAACCGGAGGCGGCAAGACACCTGCGGTGCCCGACAAGGGTTCGACAATAACTGCGGCAATGTTGGAGGCATCATGCAGCTGCACCAACTGCTCTAATTCATCAGCAAGGTGCGCTCCCGCTGCGGGCATACCTCGACTAAATTTATTTTCATCCAGCAAGGTGTCACACATGTGATCTGCATCCACAGACTGACCGAACATTTTGCGGTTGAATCCAATGCCACCCACACCAACACCGCCATAGTTAACGCCATGGTAGCCCTTAATTCGGCCTATAAACTTAGACTTCCCTGGCTGGCCTTTGCTGCGCCAATAACCGCGCGCCATCTTCAATGCGGTATCTATTGTTTCAGATCCAGAGTCTGTAAAGAATACATGATCTAATTTTGAAGGAGTCAGCTCTACCACTTTATTCGCAAGTTCGAATGAAAGCTCATGCCCATATTGAAAACCTGGCGAGTAATCCAAGCTGGACATCTGAGCACTTACAGCGGCGGTAATTTCTTCGCGGCCATGGCCTAGACCACAGGTCCACAGACCGGAAAGACCATCGAATATCTTCCTGCCGTCTGCATCAAGATAGTACGCACCTTTAGCAGAGGCCATCATTCTTGGATGGTCTTTGAATTGTCGATTGCCGGTAAACGGCATCCAGTGTGCTTCGAGTTGTTCTCTACTCAGGGTCACGGAGATCCTCCTTCCTTCATTCATTTAATATAAATTTGGACTAGTTATTAACTATCGGCTCCACTTGCTTAGCCTCGATGCCGCCCAGACCATGCCCTATGCTATCTAGGTCAGCCTGATACTGTGCGGCCAATTCATCATCAGGCCAAACAATGGTGACGATATAGCCAACTATCAACGCAGAAAGAAACGATGGCGGCATTGTTTCTAGCGCGACAAAAATAGGCCCAATGAACTCCATATCCTGAATGACAAACTTACAAATCATCGTCATGGAGAAACCGGCAATCATTGAGGCAATCGCTGCCCTCTCCGTGAATCGAGTCCAGAAGAGTGACATAAGCATCATCGGGCAGAACGTAGCCGCTATTCCCGCCCAACCGAAAATAACGAACCAGAATATAGTTCGCTCTGGTGACGCGATCGAAACTGTAATGGCTAGACCGAGGGAGAGAATGGCAAATACAATTGTTATGACGCGGCATAACCTTGCCGCCTGCGAATCGGTCAAGTCTGGATTGACGATTTTCGCATACAGATCGTGAGTCACAGACCCAGCCGCCATAACCAGCAACGATGATACGGTGGACATAATCGCAGACAAAACCGCAGCAACATATAAGCCTACTATTAGCGGTGGAAATGTAAATTCGACTAACTCAGAAAGTACATTCTGCGCGCCATTGCCTAACACCGTATCGGGCTCGACACCTTGTGTAGTGAATATATAACGGCCTAATACACCGATACTAACGGCAGAGAAATCCACCAGAAGTGTAAACAACATGGCGACCCACTTGCCGCGATTAATTTGGTCTTCGCTGCGAATTGCGATGAGCCTGGCAAACACTTGCGGCGAGCCGAGAAAGCCAAGACCGATTAACATCATGCCGACCACTGCTGCTACGTTCATCAGCGTGAAGCCTCCCGCTCCCCATATACTGACCAGCCCGGGCTCTATCGCATAGAGACCGTCATAAATAGAACCGCTATTGAACAACGAGAGGTAGGCCACTGCTGGCAACAGCATGAGACACACCAGCATCATGGCTCCCTGAAACATATCGGTCCAAGCTGCAGCAAGAAAACCTCCAGCGATGCAATAGGTAGCAACCACCACGAAACCGACTACTGCGCCGGTGTGATAATTCCAACCGAGAAAGCTCTCGAAGGCGGAGCCGGTCGCGTCGATTTGCGCCGATATATATATTAGTACGAAGATTGAAAGCGCAACTGAGGAAACTAGTCGCAGCACATTAGTCTTGGACTTGAAACGACTGCCCATATAGTCGATCACTGTGATCGAATCGTATTTATCGGTAAGACGCTTAAAGCGATTCGCCATAAAGAACCAGGCGACACCTACACCGAACAGTTCTCCGACCACTACCCAATAGGTACTGAAGCCGAGCATCGCGCCCATGCCTGTGAGGCCCAGCAATAGCCATGCGGATTCGCCCGTTGCCTGTGCAGAAAAGGCGGCAACCCAGAAGCTGAGAGACTTGCCGCCAACCACGAAGTCACGCATGCTTTTGACGCGTTTTGACGCGCGATACCCCAGAAATATCAATATTCCGAAGTAGATGATAATCATCGAGTATTTCTCGACCATGGAATTCCTCTGTCGATCTTCGCTGCATGAGTGTTAGGTCGATAATACCTTCCAGCACAGCAAGTTACACCATTCGATAGCAGGTTTTTCGGCTCAATCGAAGAAGGTCAGCAACATCTGGATATTGCAGCGCGCATAGGGAGATGGCTCGCCTACGATCCGCTTGAAACCAAGCTTCTTGTATAAATTTATTGCCGGCGTAAGTTTGGTGTTGCTCTCGAGAAATACCTCTCGAAAATTTAACTCTCGAGCCTTATCAACACAGCGCTGGCCTAATAAGTAGCCGATGCCCTTACCCTTAACACTGTCATCCACTGCCATCTTCGCTAACTCTGCGCGACTAGCGTCATGGCGAATCAACGCGCAGGTACCCACCACGCTACTCTTATATGTGGCGATCACAATGTAGCCACCCTTCGCGATTATGTGTTTTTCCGGGTCTTCGAGCATTGCCGAGTCGGACTCTTCAACTTCGAAATGCTTGTTGATCCACTCGTAGTTTAGATCACGAAAAGTTGTGGCATGCTCGACCCTGTATTCGATCAACTCAATATTTTCTCTGTCCCTGTTCAAATATTTATCTCTCACTCGGGAGAAGAGGTCTTTTTCTTCCAGAAGGTATTCGACCTCCGAAATAGCCTCCCAGACATTATGCTGGCATTGGCCTAGCAGTTCGTCGACCACTGCCTCCATGTCACCGGTCTGGCGATCAAACAAAGGGAGAAGTGAGCGCCCCTTATCCGTAAGACAAACTTGGTTAACTCGTGCATCGCCAGCCAATTTCTCACTCTTGAGAATCCCTGCAGCAGTCATCTCCTTCGCTATCTTGCTGACGGACGCATGGGAGTGACCGATTGCTTCAGCGATAACCGTAATTGGCAGGCAGCTTCCCGATTTCAGCATGTAAAAAACGGGGAACCATTTCGGATCGAGGTCTACTTCATACAGTTCATAAACCCTAGCCACCTGTTCTGCGAGCATCTCACTCAGTTGTTTGAGGCGACTTCCTAAGGCTATTTTCCCTTTATTCTCATAGAGTTGCAGCATAGTTACACCTATTATGTAATTAGTTACGTAACTAATTTCGTAATATAAGTGTAGTTCTACCGGCAATATTTTGCAACGATCTCGGGCCGGGAAATTCGAATAGTCTCGAGGGCACTCAGATAAGCTTTCTCTTCGATAGTACAAGGACTATAGTTAGTCAGCAGTTGCACAAAGCTTACTTCGCTAGCAAAAACCTTCTTCAATGATTAGGGGCCCGCATGACCAAGTACACTAAAACTCCTGGCAACTCTCGCAAGTTCTCTCGACGAAAATTCATCGCCTCTAGCAGCGCGCTAGCGGCAGTTGGTATTGGACTTCCAACTCAGTCTGCATTGGCTGCCGCTGCACCAGAACCTCTGCAGTCAGCTGCTCCTGACTATGTCGTGTTAAATGCACGCGTAATCACGGTAGATAGCAATCAACCCATGGCCGAAGCGTTCGCCGTAAAAGGCGATCGCTTTACTGCAGTAGGCTCTAGTGCAGACATCAGAAATCTGGCGACTTCGAGAACAGAAATTATCGATGCTGAAGGCATGACAGTTACGCCTGGATTTATAGATGCGCACACTCATGCCTCGGGCGCGGGCGTGAACGAACTAGTGCAGGTCAATGTCGATATGCGCTCCATCGCTGAAATAAAGGGCGCACTGCGACAACGAGCGGATGCAACGCCCGATGGTGAGTGGGTAAGAGGTTTCAAATATGACGATACTAAACTCGCCGAAGGTCGCCCGCTAAACCGATTCGACATTGACGAAGTAGCTCCAAACAACCCAGTGGTGGTCGGCCATCGTGGCGGTCACACAGGTGTCTATAACAGCATGGCCCTGGCGCTGGCTGGTATTACCGCAGAGACTCCCGATCCTGATGATGGCCGTTTCTATAGAGATTCCAATGGTGTGCTAACTGGGCTCGTAGCGGAACGAGCCCGAGACGTATTCAGAGGAATGATTCCTTCCACCTCTACCAGAGAACAGCGCCGCGATGGCGTTAAGCTGATATCTGAATTGATGACCAAAGCCGGCCTAACCTCGGTGCAACAAACCGGCGGCGCTCGCAACGATATGATCGCGTTTCAGGATGCGCGCGACGCGGGCGATATGCGTTTCCGCGTGTGTCTATTCCCACGCGGCCAGCTCTTCGAGGACTTAGTCAACGCTGGCGTGCGCACCGGTTTCGGCGATGAAGTGTTTCGTATAGGTGCGGTTAAATTCATGGCAGACGGTTCCGCATCGGAGCGCACCATGCGCATGAGCACTCCCTATGTGGGTCGCCCAGATGACTACGGTATTCTCACCATGTCGCAGCAAGAAATTCATGAGGCGGTTGAGAACGCACATCGCAATGGTTTTCAGATAGGCATACACGCCAATGGCGATGTCACCATAGACATGGTGTTGAATGCCTACGAGAGAGTGCAGTCGCTGTGGCCTCGACCTGATGCGAGACATCGCATCGAACACTGCTCCCTAGTGAACCCTTCTATTTTACGACGCATTAAGGCTGCGGGCGTCATCCCGGCACCGTTCTATACCTACGTGCATTATCACGGCAACAAATGGGTGGAGTACGGACAGGACAAGATGGCTTGGATGTTTGCGCACAAGTCATTTCTTGACTATGACATTCCAGTCGCCCCTGCCTCGGACTACACGCCAGGGCCCTATGAGCCCTTGATGGCATTGCAGAGCATGGTGACGCGAAAAGATTTCGACGGCCGTGTGTGGGGACCGAATCAGCGAATCACGCTGAATCAGGCACTGAAGATTTGCACAATGAATGGCGCCTTCGCGTCCTTCGAAGAGAATATTAAGGGCAGCATCAGCGCCGGCAAGCTAGCCGACTTTGTAATTCTGGCTGACAACCCCCACGACGTTGACCCAGACACTATCAAGAACATCGAGATTGTTAGAACGGTGGTTGGTGGCTCTACAATGTACGGCGTTTAGTTTTATCGTTTAGACTCGATCTAAGAAAGAGCAACAGAACGCGATAGTGATCCAACCTCGCAAAGCCTTACTATGAGGCGACCTGAAGGTCCCTGCAGGTCGTCGTCCTTGGAACTCCCTCGATGTCACCGCTAATCCTTTCAGCTGCACTATTTGCAACTCTGCTTCACGCCACCTGGAACGCCATGATCAAAGTAAGTGGCGACCGGCTCATTATTATGGACGTGACTACGGCAATAACTTCGGTGCTGGCTCTACCGATTCTTTTCTACCTACCCTTACCGGCACCCGAGAGCTGGCCCCATCTTATTTTATCCGCTTGAGCCTGATATCATTTACTGACCAGAACCGCGCGAGGATTCTAACGACTATTCTCTTTGTCATGCAGTGGTTTCGAGAGAAAATAGTGCTGTTCCGGAGCCCATGAATATCTAAATTTCTCAAGTAGACAAATATTTGCAAAGCGGCTTCCCATTTTTTTGTTAATCTATGCGGCATAATACAATATCAAAGCTTGGAGCAGGCTCTCCTTACAGCGAATATCAAGCTAATAAAGTGACCGGTAACTAGAAATTCCGGCAGGACAGAAAACAATGTGTGGCATAGTAGGCGCAATCGCAGAACGGGAAGTCAGTGAAATCTTGCTTGAAGGTCTAAAGAGACTGGAGTATCGAGGCTATGATTCAGCTGGAATAGCTCTCTTGAACGAGCCTCAGGGAAAAGTAGAAACCCTGAAGGCGGCCGGTAAAGTTGGTGTGCTGGCGCAATCTGCAAAGAAGAAGTCGCTTCTAGGGCAGGTAGGAATTGCTCATACGCGCTGGGCAACTCACGGCAAACCAACAAAGATCAATGCTCATCCTCACTGCAGTGATAAGCAAATCGCGGTAGTCCATAATGGTATTATAGAGAACTATGAGCTTATACGAGCAAAGCTAACCAAGAAGGGCTACAAGTTCGTCAGTGAAACTGACAGCGAGACCATAGTCCATTTGATCCATTCTGAAAGAAAGGGTGGCAAAGTATCTTTACTTTCTGCAGTGCACAAGGCGGTAAAACAATTTGAGGGGGCTTATGGCATCTGTGTTGCAGATGTCACTGAGCCCGACAAGCTAATTGTAGCTCGTTCCGGTAGCCCCCTTGTGATAGGTGTAGGAATAGGAGAAAACTTTGTCGCCTCTGACCCTCTGGCACTCGGTCAAGTGACAGACCGATTTATCTATCTGGAGGAAGGTGACATAGCTCAAGTTACTCTTCATAAAATTGATATCTGGAACGGCCAACGCAAGGTTAAACGTCCTATCAGCATGATTAAGAGCCATCGTAACGATGCGGACAAGGGCAAGTATCGCCATTACATGCTCAAGGAGATCTATGAACAGCCTCAGGTTATTCGAGATACTCTCGATGGCAGAATCGCCGGGGAAAAAGTATTGGAAAACGCATTCGGCGCAAAAGCCCCTGCTGTGTTCGACAAGGTTAAGCATGTACAAATTGTGGCATGTGGTACCAGTTTTCATGCTGGACATGTTGCCAAGTATTGGTTCGAATCTATTGCTCGAATACCATGCTCGGTCGACATAGCGAGCGACTACCGTTACCGCGATATCATCGTCCCTGAAGGCACTCTGTTAGTAACTGTTTCTCAATCCGGCGAAACTGCCGATACGCTAGCTGCATTGAGATTTGCCAAAAAGCTTTCCTATGTTGGCTGCCTCGCCATATGCAATGTGGCAACAAGCTCCCTGATAAGGGAATCAGACTTCAGCATTCTTACCCAGGCAGGTCAGGAGATTGGTGTAGCTTCGACTAAAGCCTTTACTACCCAACTTACTTTATTGCTCATCCTTACTATCGTGTTGGCGAGACGCACCGGGCTCAAGCCCAAGGCCGAAGCTGATTTGGTAAGGGAACTCGATAGACTACCCGAACTGATAGTGTCTGTTCTTAAACTCAACAACGAGATCAAGAAATTGTCGCGCCAATTTTCAGATAAACAAAATTGTCTATTCCTGGGGCGTGGTATTCAGTATCCAATCGCTAAAGAAGGTGCGCTAAAACTAAAGGAAATTTCCTATATTCATGCCGAAGCCTACCCTTCGGGAGAGCTCAAGCACGGCCCACTCGCATTGGTAGATGAAGACATGCCAGTAATCGCGGTCGCCCCAAATGACGATCTAATTGAAAAGCTACGGGCAAATCTAGCGGAAGTCAGCGCCAGAGGCGGAAAGCTCTACGTTTTCACTGATGAAAGCGTTCACTTCCAAGGCGACAGGAACTGCAAGGTTATTCATGTTCCTAAATCGCCGAACATCCTCAACCCTATTGTTTTCACCATCCCACTGCAATTGCTCTCGTATCACGTTGCCGTAGTCAAGGGCACTGATGTTGACCAGCCGCGCAACTTGGCTAAGTCAGTAACAGTAGAGTAGTTTTAAACCGTTACTCATGTAAGGTTTTCGAATGTCAGGAAAAAAAATGAATTCTAAAAGCGTTCTTTTGAGAACCATGTGCCTTATATTGTTTCTTTCAAGCATTATTCTTACCGAACTTATTGGTTTTTTACGTTCTGACTACAACTTGATAAACCATTTTATTAGCGAGCTTGGAGCAGCTGGGGCAGAATACTCAAGAATAATTAACTACTTCGGATTTGTACCAACTGCCTTTAGCGCCCTGATTATTGTACTTCTTCTTCAATCTAAGTTTTCAAATACTAGATTATCTCGGGCAGGGCTTTTATTAGTTGGGAGCGGGGTTTTTATTGGATACTTTGGTGCTTTTATTTTTCCTTGCGACTATGGTTGTCCTGCTGAGGGAAGCTTTAGTCAAAATATGCATAACAACCTTGGGTTGATATATTACTTGATTATTCCTGTTGGGCTTTTCGTCTTAGGAATTGGGTTGAGAAAAGAACCTATGATTATTAATTCATCAATTTCATTCGGCGCAGCTTTTGTTTTCTTGTTAGGATTTTTTATGATGCTTAACCCAAGTCAAATTGATCTATTAGGTTTCTGGCAAAGATTAGCAGATTACACAGTCTTTGTTTTTTTAATTTTTATGAGCCTGTTTGTAAAAAGTGAATCAAGATAATTACATTAATGAAAACAGCAAAACGAGTAACTGTTATAAACAACTCCGTTACCGTGGGGTAGAACAAAACAGCGAATTAAAATTTTGGAATTTTGGAATTTTGGAATTTTGGAATTTTGGAATTTTGGAATTTTGGAATTTTGGAATTTTGGAATTTTGGAAAAGTATAAATAAAGCAGTTGATACAGCGACTGCTATTTTAGTTCTATTTGGAATAGTATTCTCTTCAAATGTAAAAAGTAATGTTTCCGCGACTGATGAATATGACATTTTCTTATCCAAGATCGTTAGATAATTTTTAATTTTGTCAAATCACATGCCGATATACCGCAACAAAATGACAGGTGCTGCCAATCATTGTAAATATATGAAAGATAGCGTGATTAAGTGGGATTTTCCGAATCGCGTAGAGTATCGCGCCGAGCGTATAAGCCAGACCACCCGCTACCAACCATCGCATTCCTATGACCGGCATTTTTTCTATCAACGGAATTATGGCAAACATGATCATCCAGCCCATGAACAAATACATCAGTGTGGACAGCAGCTGATAGCGCCCGGTAAAAAAAATCTTGAGAGTGATACCAACAATCGCCATGCCCCAGGAAATGCCTAAAATAATCCAGCCGATTGAACCTTGCAGGACAACCAAGGCAAAGGGGGTGTAGGTGCCTGCGATCAGGATATAGATACTCGCATGGTCCATGATGCGCAATCGACTTCGGCGCAACGGCAAGCGGCTGCTGTGGTAGGCAGTGGATGTACCGTAGGCAATTACCAAACTGCAGCCAAAAATCGTGACGCTCACGATCTTTAATATGTCACCGCCGGGCACTGAGTAACGCAGCAATGCCCCC
>Ga0308024_1000749_pt1 | contig 12575 bp, 9 predicted proteins | sample Neamet420_FD_201295 | JGI IMG/M metagenome (GOLD analysis project Ga0308024, IMG submission 201295) | Marine microbial communities from water near the shore, Antarctic Ocean - #420 | ecosystem: Environmental > Aquatic > Marine > Unclassified | place: Southern Ocean | collected 2014-10-03
GTTTTGTAACACTGATGCAATCATTTATCAGTAGCCTGGCTACTTTGATCAGAAATACACAGAAACCGCCACCATCTAACGTATGGAGGGTGGGAAATATGGCAAATCATAGATACACACAGATAACTGTACCGATGGATAGGTATGTAAGAAGTCTTACCCCTAGGGCAAAGGTTTGGGTGAGCGTACTGGAAGGCAGTCTAGTACTGGTTCTGTTCACATCGTTGGTTTTCTATGTGCACTGATCCTGCTCAGTAGACATTAATTAGGAAAACATTTCGAAAAAAGGCAGCGATGCTGTCTTTTTTTTTCGAACCAATTTTGAGGGTAGAGTGCCCTAAAATGTCTGTCTAATTTTTAAGGCATACTTTACGCCGGTGCCGTTACAGGAGTCTTCAACTTCTTCTACAATTCCGGCGGCAGTCGTACCAACAAAGCGAACCCTTTCTCTGCAGCGGATTTGGTTGTTGGCGTTCTGTATGTCGAAGCGAAAAGTGACTCCGTTGAAGGCTTGTTTTTCGGCGAAGAAGTTTAGGCCATATTCGCCAATATCGGTCTCTGTATCGTTGATGTCTATTTGCGTCAGCCCACTCCCGTCGCGTGCGAAATTAAAGTAGCTGAAGCCATAACTAAAATTGTATTCAGTAATGTCGTGTCGAAAATTAGCTCGCCCGAACCAGCGACCGTTTCTACGTAGGCGCCGCTGTGTGCCGAGGAAGGGGTCTGTTACCTGCGAGTCTTGTAGGCTCAATCCGAGTGTGAGCAGGGCGTTAGGAACGCCGAGGTAGCCCAGACGTGTGCTCGCATCGAAGTTAGCACCATAGCGTTTACCGTCTCCAATATTGCCCCTTGCCGACTGTAGGTCGGTAGCGCTGGGAGAAATATCAATGCGATCGATAACATCGGTCAAGTCTCGGTAATAGAGTTCGGTATTGAGTACGCCAATACTATTGGGTAGGCGATACTCCAAATTCATTTCATAGTTCCAAGCCTGCTCCTGCGCAATTTCGGGATTGCCAGCCTGTGTATTTTGATCGTCATCTGAGTTGTCGGTGCTGGCGCTGAAATCGTAGAAGCTCAATTGTGAAACAGTCTTCTCAATTGTCGTGCGAAGTTGCAGGGATTGAGTGATGTCGAAGCGGTAGTCGAGTTTGGGGCGCACAAAAGAAAAATCTCTTTCGTTGGTGACGTCTCCGGCCTGGGTAATCGTTGACGTCTCATAGATCAATGAGCTTTCTAAGGACATGCGGGCGTTGATTTGCCAATTGTGGATGGCAAAGTTCTCGAATCGTACTTCCTCTACTGTGGAGCTCGCATTGTTGACGGATTGTGGTACGAGTCCACCGTGGGCGACTGAGGTGATGCCTGTGCCTGGCAAGCCCAAGCGAAGGTCTGAGTCGCGTATTGTCTGGGCGCCCTCGAAACCAATTTCCATTCCTTGGTTACTGCCTAGATCAAACGTATAGGAGGTGCGACCTATACGTTCGCGGTCGCGGCCGGCAGAGAACAGGAAGAGATCCTTTTCTTCTGAGTCGGCAAATACGTCGAAGCGATCTCGTGTATAGGTAAAGTTTCTATCGTTCACAATAAATAGGAAGCGGTACTTACTGCCACTGTCGAAGCTGTATTCGTAGTCGCCACCGATCTCCCAATTGTTACGTTCGCGTATCTCGTTTTCGTGTTCTTTGGTCGTGATCAAGGTGCCGGTGGTATAGTCGTTGATGGTTCGCGTTATATCTGTTGGCGGATTGTTCTCTGCGAAGAGGCCATTGAATTGCACCATGCTCTTCTCAAACTGGTAGCCAAGATTGAAGCTGGTCTCGTACTCAGTTTGATTGCGCAAATTGTCCTGGGATCGGGTCTCCAGTAACTCGCCATCTGGATCAACGCTAAATTCATTGGTAAACCGGTTCTCGTAACGCGGTTCGGCTTCGATATGGAATAGGTAGTTAAATGCGCCATTCTGACCGGTATAAGAAAGCTTAGCGCCTGGATCGACTGTGCCGTCGTGGAGGCGGTCCATATTGAGCTCGGCGGAGATGCTGGAGCGCGACTGCGCATCGAGTAGTACGACGTTAACGACCTGACCGCCGCCACGTATATCCATATCGTCGGAGGTGCCACGTATAATTTCAATGTAGTCGACCTGATCGGCAGCGATACGGCTCAACTGACTGCGTCCCTCATTGTTTTTGCCGGTCGTGCGTTGACCGTTGATGAGAATTTCGCCTTCGCCGGAACCTAGGCCGCGACTTTTGCCGCGATTATTCCTGTTGCCGTTTAGTGCAAGACTGATTCCAGGAATGCGATCGATCATGTCGTTGACGGACACTGGAGAATATTGAGTAAAGAAACCTGCCTCATACACTACTGTAGATTCGTCGATGGCCTGTGGCTCGACTTGCTGCGCAAAGCCTTGATTCGCTCCTGCTATAGTGAGGCCAAGAAGGCTAAGTCTGATAAGTTTTTCAGGCAGAGAAAGACGCCGTGTCATTGTAATATTCCATAAGTCTATCGGGTTTCACGCCAAATCTTTCTGTCCAGAATAACTCTGGTGATCAACTAGCCGGTTCGAGGTATTAGAAAGTCTTTGAATAGATCGTAGTTACTGCTCTAACGGGGCTAGATTATACTGATGGGGAATCTGCAATACTGTGACAAATTGTGCAATAAAGGTTGTAAAAGTGCCATATTTCAGCGTTTTTCGAGGAGTTTTACACTCGCCAAGTGAATGGCTATCGACCTTGTTCCCAAGAGCTTTAGTAGATTGCCATAACAATCTGCTAGTTTGAGTTTTTGCCCAGATTTTTAAAAAGTACCGCGTATCTTGATAGCGTACTTCTCACCCGTGTGGCTGCATGAATCTTCTATCTCGCTTAGTACACCCGATGCGATCGTACCATCGTTATAGCGAAGGCGAACACGACAGCGCTCACTCTCATGGGGGTTGGTTGCTTCGAATCGCAAAGTCATCCCTTCCCAGCCTTGATACTCTAAGAACAAGATCGAGAACGCGTCTGAGTTATAGGATTCGATTCTGTCGATGTCGAACACCTTTCGGCCGTCCAGGATGCTGTTATTGTAGGTAAACCCGTAGTTTATATCTCGTGCTGGCATGTCGTGCCTGAACCCTAGACTGTAGCTACCTCTGCCCTGACGATTGAGGCGCCTATCGATGCCAAGGAAAGGGTCGGTAACGCTTGAGCTTTCTAGATCTAGTCCGGCAGTAACCAATATTCCGGGTTGGTCTATAACACTCAATCTAAGACTACCGTTAAGACTTAGTCCGTAGCGCTCACCGTCACCGATATTACCGTTGGCAGACTGAATAGTTGTCAGTGTTGAAACATCGACCCGATCGATTACGTCTTCGAGGTCGTGGTAGTAGATGTTCGAGCTTACAACACCGTTGTCGTCGTTGAAGCGGTACTCCAGATTCAGATCGTAACGCCAGGACTGCTCCTGTCGCAATTCAGGATTTCCAGCGATCGTATTCTGGTCGTCATCGCCTGAGTTGGTGTTTGCGGTGAAGTCATTAAAGCTTAACTGCGAGACATCTCTCTCTACGGTCGCGCGCAATTGTAGCGATGGTGTTATATCGAAGCGGTAGTCTACCTTCGGCCTGATGAAATCGAAGTCGCGTTTTTTGCTCACATCTCCAGATTGCGAAATCTCTGAAGTCTCCAGAATCAAAGTACTCTCAAACGACATGCGGTTATTGATTTGCCAGTTATGAATGATGAACGATTCGTCGCGAAGCTCTTCTACCGTTGCACTCGCATTGTTTACTTCCGGCAGTCCGCCAAAGAGCTGAGATGCAATTCCGGAACCGGACAACAAGCCCAGTTGTAGAGAAGAATCGAGAATCGTTTCTGCTCGCTCTATGCCAAATTCTAAATTCTGGCTACCAGCAAAGGCGATGGAGTAGGAGCTGCGAATAATTCGCTCTTGATAGCGGTTGAAGTTCGAGAGGAATAAATCTTTCTCGCGAGTCGTGGCGCCAATATCGAAGCGCTCGCGCAGGCTGTCGTCTTCTTTCTTGTTTACGATGAAGAGGGTTTTCCAACGCGCATTGTTGGCGAAGGTGTGCTCGTAGTCACCGCCGATCTCCCAGAATTCACTGGTATTATTGGTGTCATCGAATTGCACCGTGTCTTTTCTGGGCACGCCCACAAAGTTAAAGATTGTTCTTTCATCGGTAAAAGGAGCATCTCTGTCTTCATATTGTGCGTTGATATGGGAAATATCGTTTTCACCGAATTCGTAGCCGAGATTCGCGCTGAACACTAATGGCTGCAAATCAGTGGTTGTAACTCGGCTGATATTGTCGTTTGGAGTTCCGTCGGCCAAGAAGCTATTTTCAAATCCTTTGCGTCTTTCCCATCGGGGCTCGGATTCGGCGCTAAAAAGATAGTCCAATGCGCCGCGCTGTCCCGTGAGTGAAACCTTCCCGCCGGGTTTTAACTCGCCGTCATGAAGATAGTCGGCATTGATCTCGTAGGCGATCGAGGAACTGCTTTCGGCTTCCAGTAGTACGATATTGATGACCTGGCTGCCCCCGCGAACATCGAGTTCGCCGGAGGTGCCACGGATGATCTCGATATATTGAACTTGATTTGCCGGAATCCGGCTGAGTTGGCTATTACCTTCGTTTTCCTTACCGGTCGTGCGTCGACCGTTGATTAGAATCTGGTCACCGCCAAGGCCTAAACCTCGTCGACTAGAGCCGCTAGAGCTGCCGGGGCCGCCATTTCCTCCGCCAGCATCACCGCGTGCCACGCTGATGCCAGGAATGCGATCGAGCATATCGTTTACCGAGAAGGGCTCGTATTGAGCGAAGAATTCCGCGGGGTAGGTGACAGTTGAGTCGTTAGTCGCGGGCTCTTGTGCTAGCGCGGATGTGGAGAATATAGCGCCGCTTAGTAGAAGAATGAGTGAAAGAACACGATTCGAGGCTGAACTACAGCACATACAAGACTCCGAGGGATATTTTTACTAACTCTGAATGTCGAATTGCGCAGAATTAGCCACGCGAAATTGGGCGTAAGTATGCACATAATCGACAAGTTAAAGAATCGGCTATGTGGTCTTGTTTGTGACATTTTGTAATGTGCCCAGATAAGTCCTGCTTTGCGCTTGTTCCGGGAATTGAGGATAATGGCCCCCTGCGAACGAAGCGGGTCCCCGAAGGAATACTGGAGCCTGCCGAAAAATCTAAATAGCTTGGATAGGTCTTTAGGTAGACCAGAGGTTTTAAATGCAACGTGAATCCATGGAAGTCGATGTAGTCATTGTAGGTGGTGGGCCAGCAGGATTGTCCACGGCGTGTCGGCTTTTGCAGATGGCGAAGGAAGCGGAGACTGAACTTTCGGTCTGCGTACTCGAGAAGGGCTCAGAGGTAGGAGCGCATATCCTGTCGGGCGCGGTATTCGAACCTTCGGCATTGAATGAATTGTTTCCAGATTGGCAGGAAAGGGGAGCTCCTTTAAATACGGCGGTAACAGGAGACGATGTCTACTATTTACCCTCTGCTGAGAAGTCCTTCAAGTTCCCGGGACTATTGGTTCCGAGGTCGATGCACAACGATGGGAACTACATTATTTCTTTAGGCAGTCTCTGCCGCTGGCTGGCCGAACAGGCGATGGAGCTAGGCGCGGAAGTCTTTCCCGGCTTTGCGGCCGCTGAAATTCTCTACAATGAAGATGGCAGTGTTAAAGGAGTTGCGACTGGAGACATGGGCGTCGATGCTAATGGTGATCAGAAGGCTTCCTTTGAGCCCGGATTCGAGTTCCATGCAAAGTACACGATACTGGCCGAGGGCTGTCGGGGTCACTTGGGTAAGGAATTAATCAGTAAATTTCAACTCGACCAAGATAGCGACCCGCAGCACTATGGCCTTGGCCTCAAGGAGGTTTGGGAAATTCCGCAGGAGCAGCATAAGGAAGGCCTAGCTGTGCATACGGCAGGCTATCCTATGATCAAGGATAGTTTTGCTGCGACTAGTGGCGGATTCCTTTATCACCTAGAAGGCAATCAGGTATCCCTGGGTCTCATCGTGGACCTCGGATATAAAAATCCACACATTAGCCCCTTCGATGAGTTTCAGAAATTCAAGCAGCACCCAACCATCAAGCAATATATAAAAGGTGGCAAGAGGTTAAGCTATGGCGCTAGAGCGCTGATAAAAGGTGGCCTAAACTCGTTGCCTAAGATGACATTCCCCGGTGGGCTGCTTATCGGTTGCGACGCGGGTACGATGAACGCCGCTAAGCTAAAAGGCAGTCATACCGCCATGAAGTCCGGGATCATCGCGGCAGAAACCTTGTTCGAGGCGCTGAGCGCCGAATCGTCAGAGAAGGAGCTGGTTGATTACACGGTGCGTTTCGCAAATTCCGAGCTTTTCGATGAGTTGCACAAAACTCGAAACTTTAGCTCGGGCTTTCACAAGTTCGGTTTTTGGCTGGGCAGTGCACTAACTTTTATTGAGCAGAATATTTTCTTCGGCAAGTTCCCGCTCACATTTCATGATAAGTCACATGACTATGCGCAGATGACACCGGCGGCAGAGAGCCCAAAAATTTCTTACCCCAAAGCCGATGGTAAGATTAGTTTCGATAAGTTGTCTTCGGTATTTCTATCGAATACGAATCACGCCGAAGACCAACCCTGCCATCTGCAGTTGAAAGACTCGGCTATCCCCATCGGGCACAACTTACCGCTCTATGATGAGCCGGCTCAGCGCTATTGCCCTGCAGGTGTGTATGAGGTTGTTGAAGAGGAAGGTGGGAGTAAGAGATTTCAGATTAACGGCCAGAACTGCGTGCATTGTAAGACCTGTGATATCAAGGATCCTTCGCAGAATATCCATTGGGTAGTTCCGGAAGGCAGTGGTGGGCCGAATTATCCAGCCATGTAGCCCTCTCATAGAGGGCCTGGGGCGGGCTTGTGGTTTTCCTTTAAGCCCTGAGCTTTGACATGCTAGAGTAATATGCTGGAATTCTCCTCGTTAGTCCGGTGAATTAGCATGTTTCGTCAACTATCAGTAATCCCTCCAAGTTTACTGTTGGTGCTGTCGTTGCTCTCATCCTCGAGCTCTGCACAAGAGCAGATACTCAGAGATCGCTGGATCGAAGTACGCAGTGATAATTTTCATATCTACAGCCAGAAATCTTCTAGGCAAACGAATCAATTTTCACAAGGTAGTATGGAATTTGACGCAGAAGATTTCAACGAGGCGCGCAAGTCATTTCAAAGAGCAGGAAGTCTAAAAGAAGAACAGCCGGATTTTTACTACGCGCTTGCTGGTACTTATTTGCGATTGGGGAATAAGCCTGAGGCGCGGTGTTGGGCGGATACGGCTGGGAGAATTTTGTCATTGCATGACAATATCTATCAACCGGGTAATAACAAGGTAAAGGTTATTGATTCGTCTACTATCCTGCGCGACTCAAGCCCCGGCTTTAGTGTATTCGCACAGGGATCTAGAAAAAGCCGCAACTAGGTGCTGTCCAGACTGCTGCTGATTTTTAGTTCAAGTCAGCGTCTTGCCAGTAACGCGTGCCCTTGATAGTGGCTTGAAGAGCTAGGCCACTTTGAGTCAATTGATATACCGTCACATTATCTAGGATCGCTTCTCCACTTACAGAGCCGCCTAAATCTCCTGCCTTTGCCGCCGCATCTGCCTGTCCACCAATCGATATGCCTACATCCATGAAGCGTTCCAGTGCGTCATTATTGTGGAAGACGAAGATGGCGCGAAAGTCTTTCACGCCTGCACCTATGCCGATGCCAACTTCACCCATGCGCATATAAGTGTCGCTACCGTTGGATCGAACTATGCCAATACCCCCACCAAAACTGGCTAAGATAAGATTTATATTGGCGTTGGAAAATACCGCATAGCCACTCGCACTTGCTATCTGTGCTCTTGTGTCGGGCTTGACTGAATAGAGTTGTGTGAGTACTTCCTGGCGCATGTCTTGAATAGCCTGCCTACGTTCGATAGGTGTTCCTCGCGTCAAGCCTGTAGCCGTGCAAGAGGCTAGAAATAGCAGTAGCAATATGCAGGTGATGAGTCCAGCTGGCATAGTGCCTGTCTTAATATTCATGCTCGCTTCTCCAGCATAGAATTTAGTTAATTTCACTCGTAAATATGTATCCCTCGACAAGTTTCTTAACTTCGTCAATCTTAGTCTTGTCGGCTACATCGATACTGAGAACCAGTCCTCGCTTCTTCTGAATTTCACTCGTAATAGTCACATCTAGCGATTTTTTGGCTAGTAATTCACGCATGACTTGTTCTGAAATTTTTTGACGTAGAGTCGGTCGAAATATTTTACCGACAGCGGTGAGCGGCATTGCATCTATAAACTCGATTCTTTTTGGAATCGCCGCGCGTTCGGACATTGCGCTAGCGCAATGATCGATAAGTTCTTGCTCGGTTACATCGCTATTAGCTACCTTCACCACGTAGGCCATGGGTAGTTCGCCCGCATAGGGGTCGGGCAATCCTATTGCGATGGATGTCACTACGTCGGCGTGTACATTAAGAGGTTCTTCGATCAGTTCTGGATCGATGTTGTGGCCACTGCGTATAATGAGGTCTTTGGCGCGTCCCGAAAGATAGAGGAAACCTTCGGCATCCATGTAGCCAATATCACCGGTATTGAACCAGCCATCCTCGACCCAGGCGGAGGCATTATCGACATTGCTCTTATAGCCTTCAAATACCTGTGGGCCTTTGACCAAGATCACGCCGCTTTCACCTAACGGGCAGTCTTTAATGACTGTAGTTCCATCTAGGTGGGTAATGCGAATCTCTGAGTAGGGTACGCGCATGCCAACGCTGCCGGGTGGTTGAATAAGTGGAGCGCGTGAAATTAGCGCAGTAGTTTCGGTCATGCCATAACCGTTGCCTACCTCTACGCCAAAATTCTTTTCGAAGGTAAGCTCGAATGGCAGTGAGAGGGGGGCAGCACCCGAATTGATATTGGTCAGGCTGCTGATGTCTGCATTGCCTACCGGAATATCTGCCAGTGCCATGAGTACAGTTGGAACGGCTGAGAATTGCTTTACCTGGAAACGCTCGACGTGGTTCCAAAAGTTCTTCATCGCTATCGGTGAGCGAAATCCACTAGGGGTCATTAATACGATGCGATAGCCTACCGCGAAGGCAGCGACACCTTGAATAATGCAGCCATAAATATGAAACAGCGGCAGTCCACAAAGCACGGTATGCCGTTCCATGTGCGCTGTATAAACTTGCATCAACTGCCCTAAGAATGCCATGTTGCCGTGCGTCAGTTGAGCCAGCTTGGGTCGGCCAGTTGTGCCACCCGTATGGAAGTAGGCGGCCTTTTGGTCGGCTGAGAACTTTCTACCCGTGGTTAGCGATGTGCCATTCATTTTTGCGATAGACGAGTCAAAATCTAGGATGTCGAAATTTTCCTTAGACAGCTCTGCAGATTCTGGATTGCACAGGCCCGCTATATTAACTTCCAGCAGTGTGGTCACACCAGCGCACCCGGATACTGCGGCACGCACTTTTTCATTGATGTCACTATGCTGGGATTGCGCGAGGCAGATGACAATCTTGGCATTGGCCGCTGTAATAATTTCGGCAATGTGCTCTGCTTCTAGCATAGGGTTGATTGGATTGGAGATGCCGGCTGCTTGGGCGCCCCAAATAGCAAAATGAGTCTGTGGCAATATCGGCAGGATAATGGAGACAGCTTCATCTGCAGTTACGCCAAGCTCATTTAGTAGGTTCGCTGTGCGTGTAACCTGTGCTCCTAACTCGGCGAAGCTGATTGTTTGTGCAGGTTCATCGGGCAGTCCCTGTAATAAAAACTCCAGTGCGGCTTTATCCCCAAAGCGATCCGCGCTGTCTTTTATCAAATTGTAGCTGTCGGTGTAGGGAAATTGCTCAGTTAGCGGGGTTTTCTCAAATGCCTCTACATCGGCAATGGTTTCCATGACGGGTTCGGGAGTCGGTAGTTGCGACAGATCAATCAAGGGTGTTCTCCTGGTTCTAGCTAATATTTTGCAATGACTGGCCAGCACGAATTTCGTCACATTCAAGCGGGTTTTCCTTGCGGCAATTTATAGCACGAAATTGGATAGTAGGGCTGCGTAATTGTGAGGTTAGGTGCTGCGGGAATTGGAGAAATTGACCATCGTGCTCAGGGCATCTCGATACTCTGAGGGAGGCAGCACGTCGAGGCAGGCAAGTGCTTTATCGGACTCTGACTTGGCGAGCTTACGAGAGTAATCCAGCGCGCCGCAATTCTGCACGATCTCGATTACTTGATTCAGCCTCTCGGCTTGCAGCTCTTCATCGGCGAGTGCTTGCCTAATCACCTGAGCTTGTTCTTCGCTGCCATGTTCTAGGGCGTAGATGAGTGGAAGCGTTGGCTTTCCTTCGGCTAGGTCGTCACCAATATTCTTGCCTAGGGCATCGCTGTCTCCGGCATAGTCCAGCACATCATCGATTAGTTGATAGGTAGTGCCGAGGTGCATGCCAAAATTCTTCAGAGCCAGTTCTTCGTCGCTGGAGGCGTTTGATAGGATCGCTCCACACTGCCCCGCGGCTTGGAACAAGATCGCCGTCTTATTCTGAATAACTTCCATGTAGTTCTGTTCGGTTGGATTCGGGTTGTCCTTGCTGATTAGCTGCAAAACCTCGCCCTCTGCGATCTTATTGGTGGTGTCGGCGATGATTTCCATGATTTTCATGTTGCCGAGCGTCACCAGTATCTGGAATGCCCTAGAGTAGATGAAATCGCCCACTAGGACGCTTGAGGGGTTATTCCAATGTTCGTTAACTGTTGGTCGCCCGCGTCGTAAGGACGACATGTCGACGACGTCATCATGCAACAAAGTGGCGGTATGGATGAATTCGATCACCGAAGCTAGAGATACATGTTGCTGATTGTCGATTTTGCAGGCTTTTGCGGCGAGGAGAACAAGGAGGGGGCGCAGGCGCTTGCCGCCAGCCTCAACGATATAGTGGCCAATATTTTCAACGAGCGGCACATTAGAGTAGAGCTGGTCTACTATGAATTTATCTACGGCCTTAAAGTCGTCTTCGACAACTGATCGAATTTGCTGATACATAGTCACTTTTACTGCTAATTTTCCTGCTGTTGGCTGGAAGCAGTTCTCAATTGATGGGAGTCTGTGTGAGCACGCATGCTAGGGAGCGAAATGGGTGCTGTCAAGCCGGCTAGACCTGCAGATAAAGGCTTTTGACCGACAGCGCCGGCCCAAATACGCAGAGCGACTAAATACGGGCCCTTCCTGATATTTCTTCCCTAGCGATGAAAGGTAAATCTGCTTGCTTCGAAGAGATCGTTCCCGTAAAATGCCGGCCCCTATAGGAATGGGTAAATTTCTCATTCAAAAGGCGGTATCGGAGAGAATTATGTACGCGGTTATTAAGAGTGGTGGCAAGCAACACAGAGTTGAAGAAGGTGAAATTCTTCGTCTTGAGAAATTGGAAGCCGCTACTGGTGAAGAAGTAAGTTTCGATAATATTCTGATGGTTGGCGAAGGCGAGTCTGTGAAGATTGGTACGCCCTATGTCGAAGGCAGCAAGGTCACTGCAGAAGTCGTTAAGCAGGGTCGAGCCAACAAGGTTACGATTATCAAGTTTAATCGTCGTAAGCATTCGCGTAAGCAACAGGGTCATCGCCAGTGGTTTACAGAAGTTAAGATTACTGGAATTACAGCTTAAGGCTCGGAGTTAGGTAATGGCACATAAGAAAGCAGGTGGTAGTACTAATAACGGTCGTGATTCGGAATCGAAACGACTAGGTGTAAAGAAGTATGGTGGCGAAGTTGCCATCGCAGGAAATATTATTGTGCGTCAGCGCGGCACTCGTTTCCATCCGGGTGAGAACGTAGGTTGTGGCAAAGACCACACCTTGTTCGCCAAGGCTGATGGTGTTGTGAAGTTTGCTGTTAAAGGCCCTCACAACCGAAAATTCGTGAGCATCGAAGTAGCCTAGTAAAGCAGTTCGTTACTAAAAAGCCTCGTCGTTCGACGGGGCTTTTTTGTTTATGAAACACTCATCACTTAATGCGGTATCGCTTCGGCGGGCGGATCTGGTAAACCATAAAATGAGCACATCGTGAAATTTGTAGACGAAGCAGAAATTGTAGCCGAAGCAGGCAACGGAGGAAGCGGTGCCTTAAGCTTTCGGCGTGAGAAATATGTCGAGCGCGGAGGCCCTGATGGTGGGGATGGCGGCGACGGCGGTAGTGTTTTCATGCAGGCCGATGCCTCTCTGAATACCTTGGTGGATTTCCGCTTTCAGCCTGTTTATCGAGCGCAGTCAGGCGCGCCTGGGCAGGGTAGGCATTGTACCGGTCGCGGTGGAGACGATCTGTTGGTTAGGGTGCCGCTAGGCACCACAGTTATAGACGTGAATACTGAGGAACTGATTGCCGACCTCAGCGTGCCAGACCAGCCAGTCATGGTAGCTAAGGGTGGTTTTCACGGTATGGGCAACATCCGCTTTAAATCTAGTACCAATAGAGCGCCGCGCAAAACGACGAAGGGTAAGTCAGGGGAG
>Ga0308024_1000759_pt1 | contig 12478 bp, 1 predicted proteins | sample Neamet420_FD_201295 | JGI IMG/M metagenome (GOLD analysis project Ga0308024, IMG submission 201295) | Marine microbial communities from water near the shore, Antarctic Ocean - #420 | ecosystem: Environmental > Aquatic > Marine > Unclassified | place: Southern Ocean | collected 2014-10-03
ACTATTCAGGTGATTTCGTGTATGAAGCAGAAGGTGAGTTCGAGATATTATTGATGGCTCCGGCATCAAGGCCTCTACAATTGGAAGAAAATCATTTAGATTGGAATCTAAATGCAACCGATCAATCGATGATAGATGCCACTGGTGGAGTTTATCGCTCGACAGTTTTCATAGAGGATTCACAAGGAGAATCTATGCCATATCTATTACGTGGTTTTGATGAAGGATTTTCACAACATGGAGGTCTTCCTCTTCATATTTGGGACGAAAGTTTAGGGGTTACTGAGAAAGATGCATGGAATTCAATTGGAAATCGTAACGACATAGTCTTCATTGACGCTTCCTTTGGACTGGAATCTGCTTCGGCCGAAACGGCCTTAGTTCCGTTGAGTTTTTCAATTGGAGATTCAATTTTACTAATTGAAAGTTCCAACCCTGCAAACACTAGAATTGTCCAAGTAGGTGGCTTCTTAGAACAGTCCTCATATTTGTTTTCTGCAGGCATCTGGATGAATGAAGAAGTGGTTGAACAACAATTCTCTGGAAAGTTAGAACGGTTGTATGTCAGTGTTCCCGATAATGCCAAACCGAGTGAAGATTTTGATACTTCGAATCTAAAGTCATTTTCAGTAACCGGGAAACCGATTGATGCGAGATTCGCAGCTGCTGAGGTTGCTGAGAATCTTGAACAGGATCTATCTGGTGAAGGAGTCACAGTGCTGATACTTTCTGACGAAGTAATGTTAATACAATCTCTTGTTCTAGCGATATTGGCTATTTTTGAAGGGTATTTAGCGCTCGGGTTGATAGTTGGCATCGCTGGAATAGGGGTTGTGACAGTTCGTTCCGTATCGGAAAGGAAACGCACAATTGGCGTTCTCAGGGCCTTAGGCTATCGTTCACGTATGGTGACAATTTCATTCCTCATCGAAGTATCATGGGTTTCAGTTCTTGGAATGTTGAATGGTGTCATCGTGGCAATAGGCTTCCATCGAGCACTATATACGGCATTTTGGCAGTCTCAAGGGGCTGAATTCACCTTGCCATGGAATTCTATATTTGTCGTATTTTTCGGCGGATGGTTATTGGTATTAATCGCTACAGCAGTCCCAGTTAGTAGAGCGGCAAAAATTTCACCTGCTGCTGCATTGAGGGATTACTAATTTTTTTATTCGTGACCGTATCGGTAGAATGCTAACATATTTCTTAATTTGGACTATTTTAATTGAATAGTTAGAATAGATTTCTAACGCGCCGTCCAAAACCGCCAAACATTAGAAATAACTTACTCTATTCTTTGCTGAAAACGCTACACTAGGTGAGGTTTCGCTCGGCATTGAGTGCTTTTATTGTCCTGATTTGCCCAGTATTCGGTTTAACTATAGTATAAATACGAAGCATGAAGTGGTGTTATTCACCGAACCAACGGAGGTATGAATATGCGAAAAATGACCCCTATGATTCTCGTCGCTTTGATGCTAGCAAGTGTATTTGCTAGTATTGACTTTGTCGAGCTTGAAGAAACCGTGATAATTGAAGAAGCAGGTGCCCGTTCAGGCGCAGATGCAGAAGCAATTGCCATTACATCACCGAAAGAAACTAGTTGTAACAACAACGGCTGTAGAAACCAACTAAAAGTTGGCGAAACTACAACCTTTGCTGCATTCATTAAGAATAGCGGCGATGCTGCGATAGAAGAGATGGGTTACGCTGTAACCGTTTATTCTAACGATGGTAGTGGTAATGCTGGAGCAATCGTGCTAGATGCACAAGGTGACGAACTAAGTTGGGAAAATGGAAACGTTATCTGCGACGACATTCTTGCTTGTCCGATTTCTAGCCTCTCTGCAGGAGCAATCCTCGGTGGAGGAAAAACAACTCTCCAAACAGAATCTGGAAATGATATTCAATGGACTCCAGTAGCTGGATTCTATGTTATCGAAGTCGTAGTCAATGCTATCGGCGATGCAGACCCAGGTAACGATGTTCAACAAATTGTTGTTAATGTCGTAGATTGGATTGATATTGCAGTCGACTTGTCATGGGATGGACAGGATGCAGATTTGATGACCGGTTCAGGTGTAAAGGATTTCACTTTAACAGTCACATCCAATGGTTCAGCAACTAATGGATTCAATCCTAGAAATGTTTCGATTCTTCTAAACATTCGTGGAGATCTCACACAAGCACAAAGTACAACAGGTGAGGATTTGTGGGACAATGGCGGACTTTCAACCTTGACCGCTGGAACCAGCGGCCAAATGGTTGAAACTTTCCGACATGGTGAAGACCCAAACAATGTTACAAACGATACAAGAACTGTATTGAGTTGGCAAAGTGTTTGGACATATCAAGGAAGTGTAATGCCTGATAGTACTCAAGCAGAAGGTACATATTCATTAGAAGCATCCTTGATAGATTATGTGGATTATGATTCATTTGAATCATGCTGGGAAACATATACCGATAACGGTACAGGAAATGAAACCTCTGAAACAATCTTGTACCATATGTGTGAAGAAACACAGGATTCTGATGATTACCCTAATTCTAACGCAGACGTAATCACTGGAGCAATAAGCAACTATCACGATATTCGTATCACAACTCTTACGGTTTTCCAAGGATATGATTCTACAGGAGGCGGTGAACCAACATTTTCAGTTAGTGATGGTCAAAGCGGAGATTTGAATGTCGGAACCTCTAGGGTACATGTTCAAGTGGAACATCGTGGAAGTGATGAAACATCGACATATGATTGGGGTGTCACCTTCACCATTACTAAAGAAGGAGAATCCAATTCACAAGTACTTACTGCAGATGACTGTATGGTGGGTATAGACCCAGCTTACGAGCATGCAGAGTTAGGAATGAACGCATCGGCTATACCTCCTGCGTCATTACTCGGATTTGCATGTGAGATGGTTATCCTTGAAGAAGGAGTTTACACATTCGAAGCAGATCTAGCACTCTTAAATGGGAAGTCAGCAGACCAACGCCCTTCAAATAACCATAAGAGCATGACTCTCGACGTTGTTAACAATCTACCAATGATCACATCATTTGATTTGAATACACTTGGTGATTTGGTCGTTGGCCAAGAAGCACTGCTTCAGATGTCTGTACAAGCATTCGATGTAGATGACCCATCAGGTGAATCTCTTGAATACTCATGGGCTTACCAAGGTGGAATTCTCCCAGGATGTGGCGGTTTAGCGGGTGTTGGAACACTTTGTCAATTCCCAATCGTCACAGAATATGTAATGATATTCGCTGTAACAGTAACTGTTACTGATTCACAAGGCGCTTCAGTCAGTGAAGAAATGATGTTGGAAGTATGGAACAACGGAGTCGGAGCAGCAACTACTGATTCGGGAATCCAAGTACTATACCCAATACAGTATTGGGCTGCAAGTGACTTTAACATCACTGCTTCAGATGGTGACTTAGCTGCATTCATGGACCAAGAACTGCCAGGATATACAGGAACTTATGATGCGATTGGTGTTGTTGAATTCGCACCAGAAAATGGACTGAGTGCAAATGATGTTCTATCTCAATCAATGTCAGTAACTTTTGATAAGAGCCTAGGTGCAACATCACTTTGGTATGTCACTGATGCTGGTTTGTGGACAGCGATGTCAACAACTGTTGAGGATGTAGATGGAACAACATCAATGTTCGACTTCGCCTTCCCTGCAGATTCAGCGACCTTACCTGCTGGAAGTCTTGTATTGATTGGTGCTGCACTTGAAGAAGCAGCAGTACCAGTTGCAAGTATTTCTGCCTTTGATGCATCCGCTGGTAAAGGTGGAGCATTGGTGATGAACTGGAACGTTTCAACAATCCTTCTTTCATCCGACACTGAAGTTGTAACAATTACCTGCGACACTAGTGACGCTGAGTGTAATCCACTGACTGCAAATGCAGTTCCTGGTGCAAAGACCTACACTTACTCTGGCGCTAACACTATGCATGGAATGTCATACGATGTAACGGTAGCAATTTGTAATGCTGCAGGCTGTAGCACTCCTATTGGATCTGGAACCATTATTGCTGACAAAGCAGTTGATGGTGGAGTATCTGCTATGAACATGGCAGTGCAAGCAGTTGAAGAAGAATGGACAGTCTCTTGGGCTGCAACAGGGGAAACCTTTGATGTTGACCACTGGAATGTCTGCTATCAAAAGCAAGACTCATTCGATGCAGCAAACATGCCATCACAGTGTGTATCTACAGTAGGTGCAACTGATACTACGATCAATATTCCAATGCCAACGGCTGAAGGAACATGGGAGTACTACTTCACTGCAGTTCCTGTAGATGGACTAGGTAACTCTGCTTCAGCTGCAAGTATGAACAGTATCACATATGACAGAGATGTTGCAATCGACAATCCAGACGACGGCAATACAATCGGCGTCGATGGTGAGACTGATGGTGTCCCTGGATTCGTTTGGGGTCTAATCGGTGGATTAATCCTCGTTGCAGTTATTGTTAGCGCAGTAATACTTCGCCGTGGCGATGGTGACGAAGAAAACAAAGATTGGGATTACTGATCTTTGGACGAACCGTCTGAAACTAATCAATGGAAGCATTGCCTGCGGGCATTGCTTAGTCGCCAAGGGGGCCGCTGCGGCGGCTCTCTTGGCTCTTCATTGCATGTTACCACTCTCTTGCTTTAGTAGGTAGGGCAACATTATCTTGGCTCTTCATTGCGCCTTTATTCACTATTGCCTTAGAAGTCCAGGACAGCAAATCTATTTCCATCCAATAGATGGTAGAATTATTTCGATGCAATTGGCGTGGGAGATCACTTGCGATGTAATCGGTGAGATGTTTTTTTTGAGATGTAGTGGAACACACGTTTTAATCCCTATCCAATCTGTTGTGTTATTCAACACACTAGCATTCAATACATATCACTTAATACAATCTTGATCAATACAATCTTATTCAATACAATATTATTTAATTTAAAAAATTGTAATATTAATCGATGCATTCGGCGGTGCATTCGGCGCATTTTTTTTTCAAAGTGGAAATCTCAAAATAAGTTTACAAATCGGTAATTTATTTTGAACATTTTTCCGCTTTACGACCATCTATCTTTCTAGGTATATAATAGAAATAACATTTACAAATAGATTGCACCACTAAACCCGGAGAATCGGGGCGCAGTATATTGGTTCCAGTAGGTGTAAATAGTGAAGCATTCAAAGAACATGTACCCCAATCCTCATAAGCATTGGTAAGCCTGCGATGCAGTGCATACAGTCCGTATGAGGTGAATGAACAATGTTGGGAACAAAGAAAACCACACAAAAGTCTGTCCTCGGTGGAATCGGTATGGCACTGTTATTGTGTCTGCTCATGGCGTTAATGCCAATGAGTGGATTCGTAACAAATGACGCTGACGAAATTGATTTCGTCAACGCTGCTGAAGAGTCGGAAGACTACTTCAAGTTGCCAGAGACCATTGAAGACACAGACTATGAATATGACCAAGCCCTTGAACTCAAGGGAATGAGAGACCAAATGACCAAAGCTTACATCACAGAAGATGGAAAGATTGCGCAACTAATTGCTAGTGAGCCAATCAACTACCTTCAAGATGATGGCGTATGGGATGAAATTGACTTGAACGTCGTTGCGACAGCAAACGGCTGGGAAGTCACCAAGAACACTTACACAGCAGAATTTGCTGCGGAAGTTGCTGGTGGAGTCCGAGTTCAAGTTAATCAATTCGTCGATCCTATCATCACCGGTATCAACCCAACAGTTGTAACCATTGATGAATCTGGAGAGGCACCAATGCCACTAATGATTGCTCCATCTAACGATGGACCAACAGTTGGTGGAAATGTTATCCGATACCCAATAGCAGAAGGATATGACTTAGATTACACAGTCGAGTCAACACAACTGAAGCAGAACCTCGTAATTCGCGAGCGCCCTGTGCTTCAGCCTAATGCAGCTTGGTTAGGAATTTCTGAAGCAGTTCAACTGCCACTCGGATATTCCTTGTATATTGGTGACACACTCCTTGGTGAGGAAATCACACAAACTCAAGAAGCACTACAAGTACGTCATACAGAAACTGGAGAACTACTAGCTGAGTTCCCAGTTCCTATGATTGTAGAAGAAGGTGCAGAAGCACCATATGTTGCAACATACTTTGTTCAATCATATGGATCTTTGATTATCTTGACTACAGCAGTTGACACAGACTGGTTACTTTCAGAAGACAGAGTCTTCCCACTTGCTATCGACCCTACAATTAAGGTTACATCCGGCACTGGTGGATATTGTTACGTATACTACGCATACTGTTACACTTCTGCATACCGCTACACTTACAGATACTATGCTCAAATTAGATATCTGCCTTGGCACAAGTACACTTTCACCAGTAACCACGCTCTACCGACTGGGGCTACTGTTGATTCCATCGCATGGAAGCAATATGTTTCCTACGCATATGGAAGCAGCTCTACTCAATCATTGTCAGCGACAGTGATGGAAGCATGTGGAACAGATACAAAGTATGACTGGACAGTTACTTCAGCCACATGTTCAGGAGCATTCAGTTCCTCGAACCTTGCATATGGTTACGGTGGTAGCAATCAGCAAAAGATGATTTCATCTATTTGGAATTCTGCAGTAGTTGATACCTACGCTCAAGGAACTGGTTGGAAGACTGCTGACATTTGTACAACAGCAACAACTTGTTCATCTGGCACATCCGCTGGATATATTACATCTGCTCAAAGCAATGCCGGAACTATCGGAATGGGTGCAAAAATGACCTCTTCAATATACACATACACCTATGCGTATGCTGGAGGTTCATCTAACTCCTATCTCCAGGTAATATATTCTGGTGGCTCTGATACCGACGCTCCTACATCTGACTTCACTCCATACTCTGGAATTACTTCATATGCAGAGGGTGCACGAACTTTCTTCACCACCCTTTCAGATATGGCTGGTGTTGATACAACATCCGCTAATGGACCTGCTCTATATTATTCAATGAATAATGGAACATGGTCAAGTGTTTCCGCTTCAAGTATCGGAACTTGTTCTTCAACTTCTTCAAGTTGCAGATTCAAGGCTACAACACCATCAGTTGATGCTGGAGATTACCTAGAATACTATTGGAAGTTCCAAGACCTAAACCAAGGAAGCAACGGCGCTAACGTTGGATATGACCCTGCATTAACAGGTTCACAAACAACTCCAACACCTCACTACTTCGCAGTAGAAGATGTTGCAGATGCTGGAACTGATCAGAAAATGACAGTTTCCACTACGGACGTCAGCGGTGGAGGATACAACTATCCAAATGTTCTTGATCGCCAAATGACTTACTACGATGGAAGCGACGAATATATCTTTGAATTCGACACTACAAGTTGCGGTACTGGAACTCAATCATGTTTCTATACAACATCTTACTACTTCTATGCTAACTGGCTAACACAATGGACAACTGCTCCATCAACTGGTTACAATGGAATGGGTGGAACAAGATCTGGTCTTGACCAACTCCACAAGGACGATGGTGGATATTTGACAATCAGTGCACAGAACGGACCTCAATACAACCTAATTATGTTGTATGACAGTTCTTCTAACTCATGGGCAATGGTTGGACTTGGCGACAAGGCTACATCCAGCACTCCTCTAGAAATTAGCGACCCACTATCAGGTGGTACTGCTGCAGTCAAAGCCTCTGGCTATGGATACAACAATGCCTACAAAATCGCTATCCCAGGCGGTATTACTGGTTCATTCGGTAAGTTTAATTTCAATGCTACTGGAAGTACAACATCCGCTAACATGCTTTGTGTAACTGACAATGGTGCTTACTACTTCTACAGAACTTATTCTGGTACAGGTACCTGTTCATCTGCGTATTATTACTTCGGAGCATATAACAGTATTACTTCTTACAAGTGGTCTGGATTTGCACTGTCATTAGGATACTATGGACAACAAGCGTCCACAGGCACTGTAACGTACAAGGTCGGTCTGGTTGCACCTCAACCAGATACTTTCGCACCTGCTATGGACCACTCAGCATTAGCTGATTCCCATAGTAAGGACAGAATTGTCGCAGTAACCATTACTGATGCAGGAGATCCACCATCTGGATTGAATGTAAGTACTACTACCGGTGTTGGACCAACATTGTACTATCGTGCAGTTGGAACAACTACTTGGTCATCCATTGGATTAACTCAAGAATCTGGTAAGACACGAGCAGAATGTGCTGGTATTGGATGTACTTGGAGTGCAGACATACCAACTCTAGATCGTGGCGACGAAGTCGAATACTATATGACAGCGCAAGATACTAGCACAGCATCTTCTGGCATAAACACTGTAACTACTACAACAAACTCATTCGAAGTTGGCGACCCCAACAAGATGATGGTTATTGAATGGAGAGATATGGGTTATACCACAAGCTACCTATGTACCTATCAAGTTGTAATGTACGACGTTACTAACGAAATTGAATTCAAGTACGATACTGGTTGTGGTGTATACTACGACTACATGATGACTGGATACCAAGACAGTACACGAACTAAGGGAGAATCTCTGCGTGTTGGATCTGGAAGTTACCAAGCTGGAGCAAATATCTTCTCCAACAACTTCCGTATTTCAACATCGGCAACTTCCTATGGTCATGAGAACTTTGACCTTGGAATCAAGAACCTAGAAAATGCACAAGCAGCAATTACAGGTTCTTCGAATGGTAATCCGTCAGCATATTATTGTGCATACCGTTTCAGTAGTTACGCATCACAGTGTGCTGCAAACATTGACATCCCTGAAGACTTTGCAATCGAATACTTCGGTACAGAGTTCAATGGATCTGACAGCAATGACAGAATCCACCTCAGCCGTCATGGTGTAATGCAATTAATTAATTCAGGTAGTACAAGCACATACAGATCTATGAGCTCTTATTACAGCGTTCCAAATGAAATGCCGAACTCGAATTATTACTCTAAGACAAATCTCCTTGCTCCAAACTGGGGCGGATATGGTTCTTACTACTGCTACAAGACTACTTCTGTTGACTGTGGTGTGTATTACCGAGTAATGCCATTCGAAGGAAAGGGTACAGATGTTGAATCTGATATTACTGTTGATACAAATTGGGATATCTCCGATAGCCCAATTAGAATTAACCCTTCTAACGATTACTTGTCAATTTCAGCGAATCTGAATATTGAACCAGGTGTAATCATTCAAGTAGCATCCGGAAAGGGTATTTCCTTTGATGGTGCTTGTGATTCATTAGTCGCTAATGCAAACGTTACAGACCACATTTTGTTTGAAGGTCAAGCTGGCGCAACATGGGCTGGAATAGCGTTCACGAACTCCTGTTCTACAGGAACTGATGACCGCCACCAGTTCGCATATGTTGATTTCGCTAACACCTCGGATGCAGCAATTGCAGCTGGTAGCCGTCATGGCGACAAAACAGGCACAAACCCGTTCAGTAATGCAAACGTTGGGAACTTCACAATGGACCACATTACCTTCAAGAATGTCGTTTCAGCCTTCGAGCATGGAAGCGGAGCAGGTACTGTAGTAACAATGAATGATTTCAGTGTTGAAGGAAGCACAACTGCTAACACAGCATGTTTCAACTTCGCAGAAAACACAGTGGCTACATTAACTGAAGGTACAATGAAGGATTGTAACACCGCAGGAACTTCCTGGGGTGGAGCGATTGTTATCGCAGATGGTGCATCAACCGGTTCAACTGGTGGTTCACTATTCTTAGAGAACACATCGATTACCAATTCTTACAGAAACTTGATTGATGTAGATTTGTCAATGGTTACTGTATCTAACGTTACTGCAAACACAGCAAGCGCACAAACAGGAAGCGCAATTGCTTCCTCTGCTGGCGCAGGCTCTGAAGTTGTTCTATTCAACTTCGATGCAGATGACTATGATTCAGCATCAATCAACGCTATCGGCTTGATTAATATCGACAATGTAGACTTCGGAACTGCTAACTTTGCTATGACCCCTGGTGGCTCATCGAGTACTGCGACTGGACCATCTGGTGCAAATGCAGTAATCGACACGCTAACATCCGGTGATCTTCAGATGAACCGAATGCACCCAAGTGTCTTCACAGATATTACTGCAGGAGATGTTGGAATGTACGGAAACTCAATCACAACTGATATACTTAACTTGGCTAACTTTGATGTTGGCACATGGCAACTAACTGGCTGTGGATGGAATGTTAACATGGATGCAATTAATGCAGACCTTGTCTACAGTTCATGTTCAAGCAGTAATGCACCTAATACAGTTGTAGTTTCTGATGCTACAATCACTCACACGAATTCTGTTACATCTGCTCTATACGCACGTAACACACAAATGACTGTTGGTGAGACTACAATTACTAGTACAACTGCTGGTACAGGAACCATTTACCTTGCTAAGGCAAGCACAAACGCCAAGATAACCTTGATTGATGTGACTCAGAATGGAAACGATTGTGCAGACAATACCGGAGACAGTGCAAACTGTGACTGGGATGCTGCATCTTCCGCAACTATCTGGTTTGGTGGAACTGCACAAGCAAGCACTTACAGGCTGATTAATACTGGTACATCAGGAAGTCCAGTTTGGGCACAATCTTGGAAGTCTGGTCACACTGTTATTGCTTCAGTTGTTGACAGTAGTGGAAGCGCACTTTTCGAAGTGGGATCCCACATTACTGATATGAATGGAGTTGCAGATATTTGGGTTGTCACAGGTGACTCAAATGGAAACACCTATTCTGACCACAACATCCGTGCTTTCGGTTCTGCAGGACAAAATGAAACATTGCATACCGATGCTTGGTATCCATCTACTGGAGTCTTCAACATCGGAAGCAGCATTGAGTTGTTGCTAACACCTGCTCCAGTTAATTTTGATCAAGCTGGAATGGATTGTGCTTGGTTGGCTGCTAACGTTACTCATGCTGCTATGCAAACCTTCCCAGGTTCAGGCATCTATGAATTCGATAGTACAACAATCACAATTTCCGCTGACATAATGCTTGATGGATGTACTATCTCGCTACTAAGTTCGGTAATGAATGTTAGAAGTACAGCAACTTCTTCGCCAGTGATTTCTATTAGCAATGGTGGTAAGTTGATTGTAACAATTGTTTCAAGCAGCCCTGCCGTTGGAACTCTCAAAGCAGAGAATTCAAATTATGGACTACATCTTGATATCCAAGATGGTGGAACACTAGAAATTGATGCTGGTATTGTACGTGATGTTGCACAAGATGCAACAACAAAATCTGCAATGCTAATTGGCGATGGTGCAACATTGACTATGATGAATGGAGCAACAATCTTTGGTGCATCAGCAACAACAGCTGACATGGCCACAGTCAAGGTCGATGGTGGTACAATCAATGTCGATGATTCTTCAATTATCAACACTGGTAACACTGGAACTGCTCTTTGGGTTGAACAAGCTGGTGGAAACATCAACAACATTATCGTGAAGAACGGCGCAGTAGGTATTCAAGCCTTCAACGGTGCTCCTCAGGTCAATGGATTTACTTCAACTGACAACACAATTGGTGTAGATGTCTACGGTGGTATGTCACTTCCTACAATTTACCGTTCTACTCTATTGAGTGGTAAGGCAACTGGTTGGGAAACATACGAAATCGACTTGTCCTCATACCTCGGAACAGGTGAATACTTGCAAGTAGGTGCAAACAGTATCTATGGTGGCGGTAACGCACACCCTCTATACAACTACGCAACGAGCAAGTACTACATGATGACCGACCGTTACAACATTGAGTTGGAAGATGATTCAGGCAACTCTTGGAACATCACTCAAGGTGATGATCTTGGATACTACCCATACGGTGCAGCTGACCCAGCGTCAGGTGTCGGATACGCAGCATCATATGATGGCGGTACCGGTGGTGTTCCATCCTATGACTGTAACTACTACGGTTATTCATATGGTCCAAACGCACCAACTACCCAAGATGGTTACATGTATTATCTGCATTACTACTGGCCTGGTGGCCCGATGACTAACCCGGGATACCCTGCTTACTACAATTATCCTTCACAGTTTGGATTTGACTGGGAAGAAATTGAAGATGTTACTCCAACAGGTAACGCAGCTTACTACCCATACCATTACTGGGGATACTACTACAACTCATACCATGGTGGCGCAGAAGGAACAACCTTTGCACCTCCAGAAGGATACAATGGATTGTTTGGAAGTTACAACATCTGTCTTGACTATGCATATTCATATTACATGGATGCAGGAGAAGGCGCACGTTTGACTTACCCAATTGTAGATATCTCTGCAAGCAACATTACCAAGGTCACTCTTTGGATGGATGTTTTGCACAACCGTGCAGACAACTACCAAGACCGTTTGGATTTCGTTGCTC
>Ga0308024_1000772_pt1 | contig 12336 bp, 7 predicted proteins | sample Neamet420_FD_201295 | JGI IMG/M metagenome (GOLD analysis project Ga0308024, IMG submission 201295) | Marine microbial communities from water near the shore, Antarctic Ocean - #420 | ecosystem: Environmental > Aquatic > Marine > Unclassified | place: Southern Ocean | collected 2014-10-03
ATTTAGCGCCTTTGCTGAAGGGGTTAGTCTTTATTCTGCCTTTGCTGTGTTATATTCTTTTCAACTCAGAAATCTGTTAAAAGGAGTAGGACAACAAATGAAATGGAGTGTGCGTGATGAATCACTGCACAGTAAGATGGGCTGTACACTATTCCGTCATATGTGCCAAGAAGATAATAATTTATTAAAAGATTGTGAAAATGATATATTGGATGCAGCCTCAGCAATGCTTGAAGCAGAAGAAAACTACATTGACAAAATGTTTGAACTTGGAGACATCGAAAACCTTAAAGCCTATGACCTTAAACAGTTTATCAGAAAAAGACTTAACGAAAAAATCCATGAGCTCGGGTACGAGCACCACAGGGAATACTTTAAGTTTGACGAAGCTGGAGCAAAAGCTCTTGATTGGTTCTACCATCTTACCGGGGGGCTTACTCATACTGATTTTTTTGCTGTTCGGCCTACTGATTACTCGAAGGCTAACGAAGGAGAAGATTTTGAAGATATTTGGTAAAAATAAAATATAATTTAATTATGAAAGAACAAACACTAATAGAGATGCAAAAGAAAATAGATTCTTTAATAAATGTATCTCAAAGACTAATAAAAGAAATACAACAAATAGATAGCATTGCAACTGGAACATTAACTGCTTTTCAATTATATATTGGAGAAAAAGAATGGGAAAAAATAGTAAAAAAAATGCAAAATTTAGAACAAAAAAAAGCTAAAAACGAAAAGAAATTAGATTTAAATGTGGAATAATGAATGGATTAAAGGAGAGGATTATCCTAATTGGGGTAATACTGATGTATATAAAAAAACAATTAGTGGAGGATATTTACTTCAAGGTGAGTCGCCAAAAGAAGCCTATGTGCGAGTTTCAAAAGCTGTGGCACGACGTCTCTATAAACCTGAATTAGCAGATACATTTTTTGATTATATATGGAACGGTTGGCTGTGCTTAGCATCGCCAGTTCTTTCTAACACTGGAACAGATAGAGGTTTACCTATTAGCTGTTTTGGTATTGATGTTGCTGATAGTATTAGTGATATAGGCCAAAAAAACCTAGAAATGATGTTACTTGCCAAACACGGCGGAGGCGTAGGCATCGGTATAAACATGATAAGACCCGCTGGAGCTAAAATAACAGGTAATGGAACATCAGATGGAGTTGTCCCTTTTTGCAAGATCTATGACTCAACTATACTCGCAACCAATCAAGGATCAGTACGTCGAGGGGCTGCATCCGTTAATATCAATATTGACCACCCTGACTTCTTTGACTGGTTGGAAATCAGAGAACCTAAAGGCGACGTCAACAGGCAATCTCTTAACTTACATCAGTGTGTTATTGTTGGGGATAAGTTTATGCGAAAGCTCGAAGCTGGATCTGCAGACGCACGGAATAAATGGTCCAAGCTACTTCAAAAACGAAAAGCTACTGGAGAACCATATATTATGTTTAAAGGAAATACAAACAAGGCTAACCCTGATGCTTACAAGTCGAACAGTTTAAAAGTACACATGACTAATATCTGTAGTGAAATAGCTTTACATACAGATGAAAATCACAGTTTTGTATGCTGTTTATCTAGTTTAAACCTAGCTAAATATGATGAATGGAAACATACTAATCTTATATATGATAGTATATGGTTTTTAGATGGAGTTATGGAAGAGTTTATACATAGAGCCAAAGGATTAAGAGGTTTTGAAAACTCTGTTAGATCTGCTCAAAAAGGTAGAGCTGTAGGACTAGGAGTATTAGGATGGCATACGTATTTACAAGAAAAAGGTATACCATTTGAAGGCCTATTGTCACAGTATGAAACTCGTAGAATATTTAGTCAGATTAAAATAGAATCTGATAGAGCTAGTAGAAACCTGGCTGAAACATATGGTGAGCCTTTATGGTGTGTAGGTACTGGTATGCGTAATACTCATACTAGAGCTATAGCGCCTACAGTAAGTAATAGTAAATTATCAGGTAACATATCGCCTGGTATAGAACCTTGGGCTGCTAATGTATTTACAGAACAGTCGGCTAAAGGTACGTTTATTAGAAAAAACCCTACATTAGTTAAGTTCTTACGCAAGCATAAACTAAATACAGAAAAGATATGGGATAAAATATTAAGAGATGGTGGATCAGTTCAAGGTATTAAAGAACTTAATGATATTACATTTACTAATGAAATCCCAGCTAAAGATGTATTTAAAACATTTAAAGAAATTAATCAATTAGAACTAGTAAATCAAGCAGGTATAAGACAACAGTATATAGATCAAGGTGTTAGTTTAAACCTAGCTTTTCCTTCAGAAGCAACACCTAAGTGGATCAATAAAGTTCACCTAGACGCATGGAAAAAAGGTATTAAGACCTTATACTATATGAGAACTGAATCTGTTCTTAGAGGTGACATAGCGGCTGCTGCGATGGATGAAGAATGCTTATCCTGTGATGGGTAGAAATAATGAAGGGAGACCGTTATGATCTCCCTTCAATTGCAGGAACTTTTGGGGGTGGAAGCCCATTTTATCGTGTTCCTTTTTTAATATATCCACATAACATCAGCATCCTTCTTCGGATCTGCATCTACATGAATAAATGTATTACCTACACCTATTCTATTAAATCCCACATCCAATAAACAATTTATAAGATTATACCTATCTCTTGAAGTAGTGCAGTGTATATCTACTGCATATCCTTTTAAATGAGCTGAATTAGATTTTCCACCTATTTTTTTATTGTGAGCAGCGGTTCTATAACCACTATTTATATGTATAGCTTTATCAAACTTAGCTCTTGCTTCGTCTAACATATCCAGTACTGATTCTTTCATCACTCTACCACTACCAACTTGATCAGGACTATCAAACTCAGTTATGTTGAAATAATTCATTATCTTTTTTTTATTTTAACGCAATTATTAACCATTTTTATTTTACCTCCTTTGCCTTTCTTTCCGCTAGGAGATTTCTTTTTACCCTTTGCTACATATCCTTTCCAGCATTTTGGGCCTTTCATTTTCTTCATTAAAGGTGATTCCATAATTTATTTTTTACATTCACAATTGTCTTTTCCACAAGAACATTGGTTACCAAAAAAAGTTAATTTTTGTATCATTTTTGCTTGCATTTCAATAATCATTTCTTCAAGCTGATCATTTCGTTTTTCCATTTGATGAGTAGTTGTTTCTAATCCTTCGTTTTTCTTTTGTAGTTTAGTAACTTCATCCGGCTGTTGCCCTATTATAACATATACGACAATTCCCAAACTAGAAACCAAAGTTCCCACGATGGCCACAAATAAATCTTTGTTTACTGGTGGTATTTCTACATAACTTAGAAACATTAATAACAATATAATTAAAGTAAATATACCGGCCGCACCGATGTAATGACGCATCTCTTTTTTATCGTTTTGCATATTTATTTATTTAGTTAGTTTTTATCGTTCTCTTGTTGTTCTTTTTCTTGTTGTTCTTCTAGTAGATCTTTTTCTAGTAGTTCTTTTAGTTTCTTTTTTAGAATCTTGTATACCTAATTCCCATTTACTCCAACCTGCTGCTGAAGCTACTCTTTGCCAAGCTTGTAAGTCAGAATTACTAGCATTTCTAATATTTTCTATTTTTTTAAACGCTCTATCAAGTGGTATGTTAGTTGTTGCTGCTATAACTTGGCCAGCTGCTAAATATGCAGGATTATCTATAGACCAACCCATTGTCATCATGTCTTTTTTATTCCAAGAAAAAGATCTACCTGCTGCTCTTAGTTTTCCAACCTTAGATGATATAGGCGGAGATATTTGTAATATTTCTTTTTGCAATACATCTTGATATTTAGGAGATTTTTTGTCTGATTCTTGATTTAATCTTAAAGCTACGTTTTTTAATACAGAAAATATAGCACCACCAAGACCCGTACCTCTTAATATACTATCAGCCATACCATTAACTATATTAGTATATCTTTTTTCTTCTTCTTCTTCTTCTTCATCGTCAAAAGCTAAAGCAAATAAAGCTTGTTGCATTGCATTAAATATTAAATTTTGTGCGACACCATAATATATTATCTTAGATATATTTGCTTTAGTATCACCTCGGCCATTCTTAATATCGCTAGCAGCTTTTTTCATTATTCTTGCATACTGAGCTGGTGTATTTGCAAAAGCTAATATAATACGTCCTAATGGACCTGCTTGTTGTTGACTAATTCTATCAGGCCTACTTGACTGTTGAGATTCTTCCGCTGTTTCTCTAAAATCTTGAAATGCTTGAGCTTCAGCATCTTTTTTAGACATACCTTGTTTTTCTAAAGCTCTAAGTCTGTTTCTATAAAATGTAGAGCCTCCTGATGCTATGGCGAAACTATCTGCTAATTGTGTAGGTAAAAATCCTAGCCTAAGTAGTTCACTTATAACACCTTTAACACCACCTTTTTTTGCCATTTCAGCTATATCAGCTTCGTTTACATTAAGTTTTAAACCATCACGTCTTTCAACCAAAAAATCTGAATTAAATAATGTCTTAAAATCTTTCCAATATTGAGGCTGATTAGCAAATGCTTTACCAGCAGCATACACATTATTATCACCAAAGTTTATAAAGTTAATAGCTGATATTGTTTGAAGCACAGCTGATCTAGTGTTAAAAAACATTATAGCACCAATAGAGTTTGTAAGCCAATCTGTAAACCTACCCGTTAATGTATCACCTCCAAATGATCTGTTTTTACCAGTTTTCATTCTTTGTAGACTATTTTCTAATGCAATTCTATAGTTTTTACCATAAGCAGCTTCAAGTTTGTTTAAATTAGCTTCAGTAAATATTTTATCTGCATTTGATTGCCATTGTTCTAAAAACTTAGACCTAGTAGTTGTATTTATACCTTGTATAAGATCTGTTGTTATATTACCAGCAAGCCATCCTTCTTGTGGCGCTGCATATTGCTCACCTTTTTTAAGGGTTAATAATGTATCAGCAAAAGATTTTAATTCTTTATTACTTTCAATAAAATCAACTAAGCTTTTTATATCAGTACCTGCCATACCTGGTATTGTCATACCTTGTTTATCCCAAGCATATACTCTTAAAGCTTGTTCTTGTGTAAAGTTTTGGCCAGTAATTTTTTTCTTTAATGTTTTAGGTACAATGTTTAAATTTTTTTTAAGAGCTTTAAAGTCATTCATCAATGCTACTCTAGATCTTGATATATTATCCATAGCTACCGCATAAGGATTTAATAGATGAGCTTTATACCAAGCCATTTGATCATTACCTATTTTACTTTTACCTAAAGTTTTGTATAATAAACCTACAAAATCTTCTGCTGACGGCGGTATAAACCAATTAAATCTACCTTTATTAGCGCCCACGACTTCAGCTTTAACTTTTGAGTATGTTTTTTCTGAAGCAATACCACTTTTATTTTCTATTATATCATTAAAATCTTTATTAAGATCTAGTTCGTTTGTAAATTTAGACTGTTGTTCATTATTAAAGTTATCTATTAATCTAAAATTATTTAAAATTTCACTGTTAGAAAACTTAGGTGTTTTACTAAACGATGATTCTTCTTGTACTTCTTGAGGTACAATAGCAGGACCTATTTTTTTATTGAATTCTGCTTTAAGTCTTTCAACACTTTTTATACCCGCAATATCTGCACCAACATTATTTACACCAAAAGTTTCAGCAACAGTTTTACCTGTGTCTAGTTCTAAATTACTAGGATCAATACCAAAATTTATCATACCTACATTAGAATTAAAGTATCTAACCCATATGTTATCATTTAAAGTAAAACCTTCTGGAGTGCTTTTTATATAATTAAAAGGTTTCCCATCAATACCTATGCCTTTTAATTTGTTGTCATCAAGTTTAGATAAAATACCTTGCATGTAATTTCTTTCTATACCTTTAAAATTTTTATCAACTGTTCCATTAACAGCTTGTTTAAATAAATATTTAGCAGCTAAAGAAGCTGGTAGCGTGTGTTCTTCTACTATTTCTACACCAAATATGTTTTTAGCTATAAACTTCATAGGAGCTGCAACTCTAACAAAACCATTTTGATGACCACTAGTTTTAGATAAAATACCAATTATATATTTAGCATTTGTAGAATCATCTTTCATCATTTGCTCAAATACTTCAAACATAGCCTTTAAACCTCTTAACTTAGCTTCATTTTGTGCTTTAAGCTCGTCGCTTTTCCATAATGTTTCTAAAAACCTTTTTTGTACAGTTCTTTTGTTTCCTTCACCAGAAGTAAAACCTTGTTTATAAAACATAACTTTTATGTCTGCTATTTGTTGTTTAGACAAGGTTGGACTTTTATGATTTTTTTTAGGTTCATAGTTCTTAGAAATATCTCCCGCTTGTTTAGAATCTTTAAAAAAGAAAGACTTACCAGTATTTATTTTACTCCAATCTGCTTTTTTAGAATCTACAGGATTATCAATATTTTTTATACCTAATGCTTCTAATACAAACTTTTCTTTACTATCAGCTATTTGTTTTTTATCTTTTGTAGGGTATTTTTCAGGATTTGCTTTTGCAGCTTCATTAAATTTCTTAGTATCAGCCTTGTAATAACTAGCAGGACCATTTGTCATAGTAGGTCCAAGCAGTGCTATTATTTCTTGTGGTAAATATTGTGGTAAAACTTGTTGAAAAAATTGCTTCATTTCCCTTTTATCAGCCCAACTACTAGGATCAAGAGGACTAACACCTTGAGCGTCATAAAAAGGTTTCCAAGATGGTGTATTAAAACTATTAAAATCATCCTTAGCAGATTCTAAAGCAGCTTGTTGAAATATATTTATACCACTTGTTTCTTTTAATACAGTTTTACTAAATTGTTTAGGATTTTTACCATCAGCTATTTGATCAATAACTTGAGGATCATAACCTATAGATTTTAGGTATTGCCTAGATGCAGTATTGGTAATTGCTCTACCAGCAAGTTCTAAAATACCTTTAACGGCTTGTGAAGTATTTGTTCTAACTTTAAAATCTAATGATTTTTTGTTACCTTCAATACCTAAATCCGCTTTAAAAGAATCAACAGTTATTCCTGGTTTTTTTGTAAATTGAGTATTATTACCTATTCTTTTGCCCTTATTATAAAATAACTTCTGTATGTTTTTTGGTAATCCAGTTGGCTCGCCACCAATTAATACCTTTCTATTAGGATTTGATTTAGAATCAACATTTCGTATTTCTGTATTATTATTAGGTAATAAATTTAATAAAGTTGAAGCGTTTTTATTTATAAACATTAAAGCTTTTCTAGCCTCTGCTGTAGATAAATTTGCTTTAGGATTAAATATTTTATTTGCAGGTATACCTACTAAATCAGCAATACCTTGTTCATCTAGTGTTTTTAAACTTTTAAAAGTTAAACCATCTACAGGTAAATTTTTAAATTTATCTATAGTATTTTTTATAAACAAATCTTTAGCTTTGGTATCTGTGCCAAATAACTTTAAAGGGTTTGTTGTAGGTTTAGTATCAACTATAGTGTTTTCTGATGTATCAGTAGATGTATCAGCCACTTGTTGAGCTTCTTTACTATCAATACTTTGAGTAACACCTTGTTCTGAACTTTCTACGCCTAATCTAGTAGCTAAAGAATTTAATCTTTGCATACCAGTATTAGCCATATATCTATCAAAACTTACTTGATTACCATCTTTGTCAGTTTTAGTTGGATCATATTTTTGCGCAATTTGAACTAATTCAGTTCTAGCACTTTGAGCATAAGTATTTTTATCTACACCTGCTTTTTCTCTTATATTTCTAGGTATACCTTGAAAATATTTAGCAACGGCTCTATTGGATACTTTACCAACCATTGTTTCAACCTGTGCTGGTTCTACACCTTCAACTTTAACATTTAATAACGGATTACTTTGTGGTTTTGCTGTTTTAGATGTTTTACTAACTGGTTTTACTTTTTCTTCTACAGTTTCAGTAATAGTTGTTTGTCCATCTGTACCTAAATCCTCTGTTATAGACGCACTTATTTTACCTGATCTTACACTTTTATCATATTCTCTCATAAAATTATATACATCTTTCCCTGTATCAAATTTTATTTTAGCAAAACCTGCTTTACGAAGTATTGGTGTAATTATATCACCTATTTTAGTAAATACATTTTCTTCAAATTTAATTTCATTTTTCCCTATAGCATCTGAGAAAAATGCTAAATACTCATCTGGTGAATTATCTAATTCTTTTTGACTATATAATCTTTTACCATCTTCACCAAGCGCATTAGCTCTAGAATCTATAGCCGCGTTTTGTTGATCGTTTAAATTACTTCTAAAATCTTGTATTATTTTACCTGATTCTTTATTAGTCATTAAAGAATTTTTAAGTATACCATGAAGAAGTTCATGACTACCTACAGTAACAGCTCTTGTTTGTGCAGCAACTTTTTTATTTACATATATAGTGCCATCTTCAAACCATCCATCAGCATCTTTATATTTTGGATCAGCTTTTATTTTTTCATCAATAGCTTTTTGATCATCAATAAATTCTAGTCCAAACGCTTTAGACGCTGTTTTAGCAAAGCTAGAACTTTCTTCTACTTTAGCTTTACTGTCTGCTTCAATTATAACACCAAGTTCGCTATCTAATTTATCAATTTGAGCTTTTGTTTTTTTCTGAAGAGCAGGAGCTTTACCTTCTTTTAGTTGGTCTAGTTCTTGAGTTAATTTTTTATATTTTGTTAATTTATCTACAGCTGCAGCCTCTTGCTCGGTGGTTAAATCTAAACTTTTCATATTATTTACAGAACCTTGTACATTACGAAAGTTTTCTCTAATTTTATCACCTTGTTCTTGAGTTATATCACCACCGTCTATTTTTTCTTTAACTTGTTGATCTAATATTTTTGATGACTTACTAAGTTTTGCTATTTCAATATCTGTTGTAGTTGTTTTAAAACCTAAATTTTTACCATCTTTACTAGTTTTACTTTTATAAGCATCTACTATATTATCATAACCTGTTTCTTCTTTTGATGCTCTAAGTTTTTTACCTATTTCAGCTCTTTGTATACTTGTTTGTAATTGAAGAGCTTGTTTGCCTAAAGTTATAGGTGCACTTCCTAATCCTGCAAAAGCTTCAAAGCCTATTTCTTTAATATCCATTTCTTGATCTGCAGCAAGTCTACCACCTACTTCACCTAAACCACCACCTATTATCTCTGTAGCACCACCAGCTAATAAACCTGTTTTAGCAAGACCTTTAGATGCTAATTTACTACCAACACCTCTAGCAAGACCCATAGTAGCTAATTCAACAGCACCAATAACAGCACCTCTCATAGCAGACTTACGTCTTAATTCTTTCATTTTTTCAGGATCATCTAAAACAGCTCTTATTTTAGCCTTAGCTCCAGGATCATTTATATCACCACCAATTTCCTCCATTAATAGCTCATTGATAGTTAATCCAGCTTCCATCATACCCATTGAAGCTGTCATTGCTCCAGCTATACCACCCGGAATTGCACCTATACCACCACCTAAAACAGTAGCAGCACCACCAGCGGCAGCTCCAGCAGCCAAACCAGCAGTAGCAGCGTTAGCTACTGAATCAGAATTCATGACAGAACTTACTTGAGAAGCAATAGAGCTAGCAAGCATTGTAGTTAGTGTACTAGGATTTGCAGCAACACCTTTAAGAAAACCATACATACTTTCGTCTTCTTCTTGATATATTCTTTCAAAATCTCTCATTTCAGCAGATTCAATACTTAATCTAGCCTCTTTTCTTTTGCTTTCCATCCAGTCTGTCACCGTTTTGTCATCAGCCTCGCCAAAACCTATGGCTAAACCTTTGTCGGTCATTTTACCTTGTTCATTACCTTGTTCAATAGCTCTACCTATATCACTAACAAAATCTACTATGTTTTCATATACACCAACAACTCCAGTTGAAGTTACTTCTTCATCTTCTTCAAAAAAAACAAGCTCATCTTTTCTTTCTTTTTCTAATATTGACTTCGTATCCGAAGAATCTGAAGGTGAATCGGATACGCTTTCCACTTCCTCCACAGCCGCATCCGTCTCTGTGGGTGATTGCTTTTTTGCATAACCTGAATTATATTCTTTTATTACCATAGCAATATTTTCTTCAGATTCTTCTGCATCTACCATGCGTTGTACAATATCTTCTAATGGATCCATATAATACTATTTAATTTGTGTATTTACCTATAAGACCAGCAGCTACTTCGTTAGGTTCTTTAAATCCATAACCTACATCTCTACCTAGTTGTCTATTTTTATTTTTTGTTATACCATTAACTAAATCTCTAACAAAGTCTTGAGCATTCATTTTTTCGGTAACCTCAAAAGTACCAGCCGTTCCAGACTGTCCTGTTGGTTTTATTTTCATTCCAACAACGCCATTTTCTCCATCATAAGTATCAACAACTTCAAATCCTATAGCTGTTAACGCTTGAGGAAGATTAGGATCATCAAGATCAACTCTACCAGTATATACTCCGGCGGGATTTTTACCTATACCAAACATGCCCATTTTAGTATTAAAATCTTCAACAAATCCATCAACATTACCACTTCCGCCGGCGCCATAAGGTTTTCCTTTATTTTTTCCTGAAGTCATTTGATTTTTAACAACGCTACCTAGTCGTTGATTTTGCATTTTTGTTCCAGCATATAATAACATAGCTTTTTCAAACATTTGACCTGATTTTTTATCTAATTGACCATAACCAAAGCCAGCGCCAGGTTGTAAATCAGAATAGTCTTCAACTCCAAACTCTTCGGCAACTTGTTGTTTTATATCTTCGGGAATAGTATTATCCCATGTTGCTTCAGCTCCGGGTAATGAACCAGCTAAAGATTTTGCGTAAGCAGAAGTTTGTTGAGACGTAGCGTTAGCTAATGCATCCATTTTAACATTATATGCTACTTGACTATACCTAGGATCATTAGTACCTTGTATTATGCTTTTTGTATCTAAAAATTTATCAGTTGGTTCACCATTTTTATCTGTAGCACCTACTTCTTGAAATAATCCAGTAAAAAACTTATCAACTTCAGGTATTATACCAGGATCATAACCAAAAAACATAGCTGCTTTTTTTGTAACCGCACCATCTAGTTCATCTCCTTCAAAAGTAACACTCCAGTCTCCATCTTCATCTAATCCCCACGTTTCTGTACCTTTATTAGTACCAGCCCTAATGTTCATCATTTTAGCCCATTCCATGTTTTTTTCTCCTGACAAGTTTAAAGTTCCTTGACCTAAAAGATTACCACTCTGTACATCTTTGTCATACAAAGCTTGTGATTCATTACTTTGATCTATAAGAGTACTCATCTGACCCATTTGTTTTTGTGTTTTAGCCATGTTCTCTAATGCTATCTTTTGTTCTTCAGGTGTTCCAGCACTTATAGAATTTCTATAATTCTCAACATCACCAGCTAATAACCCCTGCCAAGCATTAATTATAGATGGATTATTTACGCCTTGTTTTTGTAAATTATCAAAAACTTGTGTACCTTTATCTAAAGCATACTTAGCTGTTCTATCCATTAAGTCTTGAGATCTTCTTTTTTTCTCAGATATTAAAGCATTTTTTTTATCAATAACGGTGGCAACTGATTTTCCTACACTAGCTACAGCGTCTCTCCATATAGCACCTGATTTTTTATCTATTATAGCTGTTGGCTGATAATATTCTCCTCTACCTAAAGATGATTGTGATTTAGATCCGGCAAAGTATTGCCCTCCTGTTTTTTTAGCCATAATTAATTTTTATTTATCCAAAATATGATCGCGCAGCTGCTTGTCCTCCATCGTTTGCCGCTACGCTTACGTCTTTCCCGGCACACTTGGAATAAGACTAGTAGCTATATTTCCAATACCAGAAATAGCACCTCCAATAGCACCTGCTTTATCTTGTCTTGCTTGAATCTCTGCTTGTTTAGCACCAGCTTGTTGACCAGCTACTCTGTTCATTTTTGCAGTTTCTCTTGCTTCTGTTTCTTGATACATAAATTCTTTACCTGCAACATCAACGTTTTGCATACGCTGTGCTTCACCCATTCTAGCACCTTGTACTCTAACTGCTTCTTGCTGTTTCATAGTTTGAAGTTGTTGTTCTCCTTTAGCAGCTTTGTCTGCATTTGATTTTTCTTGTTGTTCTATACTTGCTGATATACCTTTTTTACTTGCTATTGCTGCTTGAGCTAAAGCTGTTGCACCACCAGCAGAAGCACCACTAGCTTGTAAAGTGTCTAAAGTATTAGCTAAAGAAATATCAGCTTGCTC